>FZPS01000157.1_pt48 | contig 37922 bp, 27 predicted proteins | sample 1817821 | NCBI WGS metagenome assembly FZPS01 (sample SAMEA104158645, study PRJEB21678) | metagenome | place: Germany | collected 2015-04-21 | reverse complement strand
TCTCTCCCCCATGGGGGAGAGGGGCTAGGTCACCCCATTTGTAGGTCTAACTGCAACTGTCTGGTTTGTAGGAGTTATTGCAACCCTTCACTAGGTGCCCGGTTGCATTTACTTTGTCAACTAGCCTTCCCAGCGGATTTTACTAGAACTTTAAATAAGCCATTGACATGCATATGAGAAAATTGATATGATTCAGAATGTAGTATATATTCCGGTAGAAAATAGGAGTAAAGTAGGAGATTGCTACCGAATCTACTTTCCTACTTGATTAAAAATACAATTAAATTATAAGAAAGGGAGAATGATAATGAAAGCTGAAGACGTGAAAAAAATTGCCGTGATCGGTGCGGGGGATATGGGGCACGGTATCACGGCCGCCTTTTTGTTGGGCGGTTACGACGTGGTTATGCGGGACATCGAGCAGAAGTTTCTAGATAAAGGCATAGCCAGTATTAAGGCAAGTTTTGATAAGTTCAAGGAAAAAGGAAAGTTAACACCCGAGGCATACAACGATGCGCTGGCCCGCCTTACAACCACTGTTGATCTCCAGGAAGCGGTGAAAGAGGCCGATTTCATCATCGAAGCGGTTCCCGAGATGCTGGAACTTAAGCAAAGTGTCTTTACCGATCTGGATAAGTATGCACCCAAACATGCTATCCTGGCCTCTAATACCTCCAATATCAGCATTACGGATATTGCTTCTGCCACCAAAAGAGCAGATAAGGTAATTGGCTACCATTTCTTCAATCCCGCTGTCTTAATGAAACTGGTCGAGGTGATCAAGGGAGAGAAAACCTCTGATGAATCTATTCAGGTTGGCTACGATATTGCTCAAAAAATAGGAAAGGTGCCGGTAATTGTTCAGAAAGACTCCCCCGGTTTTATCTATAACCGGGTTAATGAGCCGACGCTGCTGCTGCTTTCCAAAATTCTGGAAGTGGGACACCCCACCCCCGAGGAATTCGATGCCGCCTTCAAGCCGATCATGCCTATGGCGCCCTTTGAGCTGGTCGATTATGTGGGGATTGATATAGCCGTACACGGGCTGAATTATTTTGCTCAAGTCTTATCCGAAGATTACAAACCTTCTGCCGCCTTTGAAGCATACTTAAAATCTGGAAACCTGGGCAAGAAAACAGGTAAAGGATTCTATGACTGGTCCGCAGGAAGACCTAAAATCGATCTGTCAAAGGCTACTACTGAATATGACCCCAATCACTTGATCGCCCTGCAAGTCAACGAAGCAACAAAACTTCTGGAAGAAGGGGTTGTGGATGATCCCCGACAGATTGATCTAGCCATGGTCAACGGCGGCGGAACGCCGGTCGGACCTTTCGCGCTGGCGGAGGGGATCGGTTACCCGGTGCTTCTGGCCAAGCTCGAAGAGATTTACAATAAATTTCCGCTTAATGTTTTTAAGGCTACCAAAACCATGAAGGAAGGGAAAATTAAAGTCTAGATAAAAGCTGTAGTCTTTACGATTCCCCTGGTGCAACCGGTCTTCTTCGGGTTGCACCAGGGGATTTTATAATTGTTGGCAAGACCTGAATTAAACAGCAAAGCTAGCCCGGCCCCGATTGTCACAAAAAGGAGTTAAATTTGAAAATAGAGAAAGAAACATATAAAATGTTAGAGAATAGTTTAAGTTTTGGGGGAGGCACATATGGATCCGATAAAACTGAAATACGGGTTGGACGAAATCCCACCCTTGACCGAATTAATACTTTTAGGGTTGCAGTGGTTTGCAATCATCGTTCCCGTTGTGATTATCGTTGGTAAAATTGTAGCCGGCTTACATTTTAGCAGCCTTTCAGACCAGATTGTTTACATTCAAAAGATATTTTTTGTGACAGGCATCTCCCTTTTGGTTCAGTTATTATGGGGTCACCGGCTGCCACTTGTCATCGGTCCCGCCACTATACTTCTTGTGGGCATCGCAGCCAGCCATGCCAGTGGCCTAAGCGCTATCTACACCGCAATCGCCATCGGGGGTCTTGTTCTTTTTCTTTTGAGCGCCGCTGGTTTGTTTAACTACCTCAAGAAACTCTTTACGGCACCGGTTGTAGCCACCATTCTCATACTAATTGCTTTTACCCTCACCCCCATGATTTTAGATCTGATTATCTCTTCCACCGCACCGGGGCTTGCCTTACCGAATCTCTGTTTTTCACTTATTTTTGTGCTCTGTATATTTTGGGTGAGCAGACGTGTTGGCGGATTCTGGAATTCGACATTGATCATGTGGGCGCTTGTTATCGGCACTATAGTATATGTTTTACTTTTCCCGTCTAGCTTTGTAGTGATAAAAGAAGCCGGTACCGGTATTAATGCCGGTTTTTTCCAAAACATGAACTTCAGGTTGAGCTTTGAACCGGGAGTAATCATCTCTTTCCTAGTCTGTTTTTTAGCCCTATCGATTAATGATTTGGGTTCGATCTATTCTGTCGGCGGCCTGTTAAACCCGGAGCAGATGTCAAAACGCGTTACCAGGGGCCTGTCACTGACCGGTATGCTCAATTTTCTCTCCGGGCTACTGGGTGTTATCGGTCCCGTCAATTTCTCTTTGAGCCCCGGAGTGATCGTATCTACAAGATGTGCTTCAAGGTTTACCCTCATACCAGCAGGCATAATATTGCTGGGCATCTCTTTTCTACCGCCGGTAATAGCCTTTATGGGAGCCATTCCCCAGGTTGTAGTAGGAAGTATTCTTTTGTACATTATGTGCTCACAGCTTGCTGCAGGATTAATCATGGCCCTAGATTCCAAAGAGGGATTCAGCTTTGAAAGCGGCCTGGTGATGGGGCTCCCCCTCATGCTGAGCATTATTATCTCTTTTCTACCTAATAGCATAGTAAACATATTTCCGGTTATTTTAAGGCCTATCCTCGGTAACGGTTTTGTCGTCGGGGTTTTAGCAGTGCTGATTATGGAGCACCTTATTTTTAAGGAAAAACCCGGGTCGTACCAGGAACAGTAATGGCAAATAGCAATAAATATGACGTTGGATTTGACAAAGAGCTGGTGGACGAACGCAACAGCAAATTTTTTCCAACCGGGTGTCATAAGAGGAAACACAGAAAATTTACAACACTTTTTTAGCAAGAATGAAAGACTGGCAATCTTCTAGAGACAATTATGCCCGGTATAAATATTGCTTTACATTAATCTACTCGCTTACGCTAAAAATAATTATTGATTTTTGCCAGCAAACAGGTTAAACTGTAAGTTGGTAGAAACAAACCAGCCAATTTGGAAAGAAGGTGCAGTAAGCATGGCCCAAAAAAAATGTCCAGCCTGCGGCGCCGTTTACCCGGATCGTCACCAAAACTGTCCGAAATGCGACTTTTTTCGCTACCGGGAACACGCCCGGCTTAAGTCATGCACCGGAGTAAGGTACCCCTGTTTGTACAGCTGCCACCCCTGTTTTTTTGAGAAGGTTTACAGGGTGAGCGAGGACTCTTAGGGACGCTATGAGATTGGCGTACAGTTTAAAGAATTTACAGTTGCAACCGCTTCGCGGATGTTCAAAGCCGCGGAAGGCAAGACGGATGGTAACCGGCTACGGCACGTGGCCGGTTTTGTTATAATTTGTCCTGGCCGCGATTGACGACGCCCTGTTGGATAGCCTTACTTTTTAAAAACTTCGGTATTATGATCCCGGCTACCCTTTTGCCGCTACTACTCCTGTTTTGAATCAGGCGGAGCCTATCTTTGCCAACTTAGAGTGCCCTATCTCGACCGGGGCACACCGGTGCAAAAAACATATCCCCTGCCATCACCGCTCTAAAGAATGAAGAAGGATGAAACCCTTTATATATCGAAATATTCACTTGTGGACGAAGAACCAGGGTTAATTTTACCGGGTGCATTAACTCGTTTAAAAAAACCCGGTAAGGTGTCCCACAGTTTACTGCCGCTGCAAAGCAAGCACACGAGCTGCCGGCACATAATATTATATTAACTACTGGTTTAACTACTGAAATTAAACCAGGTGTCTCTGTCCACACACCAGGATATTTAAAGCAGCGTAATAATAAATGTAAGGAGATGAAAATGAACTGATGAAAGCTGTTGAAACAGTATTGGATTTAATCGGCAATACACCCCTGGTAAGCCTTAAAAAGATGACAGGCTTCAATGTATTTGCCAAGGCTGAATTTTTAAACCCCGGAGGCAGTATCAAGGATCGCGTGGCAAAATTTATGATTGAAGAAGCGGAAAGAAAAGGTAAGCTAAAACCAGGGATGACGATAATGGAGCCGACATCAGGTAATACGGGCATAGGGCTTGCACTTGCCGGTGTCCAAAAAGGTTACCGGGTTGTCATTGTCATGCCTGAAAATATGAGTGAAGAAAGAAAAAAGATCATTGCCGCCTTAGGGGCAGAGCTTATTCTTACGCCAGCAGAAAAAAGTATCATGGGCACAGTAGAGGAGGTTGAGAAGAGAGCCAGGGCAGATTCTTCAATCTTCGTCCCCCAGCAATTTGAAAATCCTGACAATCCACAGATCCATTATCTTGATACTGCCAGGGAAATATGGGACCAGTTGGAGGGCAAGGTAGATATATTTGTTTCAGGATTGGGAAGTGGCGGCACCCTATGCGGGGTAGGTAAATTTTTAAAGGAAAAGAACCCCCATAGTATTGTTGTAGCCGTGGAGCCTAAAAATGTTTCAGCTCTTTTAGGACATGAACCCGGGCTGCATAAAATTCAGGGTATTGGCGATGGTTTTGTTCCTCCGGTATTAGACACCTCTCTTGTAGATGAAGTAGTAGAAGTTACAGATGATGATGCCATACAAACAGCACGAGACTTGGCAAAAATACAGGGACTCCTGGTCGGAACCTCTTCCGGTGCTAATGTATGGGCTTCAGTACAGTTAGCAAAAAAATACGGGAAAGATAAAATTATAGCTACCGTATTGGCTGACAGGGCTGAACGGTATTTCAGCACGGCCTTAATCTAGAAATTTAAGATAATCACTTTAAACCCCTTCTCCAGGCTAAGGTGGTTAAACCCTCACTTGGAGAAGGGGTAAGGTTAGATGCCCCGTAAACGCGGTTTTGCTCAAGTAGCGAAGCGGGTACTTAAATGCTATGGATTTTCTTTTAAAAGTGAATTGGCTACCAGATTCTTATACTGGTCTTCTGTCAGTTTACAGTGATAGAACAGCTCATAGTATTTAGATGCTTCTTTGTAAACATCATAACCAGCCTCGTCCGGATAGAGCAGCTGGGTAATCCAGATCATCCCCATGTAGCGGTTGACAGAAGGGGGGAAGCCCATCCAGTTGTCGGGACCCATGGGCACTTCGTAAAATCTGCCGTTTTTAATGGCAGCAAGCTCCTGCCAGGCTTTATCCTCTGCCACGCTGCTGTAAATGCTATCCGGATCAAAAATGATGACCTCGGGATCCCACAGAACAATCTGTTCCATATCCACCGGGTTTCCCGTGCCCTTGCTAGAAACATCCTCCACTACTGCTACGTTGTTGCTAACCAGGTCAATAATCTCTGCATGAAAAGAAGTCTTGGCAATTACGTTAAGCCCATCGCCCCCGGTGCAGTAGATTAGGTTTACTTTCCCGTTATCTCCTACTTCTTCCATGATATCCTCGGTTTTGCTGTAAACATCATCACAGTACTTGGCCAGGACCTCGGCTTCTTTTTCTTTGCCAAGGAGCTTACCTAGCATTCTGTAAGCTTCGCCCATCGTCTCTAATGTAGCCGTGATATGGACCGCAGGTATACCCACCTGCTCGGTAATGCCATCCATATCCTCAACAATAGAGGACTTCGGTTCACCAATGTCAATAATGACTTGAGGATTAACATTGGCTATCTCCTCCAGGTTCAAGTCACCCTTTCCTCCGTAAAACTGCCCCAGCACCGGGAGATTATAGTATTCGGTATCCAGATACTGCTCGGCAGCAGGGTTCCACTTGCCGGAAAGCCCGACCAGCAAGTCAGGGGCCAGGGAAAAAAGTACAATCTGAGCCATAGGGCCTGAGGGAACAATCCTAGTGATTTTAGCGGAAACCTCAACTTCACGTCCTGCGGAATCAGTAAAGTTTACGGTTTCCGGTTCGGTGGAAGTAGAATCGCCTGAAGCATCGTTGCCACATCCCACTGCTAACACCATAATAAAACTCAAGCAGACCACAAGGGCTATTACCGAAATTTTTTTCCTTCTCATCGACTTTTCCTCCTTCTTTTTGAATTAAGAGCAAAACCGGTAGATAGAATCCTTTTCCACTATCCCCTTGGGAATAGATACCCTTGCCTGATCGTAATAAAGGCTCTCCATTTTAACCTCCATACCATAGAGATTGTAAATCAGATCTTCTGTAAAAATATCAGCCGGCCTGCCCCAGGCTAAAACCTCACCATCCTTCATGGCTAACACTTTATCTGAAAACATGAATGCCTGGTCGGGGTTATGGGTTGATTGGATAATGGTATAGCCTTCCCTGGCCAGGGATTTTATCTCCATCAGCACACGAATCTGGTTGCCAAAATCCAGGTTAGAGGTCGGTTCGTCCATTACCAGAACCTTGGCCTGCTGCACTAGGGCACGAGCCAGCAGGACAAGCTGGCGCTCACCACCGCTTATCTTGGTGAACCCCCGGTCTTTCAGATGATAGATCCCCAGCCTTTTCAGGGCTGCCTCGACATGCCTTTTCTGTTTTTTGCCAGGGGTGGAAATGGCAGATACGTGAACGGAAGTTCCCATGAGCACCATATCAAATACGCTGTAATTAAATGATGGATAATGAAATTGGGGTATATAAGCTATCAGCTTCGCCATTTCCGCGATCCCCAGGCCCTCGATATCGATTTCATCGACCAGTATTTGACCCTTGTAACCTTTGAGCAAGCCGAGGATACAACGGAACAGAGTAGTTTTCCCTACCCCGTTAGGGCCTAAAACAGAGAGCAGTTGATTGTCCTGTGCCGTAAAACTAACCTGATCGAGGACCTGGTTCTCTCCATAGCTGAAACTTAGATTTGACACATCAATACTCAAAAGTCTTCCCCTCTCCTTGTAATTAAATAGATAAAAAAGGGAGCACCGATAAAAGCAGTAAGTATACCCAGGGGAATCTCCGTGGTAAGAAGATTCCTGGATACGTTATCTACCAGCAACAGAAAAATGGCTCCGCATAAAATGGAGGCAGGCATCAGGTGATTGTAGTTGTTCCCGACAACTTTTCTGGCCACATGGGGGATAACCAAACCTACCCAGCCAATCATCCCGCTGACCGAGACACTGGCCGCCGTAGTCAGGGTAGAGCAGATAATAACAATGAACCTGATTTGGTTGGCATTTATCCCCATCGTCCTGGCCTCATCATCCCCCATGGTCAGCACATTCATCCGCCATCTCAAAAGAAGCAAAGGGACAAGCCCAATAGTCATAGGGATAATGGCAAACTTAATATCACCGCTCTTTGCTCCGGCCAAACTGCCCATCAACCAGTAGGTTATCGCAGGAAGCTGATCGGTGGGATCAGCAACCAATTTGATAAACGATGTCGCCGCGGAAAAAAGAGAACCGACAACTATACCCGACAAGATTAAGCCCAGTATACTTTTACCCTTTACTCTCTTGCTGATAAAATAGACCAGGGATACCGTTAAAAGGCTGAAGGAAAAAGCACTGACAGTGATCGTAAAGCTGCTTCCATAATTCAAAATAGCAAGGGCAGCACCAAAAGCAGCGCCCGCAGATGCACCTAAAATATCCGGAGCAGCCATCGGGTTTTGAAAAACACCTTGATAGGCCGTCCCCGCGGCTGACAGACAGCCACCCACCAGGCAAGCCAGAATGATACGGGGTAAACGTATATTGAGCAGAACCATTTCCATGCGATCCGTCCAGAATTGCTCGATGGGATAGATTCTTGACAGCGAAATTCCCAGCACCTCTTTGGCCGGAATCGGGTAACGCCCAAGCTGAAAGGAAACAATAATGGTAATCACCAGCAGAACTCCCAGCCCGATAACGGTAAAAGTATTACCCCTGCCCCGTTCCAATCTCTCCCCACCCATCAAAATAGAATCAAAAAACTAGAACTTTCTATCAGAGAAAAAAATAACCGGAACACTGCTTGTGTAAAGTGTGAACCGGTCATTTTAGAATCATTGTCGATTTCACTCCTTTCCGAATATGGGAGGCGTAGCAGTTTACCACCACACCCTATCGGCCAACCCGCCATGCCTATCCATATGTTTAGGCGTGAAGGCTCGGAGTGTTCGTTCTCATCAACCCGGATAAAATCTGACGTTACCCGGCTACCTAGTCGTCCAATCCCCCTCAATATGGAGCTACTATCGGGAAACCACGGTATATTCTTATTTTATGTTTTTTATCTTCGCCGTCATACGCGTAATATCCTACCTGCAAATTATAAATTGGCGTAACCAGGCTTGAATTACCCCGGCTTACCATCTTTTTCATTATTCTAGCTCCAGCAACGTTCCTACAGCTCTGCTAATAAATACCTTGTGCCCCGGCGATGATCACAGATTGATACTGAAGCTTGCGGGTTAAACGGTAGATCATCATCAGTCTTTTTTAAACCTCGTACCTCTGGTAACCGACTCGTTTAAAGCCATGCTTCTTCGCAATTAGATCAAGGTGCAAGGTTGACCAATCAGCCAGTGCCACCTGTTCTTTGCCTTCGCCGGTATAAGTTTTTAGATAGCATTTACATTTTTCACATGTATCGATACGCAGATCCGGTTCATCATCCAGCCCGATAATTTTTAATTGTTCCTGTTTACTATTATCACAATAGGGACATCCGATCCGCCTGTAGCGCCACTTCATTTGACAGCACCCGCAGACCAAGTCCCTTTCCCGGCCTTTTTCCGTGCGGACCAGATGACCCATAGCCGGAAGCTGGCCGCAAACAGGGCAATAACCTTTCCTCCACTGATGATCATTCAGCAGCTCCGCTACTTGTTGTTTCAGGGGTTTCAAAGCACCGGAGAGGGCGCTCCAAGCCAAAAATACAATAAACCCTTCGTCAATCTCTTCCAGGTCTGCATTATTTTGAATGCTGTTGTTCTCAAGCACATCTTCAATAAGCTGGCCCGGCAGATCTGTTCGTTTATGAAAAATAGCTTGGGCTTGCTGAGAATAGCTGATGATTTTATCTGGCAAAGATGCTGCAGTTAACGCGTCAATTATCTCAATCAGGAGGTTGGCCGCATTTTCTATAATAGCCTCGTTAATTTCGTTCGCTCTTAAAACTGGAATGCCCTTTTTAAACTCGTCTACAGTCCGTCCCCAATTAGCATCAGCACCGGCAACCTCGGGCGCGACATCTCCTTCGACTATCGTCGTTATTATTTCATGTAACTGAGCAATCTCCTTAAGATAGGGGCGCTCATTTACCCAGTCTTTGATCGCTGCATCTAAAGTGCCCAATTCGAACCTCCTCTGCTTATGACTAACTGGGGACAGGTCCCAAGGTTAGGGGCCTGTCCCCAGATTTGGTCCGTTTCACCGTCAGTAAGATATTGGAGCATATATCCGTTTAAGGGCTAAAACTACCCTTCAGGCGGATGCTCTAGGCCCTTTCTATATCGACCAGGCAGGCCTTTGTTTCTTGAATCGAGGTGTTGGGATCGCCTGCGTCAATAGTCAGATAGTTCGTACTTGGTTTCCGGCTTAAGCCTTTGTGGCCCCAGTTGTAGGGCATCCATACTACTTCTACTTCTTTGCCGTTAATCAGCATCGTTTGCATACGAGGGGTGACATAGGCTTTTACTGTTACTTCACCGCGTGCCGACCAAACCTTGACCCAGTCCCCGGTTCCAATCCCGAGCTTCTTGGCCAGAGCTTCTGATAATTCAATGATCGGTTCCGGATACATCTCATTCAGCCAGGGAATGTTACGGGTGACCGATCCCGCGCACCAGTGCTCGGCAATGCTTGATGTGCACAATACGTAAGGGAACTCGTCACTTTTACCGATAGGCTGTTTTGATTCGACGCGCGGATATTTCACGCAGGGGTTGTATCCCACTTCGGGGTGCAATATATTGGTGGTTGGACTTTCCACCGGCTCATAAAATTCCGGTAGAGGACCGTCTGCCGGTGTCGAAGAAGAATCCCGCGGTAGATCTGAGTCGGGATTGGGGTCCTTGTAGGTTGCTGCCAATAGGCGGCCGACACCTTCGCCGGACATTCTGAAAGGCCGCTGTCCATTGGGCGTATCCGGTCCGTCATTCACATTGGGCACATCCGGCGTATCGTATCCGGCCCACTTGCCCTGCAGCTCATCCCACCAGATCACCGCTCTCTCATCATCTATGGGACGGCCCCTAGTGTCGCAGGAGGCGCGGTTATAGAGCACGTGCATATTCCCCGGCCAGCTCCAGGCAAAGCCCGGATAGATCCCCAGGCCGCCGGGATCGTTCTCGTTATCTCTTCTCTTGGAATTGTTCACGTCATTAGCAAAGACACCGGGGTAGACCCAGTTGCCGGAAGAGGTGGTACCGTCGTCCTTAAGCTCACCGATGCCCTTCAGCAGTTCGCCGGTAACAAGATTGTACCCGTTGATCTCCTTGAGCACCTCTTCGGCAAAAGCAATCCGTCCTTTCGGACTGTCATGATCGAAGTCATAATCCCAGGTGATCTTCATAATGGCTTCATCTTTCCTGGCCGTAGACCCGGCATAGAGCTCCCGCACCTTTTTGAAGATCAGGTCCAGAATCAGCAGATCGGGCTTCGACTGGCCGACCGGCTCGATACCCGTGTAACGCCACTGCACCATGCGTCCGGAATTGGTCAGAGAGCCTTCTCTTTCCAGGAAAGAGGCCGCCGGCAGGAAGATAACCTCGGTATCGATAGACTTCGGATCGACCCCTTCCCGTTTCTCCCAGAAGGCCGCAGTTTCAATCTCAAAAAGATCCTGCACCACGAGCATATCCAGGTTTGACAGCCCTTCCTGCACCACGCTCAGGTTGGGGCTGGTCACCAGGGGATTCTGACCCATGAAATAGGCAAACTTCATTTTCCCTTCCAGCGCTGTTTCAAAGATCTGGAAGAGAGAGTAATTGACCTTGCCGTTCTTCTTGGGCAGCAGGTTAAAGCAGAATTCATTGTCCGGGGTGGCATGCTCGCCGAACCAGGCCTTTAACAAGTTTACCAGGAAAGTGCGGCGGAAAGTGCCCGATCCCTTTGTCCAGGTATCGATATCGGCAACATCATGATTCGGGGGCGATAAATAGCCCGGCAGATAGCCAAACAGACAGGCCATATCCGTAGAACCCTGCACATTCGGCTCGCCGCGCAGGGCGTTAATGCCGCTGCCGGGTTTGCCCACATTTCCCAGAAGAAGCTGTAATACCCCGAAGGAGCGGATGTTCTGCACGCCGACAGTATGCTGAGTCATCCCCAGGGCATACAGGATCGTGCCCGGCTTGTTCTTGACCATGGTGTCTGCAACCAGTTTGATCTCTTCCTCGGTGGCTCCGGTAATTCCGGTAACAGTATTAAAATCGTAGCGCTTGAAAAATTCTTTGACTTTACTGAACACGCATCTCGGGTCATCAAGGCTGTTCGCCTTTAGTGGTTTTCCCTCGTTATTCAAAGCATATCCCCAAGAGCTGTTATCATAGCTGCGCTTAGAGGCATCATAACCCGAGAACAGACCATTTTCGAAGCCAAACTCTTCATTGGTAATGAAGAGTGCGTTGGTCTGGTTGAGCACGAAATCTTTGTCATAGAGTTCTTTTTCCAGGATGTAGTTGATAATACAATTCAAAAAGGCGATATCGGTTCCGGGTCTGATGCGGACAAAAATATCCGCTACCTCTGAGGTTCTATTGTAGCGGGGATCGACATGAATGATAATGGCGCCCTTTTCCTTCGCCTTCATAATCCATTTCATGGCCATGGGATGGTTCTCGGCACAATTACTTCCTTCAATCAAGAACACCTTGGCATTCTTTAAATCAATCCAGTGATTGGTCATGGCACCGCGTCCGAATGAGGCCCCCAAACTGGCGACCGTGGGGCTGTGTCAGACCCGGGCCTGGTGTTCTAAAAATGTTACCCCCAGTGCTCTGGCCATCTTGGTAAAGAGATAACATTCTTCGTTGTTGTTCTGGGCACCGCCGACAAAACCGATGGCATCGGTGCGGTGCACTTCATAGGTTTGACCGTCAACCGTTTCCTCAGCAATCCAATTTTCGTCACGGGTCTCTTTAATTTTCTGAGCAATCTTCTCAATGGCTGTTTCCCAGCTAATCTCTTCCCACCGGTCACTGCCGGGGGCGCGATATAGCGGGGTTTTAACGCGCTGATCAGAATTGGGTACCTCGTACATGACCGCCCCTTTACTGCAGAGCGCTCCCTCATTAATAATATGGTCCGGATCCCCTTCTAAATTAATCAGTTTTCCGTCTTTGACATGGCAGATCATGCCACATCCACATGAGCAAAAATTGCATATCGAGGTATACTCACTGGCGCCGTGTATTCTACACTCTTTTGACGCCGCCTCGATCGACCGCACATTAAAGCCCAACTGGGACAGGGCCAGCCCGGCGCCCGTCGCTCCCGCCAGCTTAAGAAACTCACGACGTTTTAGCTTCAAACCTAACCCCTCCTAATAAGATTTGAGATCCATTATGTCCCACCCACCTGACATAATTTCGCCAAAACACCCCCTACGCACCCTCCGAATACTTGAAATTGTATCAATAAACCCCCATTATGTCAATACTCACAAATCGTGTTGAAAACATCACGACACTCTACTTTTAGAAAGAATCCTGGATGTCATTCATTAAGATAATGATTCAAACTGGCCATGGACAAACCTCGCCGGAAGAAGCCCGGCTGCTCTTTAAATGATTATTTGCACCAGTTCCCCCTGCTTTAAGCCGGAACAACCTTTTTCAATATCAATGTAGCAATTGCTGTCCAAAACAACTTTCAAATTGCCCGGAGATTGCTCTAGATCGACTATTCTTACGAATACCTTTCCGTTTTCATCCTGCACGAAGTGTCCGCGAAGCGCTCTCCGGATTGGGCTTTCTTTATCAAAATCATTTTGCAATACTGCTGGCAGGGTTTTTAACTCCAGCGAATTATTACGGGTAATCTCTTTTAAAAAGGGGCTAAGGAGCAGATCAAAGGTAACAGAAGCTGCCAGGGGATTACCCGATAAACTGATTACCGGCTTATCCGCCAGTACACTGAAAAGAACAGGTGAGCCGGGCTTGAGATTGATTCTCCAGAAAATCTTCTCCGCACCCAGATTATCCATGATCTCCATCATTAGATCCTTCTCTCCTACCGACACACCTCCCGTAGTAATAATGAAATCCACTTTGTTTATTATTTCTGTAATGGTACTTTCAATAATGCTCTTATCGTCACCAAGGATGCCGTTAGAGACCACATTTACGCCGCACTCTTTTAAACGAGAGGCAATAGTATAAAAATTGCTGTTATAGACCTGACCCGGCACCAGCTTAACTCCCGGCTCTACCAGTTCGTCGCCGGTACTGATAACGGCTGCAGTTGGTATTTGATAGACCAGTACTTCGGCAACACCCAACCCGGCCAATACCCCAACTTCGGCAGCTTTAAGCAGGTGGTTTTTTTTAAGGACGAGATCCCCCTTTTTAAAATTTTCACCCTTGAAGCAGTAATTGTCCCACGGGGAAAGCTGTTTTAAAATTTTGACCCGGCCCTCTTCCTTCCGAGTGTCCTCCTGCCTGATGACACAGTCGGCCCCATCTGGTATTGGAGACCCGGTCATCAGGCGGACTGCAGAACCGCCGGTTACCTTTTTCCGTGAATACCCTCCGGCATAGATTGTATCAATAACTTCCAGGCTCACCGGTGAGCTGGGAGACGCTCCTTTCGTATCTTTGGCAATCAACGCATATCCGTCCAGCGGTGAACGGTTAAACGGAGGCTGGTCTATGGGGGCAGATATATCTTCTGCCAGCACCCTTCCATGTGCCTCCAGCAAACCAACCTTTTCGATCCCGGGGATACTACTTCTTTCCTTAATTAACTGCCTGGCTTTTTCCAACTCTATTCTTTCCATCATTTCAGGAGCACCCTTCCCTAAAGCTACATGCCGGGTAAACACACCTGCTGCATCCGTGGCAATAACCAGTATGTCCATGTAAAACAATATCTTTTGCCGTAATTTTTTCTTGAGCCAGTAATCTTAGAATCATATCAGCTCCCCTATCAATTTCCTCGGCTTTTTAATCAGGACCCCAGCGAAATCAACAAACCATCTTTTCTTGTTGTTACTTTTAATATTCTAAAATATTTCTAAACCTCCTGCTTAAATATTAAAAATCGCCAGGTTTAATTTAAATTTGACAACTTATTTTTACTTCTTTGTATTTATAATGAGCAAGCAGGGAATCTCTATCCGACGCTAGTAGTTAGCCGACCGGCGGTTCTTCTTCAGGCAAACAGGTCTATTTTCGGAAAACCCGGAAGGATTATTTGCCATGTTGGTAGAAAACTTGAGTTTGGAGGGAACCGGATTGAAACCTTTTTTAAAGTGGGCCGGGGGTAAATATCGAATTGTCCACCGTATCAGGGAACAATTACCACCGGGTCATAGGCTGGTGGAACCTTTTGTCGGTTCGGGAGCTGTATTCCTTAATCTCGATTATCCCGGCTACCTTCTTTGTGATAACAACGCCGATCTCATCAACCTCTTCCAGGTCCTGAAAGAAGAGGGTGAAACCTTTGTAAAATATTGCCGCGATTATTTCACCCCCGCATCAAACCGTGAAGAAGAATATTACCGCTTCCGTTCTGAATTCAACCGGACCGGAAACAAGAAACAGAAAGCGGCCCTCTTTCTCTACCTGAACCGTCACGGCTATAACGGTCTGTGCCGTTATAATTCTTCGGGAGAATTTAACACCCCGTTTGGAAGGTATGTAAAGCCCTACTTCCCCGAAAAAGAGATGCTATATTTCGCCCGGAAAGCCCAAAAGGCCACCTTTGCCTGCCGGGATTTCCGTAATACCATGGCTAAAGCGAAGCCCGGGGATGCGGTCTACTGCGACCCACCCTACGTCCCCCTTTCCGGAACCGCCAATTTTACGGAATACAGCAGCGGTGGTTTTGGTTTAAAAGAGCAACAAAAACTGGCGGAAATGGCCGGTAAGCTGGCCGAAGAGGGGATCCCGGTTTTACTCTCCAATCATGATACCGCTTTTGTCCGGCAGATCTACCGGGGCGCGCAGATCACCTCTTTTAAAGTACGACGGTTCATCAGCTGCCAGGGAGATAACCGGAACAAGGCCGGTGAAATCCTGGCCTTGTTCAGGGGGTAAAACAAAAAGGTACCAGGGTATCTAGACTGACGAAACCAAGCTGTAGAAGCCCGAGCAAAAGAGAATCGGTCATCCAGGCATGGTATCCCGTAGCCATGAGATGAGGCGCGAAAGCCAATCTTGCTACAAAATAGGTGACAGGAGAACCGTCCCCCTGTCACCTTTTCAGCCCAGATGATCTTTGATTAGCTGCAGAAAGTCTTCGCCAAATCTTTCCATTTTTACCTGGCCGACCCCCTTTACCTGAAGCATGGCCTCTCTGTCCTGAGGAAGCTTCTCAGTTAATTCGCGCAGGGTGCTGTCGGAGAAAATGATATAAGGCGGGATCCCTTCGCGTGCAGCGATCTCTTTACGCAACAGGCGCATTTTCTCAAAGAGCGCATCGGATGGCGGTACCTTTTTTTTCTTGCGGCGCCGTTGCCATACCACCCCGCCTTCCTTAAGCAGCCTTACCCCTTTTGGCCCTAACTTCACGACGGGGTATTCTCCCCCGGCAAGTGCGAGGTAGCCTTCAGCAACAAGCAGGTTAATCAGCTCTTTAATCTGCGGTATGGTATAGCTGTTCATTAAACCGTACGTGGAAAGCCTGTTAAAACCCAGTCGTAACAACCTTTTGTTCTTAGATCCCTTTAATATATCGGCAATCATGCCGGCTCCGTAACGCTCTTTTACCCGCACCACGCAAGAAAGCACCATCTGCGCCTCCACGGTGATATCAACCAGCTCAGAATCACCACTGCAGTTGCCACAACGGTTGCACTCTGCCGGTATCTCTTGCTCTCCAAAATACTCCAGGATATAGCGGCGCAAACAGTTAGTTGTATAGCAATAATCGATCATCTGCTGTAGCTTCTGGTATTCGTTGGCTTTTCTATTCGGGGCATAGACGGTTTCGTTAATCAGATATTTTTGCAGCAGGATATCTTGAACCCCAAACAGTAAGATACATTCTCCGGGTTCGCCATCGCGCCCCGCCCGCCCCGCCTCCTGGTAATAGGCCTCGATATTTTTCGGCATATTGTAATGAAGAACATAGCGAACATTGGATTTATCTATCCCCATGCCAAATGCGTTAGTGGCTACCATCACTGTAACCTGATCGTGAATAAACGCCTCCTGGCTTGCCTCCCGCTCTTTCGCTCTCATTCCAGCATGATACCTACCACAGAGATAGCCCCGGCCCCGCAGAAGCTCGTAAACAGAATCCACCTCGCGGCGGGTGGCCGCGTATATAATACCGGGTTGCTCTCTGTTACTCCGAACATAATCAAGAACAAAATCCTTTTTATTGACCCCGCGAATTACCTCAAAATAGAGATTCTCCCGGTCAAACCCGCTAACAAAAACATGCGGTTCCCGAAGATCGAGAAATTTGACAATATCCCCACGGATCTCCCGGGTGGCGGTAGCGGTAAAAGCACCCAGTACCGGCCTTTGAGGCAGGCTCTGGATAAACCCGGCAATCTTTCTGTAGCTCGGCCTGAAATCATGGCCCCACTGCGAAATACAATGCGCTTCGTCAACTGCTACAAGCGAGATCTCCACCGAGCGGGCCATCTCTTGAAAATCGGGCATCTCCAGGCGCTCCGGGGCTACATAAACCAGCTTAAATTCTCCCTGGCCGGCCTGTTTTAGCCTTCGAGAAACCTCAGCGCCGGGCAGCGAACTGTTGATAAAGGTCGCCGGAACACCGGAAGCGCTCATTCCATCAACCTGGTCCTTCATCAAGGCGATGAGGGGTGATACCACCAGCGTCACTCCAGGATAGATCAGCGAAGGCAACTGGTAGCAGACCGATTTTCCAGCACCAGTAGGCATAATCGCCAGTGTATCGCTACCCTCTAAAAGAGCACCGATCACCTTGGCCTGTCCCGCTTTGAAGGATGAATAGCCAAAGTATTTCTGAAGTAACTTTCGCGACTGTTCAATCATTTGACAGCCTCCCAATATCATAAAATCTTGGTTTTGGGCCATCTCTTTCCTTGTTGGCAGACAAAAACTCTAACCAGAACAACCAGAACGGTAAAACCTTCGGCGCCTTATAGCCAAAGACAGCGGCGGCATAAGGGATATAGTTCTCATGTTGCTCATAGCCAGCGTACAGTCATGGATCGTAGTAAAGAGATGTTTCATTCACAGGATTAATCCCTCCCGGTAAAATAATTACCTAGCCTATCTAATTATAATTATATTTTAGCTTAAAGCTTACCCCTTTGGGAAGGAGCTTCAAAGAGATCACCGGTGATCTCTCTATCCCCCCAGTGTCAGCCAAACATTGACAGACAGGGCAGTGCTTTGCTATTATCTGGGTAAATAAACAAAGAGCCCCATAAGGAGGGCTACAATGCACGAGATTGAAAGTATCATTGCCCAGCTTACCCTGGAAGAGAAGGCTGCCTTATGCTCGGGCATAAGTAACTGGGAGACCACGCCCATCAAAAGATTGCAGATTCCCGCGGTAACGCTCTCCGACGGGCCGCACGGCCTGCGCAAAGAGAACGCAGAAAGTAAAGGCATGTTCAAAGAAAGCTTCCCGGCGACCTGCTTTCCCCCCGCGGTAACCTTAGCCAGCACCTGGGATCCCCTCCTGGTAGAAGAGGTCGGCGCAGCCATCGCCGAAGAATGCCTGGAGCAAGATGTCCAAGTATTGCTGGGCCCGGGAGTAAATATGAAGAGGACGCCCCTCTGCGGACGCAACTTTGAGTATTTTAGCGAAGACCCCTACCTGGCCGGAAAGCTGGCTGCAGCCTATATCCGCGGGGTTCAGAAAAAGGGCATCGCCACATCGTTAAAACATTACGCAGTTAATTCTCAAGAGTACCGCCGGTTAACGATCAGCGCCGAGGTCGATGAAAGGGCTCTTAGGGAGATCTACCTAAAAGCTTTTGAGATAGCCGTAAAAGAGGCCTACCCTGAGACGATCATGTGCAGCTACAACCGGGTCAACGGGGTCTATGCCGGCGAACACCGGGCATTACTGTGGGCTATCTTAAGGGAAGAATGGGGCTTTCAGGGGATTGTCATCTCAGACTGGGGCGCGGTAAACGATCGGGTCAAGGGGCTGCAGGCTGGGCTCGACCTGGAGATGCCCTCTTCCAACGGCATCTTCGACCGGCAGATCGTGGAGGCGGTCGAATCAGGCAAGCTGGAGATTAAATATCTGGACCAGGCCGTTAAGCGAATTCTTCGATTTGTTTTTAAATGTGCCCGGACAAAAGAGAAAGCGGCCTCTTTTAAGGCAGATTATGACAATCATCATCTTCTAGCCCGAAAGGCGGCGGCCAGCGGTGCCGTTTTGCTGAAAAATCGGGATAATATCCTACCGCTGAGCCCCGATTCAGACTTTGCCGTGATCGGCCGCCTGGCCAAGGCGCCCCGTTACCAGGGCTGCGGCAGCAGCAGGGTAAACCCGAAAAGGCTGGTTAGCTTCTGTGATTACCTGGACTCGCAAAATATCGCCTACGCTTATGCACCAGGCTATAACATGAAAGGCGATGGATACTCCGCAGAAAAGATCACGCAGGCGGTAGAGATCGCCCGGGGAAAGAGCTCTATCCTTCTTTTCGCCGGCCTGACCGATGAATACGAATCTGAAGGTTTTGATCGCACCCACCTCTGCTTGCCCCGGGGGCACAATGCCCTGATCGACGCCCTGGCCAAGGTCTCCGACCATCTTATCGTCGTTCTCAGCGGCGGCGCCCCGGTGGAGATGCCCTGGCTGGATCAGGCCAGCGCTGTTCTCAATCTCTACCTGGGTGGAGAGGCCGTCGGGGAAGCGGCCGCCGATCTTATTTTCGGCCGGGTTAACCCCTCCGGCAAGCTGGCCGAGACCTTTCCGCGGCAGCTTCAAGACTGCCTGGCCGCTAAATATTTCGGGATGGGCCCCCGGAGAGTTCATTACCGGGAAAGCATCTTTATCGGGTACCGCTATTACGATACCGCTCAAAAAGAGGTGCTTTTCCCCTTCGGTTTCGGCCTCTCTTACACTAGCTTCACCTACTCCGATCTGAAAATAAGCGCCCCGGCGATCGCGGAAGACGAAACCCTTACCGTTAGCTTTAAGATTAAGAATAGCGGCGATTGTGACGGCGCCGAGGTGGCCCAGCTCTACGTGCGGGATCTCAGCGCAACAAATTTTGTCCCTGAAAAAGAGCTGCGCGCTTTTCAAAAGGTATTTCTGAAAAAAGGCGAAACAAAAACGGTAACCCTCGATTTAAACAGGGATGCGTTTGCGTTTTATAATGTCCGGACCGGGGACTGGTGCGTGGAAAGCGGCGATTTCGAAATTCTGGTCGGCTCCTCGTCCAGAGATATCCTGCTGCGGGCCACGGTCCAGGTGAAGGCCGCTGCCGTTGAAATGCCCGATTATAAAAAGGACGCGCCGGTCTACTATTCCCTTACAGATGCAGAAGAGATCCCTCTAGAGCAGTTCGAAGCGCTTTTAGGCAGAAAAATAGCGCCCGAGAAGCCCCTTAAAAAAGGAGAGCTGGACCTGAACAGTACCGTCCGCGACCTGGGCGTAAGCACTTTCGGAAAGATTTTCCGGTGGGCTGTGGCCCGGTTCTCACCGATGGTTTTGCCTAAGAACGCCCCGGATTTTGAAAAGAAAATGATCCGCGAGGGGGCTCTCTCCTTGCCCGTGCGTAATTTTTTTACCATGACCAACGGCGCGGTGACAGATGAGGCCACCTTCAGCCTGCTCATGGCTTTCAACGGAAAGACGGTCAAAGGGCTTTATCAATTCTTGAAGGCCATGCTCTCCAAAAAACCGCCGAAGAAAACAGATATTTACAGGTGACAGGGTCAAGCAAATTATGCCTTCATGGTTTATGCTCCTCCCTACCATAACGGTTGCGGTCTAAGATTAATGATCAACTTTTAACCCTAACGGTATTTATATTGTAACCCAGGTTTTCTCTTGAGCAGCTCTCTCCACAGCCTCGATGACCTGCTGATTGATCAGGCCATCGTAAAAATTTGGCTGCGGCAGGTAATCTTCCACGATAGCCTTGATAAATTCGTAGTACTGATGGCTGAAGGCATGTTCCCAGCCGATAATATGGCCGGGCGGCCACCACCTGTCCATATACTCGTGCTCGGGCCCGGTCACCAGAATCCTGCGGAATCCCTGTGTGCTGCTCTCTTCATCCGCGAAATAGGCTTCAAGCTCGTTTAACCTCTCCAGGTTGAAGCGCAGGCAGCCTTTACTGCCGCCAATCTCAAACTGCAAGGCATTCTTGTAGCCGGTGGCGATACGAGAAGTTTGAAATGTGCCCAGGGCCCCGTTGGCAAACCTGGCCACGAACAGCGCTGCGTCATCTGTCGTCACCTCTTCTTTTAGCTGCGCATTGCCGAGGGAGGCCCTCTCCTTGATAAATATATCGCTCATACCGGCAACCGCGATCATCTCCCCAACTAGGAAACGGGCCAGGTCAATGATATGCGAGCCCTTGTCGGCCACGGAACCAGCTCCGGCCAGCCTCTGATCAAATCTCCAAAGATAGGGCACGGCAGGATCGGCGGCCCAATCCTGCTGGTACGAGGCCTTGAAATGATAGATCCTCCCCAGCCGGCCATCCTGGACCAGCTTGCGGGCCAGCAACACGGCGGGGATGCGCCGGTAATTGAAATTAACCATGTGCTTGACCTTGTTTTTCCGTGCCGCTTCATACATTACCCCGGCTTCGTCAGAGCTCATCCCCAGTGGTTTCTCACAAAATATATGTTTGCCGTTGGCCGCGGCGGCGACAGCTATTTTTGCGTGGGTATAGCCCGGCGAAGCGATGGCCACGATATCAATTTCTGGATCGGCGACTACCTCGTTCCAATCATGGACATAACGTTGCCAGCCATACATTTGGGCAGCAGCGGCTACATCATCCTTGAGGCCACAGATTACTTTCAAGACAGGCTCTACCGGCAGATCAAAGAACATCGGGATAGTGCGTAAAGCATTGCTGTGTGCCTTGCCCATGAACCGGTAGCCGATCAAGCCTATATTCAAGCGTTTCTTCATGAGAAAGATCCTTCTTTCGCAAAAGCATTTTATCCAGGGCTAAAATCACCGATGCTGGAACAGATCATAACATCCGGATTACTTTACAGGGATTGCCCGCAGCGAAGACATAAGCGGGAATATCCCCGGTAACCACGCTCCCCGGACCAATCGTCGAATGAGCACCGATCCGCACCCCGGGGCAGATAATCGCCCCGCCACCAATCCAAACGTTGTCCCCGATCACTACCGGTTTGGCCATCTCTCTTCTGGTCAGCCTTTCGGCGGGATCCAGCGGATGCGTGGCGGTATAAATCTGTACATTGGGCCCCAGCAGCACATTATCCCCGATCCTCACTGAATTTACATCGAGAATAACACAGTTGAAATTGGCGTAAAAGTTTTCTCCAACTTCGATATTGTATCCATAATCACAGTAAAAGGGCGGCTCGATATAGACCGCCCCCCTGGCCTTAATTAGCCGCTTCAAGATTTCATTTCTCTTTTCCATGTTGCCCGGCCTACTCTGGTTGTAGGCCCAGAGTAGCTTTCGGGCGAGATCTCTTTCCCCGGTCAATTCTGCATCAGCCGCCAGGTACAGTTCTCCCGCCAACATCTTCTCTTTCTCACTTTTTCGCCCATTCTGCATTCCTCGATTTGTCTCCGTTTCCTTTTTTGACATTTAGTTCGCCCTATTGCGAGTGGTCACATCAAAGATCACTGCAACCGCCAGCACGCAGGCTCGGACAATATACTGGAACGATATATCGACGCCCATGAGGTTCATGCCATTAGTCAGCGAGGCCATCACCAGCGCGCCGATGATAGATCCTGAAACCTTACCCACGCCGCCGGATGCCGATACCCCGCCGACAAAAGCTGCCGCAATGGCGTCCAGTTCAAACAAGGTCCCGGCCTGAGTAGTTGCAGACTGCAAGCGAGAAGCAAACAATATCCCCGACAGCGCAGCCAGCATGCCCATGGAGCCGAAAACCACAAAGGTTATCTTCTTAACGCTGATCCCGCTTAACTGGGCCGCTTCCGGGTTCCCGCCCACGGCATAAATATGACGGCCCAACTTCGTCTGTGTGGTGATAAAGTTATACAGTAAAAATATAAACAGGATCACCACCGCTGTCCAGGAGAGGCCTCGATACCCCGCGAGGATCCAGGTAATCCCCAAAATAATAGCCGAGGTAAATACCAATTGAAAAATGAAGAAATTTAAGGGCGTTACCTTGAAATCATAAGCCAGGGTTTTTCTACGGTCCTGGATCGACCGGGCAAGGTAAGCTATGGTAATGATGATCCCAAGAAGAAGTGTTGCCTTATGTACTCCAGGTAATATGCCGGTAACAGGTATGTCCGGAATAAAACCGTTGCCGATTGCATTAAACGTTTTGTTGGGAATAATAATTGTTCCCGTTTTTACAGTGGCCAGCTGCAGCGCCCCCCTGTAACCGAGCCATCCGGCCAGCGTAGCTACAAAGGCCGGAATTTTCATCTGGGCTACCAGAAAACCAGTGAGAAGGCCTGCCAGAAGCCCGAATCCTAATATAAGCGGGATTACAATATAGACGGGGAGATGCCAGAATACTATGGCAATCGCTGCCATTGCCCCAAGAAAACCGGCTAGAAAACCTACCGAGAGATCGATATGCCGGATGATGATCACTAGGGTCATGCCGACCGCCAGTACAGCAATATAACCGGTCTGATTAATCAGGTTGCTGATGTTTCTTGAAGAGATAAAAACACCATCCGTAGCAATGGCGAAAAAGGCTATAATAACGAATAACGCAATATACATGCCAAATTCACGAATGTTTTCTTGTAACAACTCCATGATATTCGTGGAATGTTCAATTTTAGGTTTATCCAATTGGGTTGACGGCATTGGCTAACTCCTCCCCAGCCGGCTCTCGGCAAAATCATCGCGGGCGCCGATGATATAGGCTACTACCTGCTCGCGGAACTCATCCAGTTCACCGATCACCGGGCATTCACGAACCTTGCGTCCTTGGCGCAAAACGATCAGGCGATCGCTTACCTCGTAGATATCTTCAAGACGATGACTGATGATAATAATTGAATTGCCCTGCGCTTTCAGTTCACGGACCAGGTCGAGCACCATGCCGCTGGCCGCCACGCTTAGTGCCGCCGTAGGCTCATCCATAATTGTCACCTTGGTGTCAAAAGCCGTCGCCCGGGCAATGGCGATAGCCTGGCGCTGGCCGCCGGATAACCTCTCGACATTGGCGCGGACGGAAGGGATGTCAATTTTAAGGCGATCCAGTAAGCGTTTAGTCTCTTGCTCCATAGTATGTTTGTCTAGAACGCTAATCGGTCCAAATTTTCTACTCAGTAATTCGCGCCCCAGAAAGACATTAGCCGTCACGTCGAGGTTATCGGCCAGGGCCAGATCCTGGTAGACCATTTCGATGCCGAGCTGACGTGCGCGCATGGGGCTGGTAATATTTACCTTACTTCCTTCGATGAAGATCTCTCCTTCATCAGGAATATACGCCCCGCTAAGAACCTTCATCAAAGTAGATTTACCGGCGGCGTTGTCTCCAACCAATCCCAGCACTTCATTTTTGTGCAGGACCAAATCGACTCCCCGTAATGCCTGGACACCGCCGAAGTTTTTTTTGATATTCCGCATTTCGACGACAGGCGTAGTCTCTGCCATAGAAATTACTCCTTCTCCCAGATAAAAACAGTGATGATCTGGTTTAAAATATGAATTTTCTTCCGGCTAGTTAAACTATTCCTTCTTAAAAATTATACAGGGAATAGTGATGGATTAATCCATCACTATTCCCTCCAGCGTTCACCCGCTCATTATTTTCTTACTCCAACCCGGTAAAATCTTTTGCATCCCAGTAACCAGAATCGATAATCACCTCTTTGACATTGTCTGCATCCACGGTTATAACTTCGGACGGCTCGGCCGGCACATCGATAACCCCGTTATTGTAGGCGGTAGTTGCCCCGGGAGTTTTACCTTCCAAGAAAGCAATAGCCGCCTCGATGGCGTCTTTAACCAGGGTACGCACATCCTTCAATACGGTCATCGATTGCTTACCGTCGATGATATACTGAATCGAAGCTTTCTCGGCATCCTGACCGGTAATTACGTAGCTGGTGATATCTTTGTCGGCAGCAAATGCGTCCGCTATGGCCCGCGCAGTGCCGTCATTTGGAGCAAGAATGAATACATCGCCCTTGTCAGCGGCAGAGGCCGCGGTAAGGTGGGCTTCAGCGAGACTCTTGGCATCGCCAAAATCCCAGTTGGTGGTAACCTGGCCGATAATCTTGCCCATTTCGTCACGGGTAAGGGTAGCTTTATCCTGTAGTGCTACCGCTTCGCTTGAATTTTTGATTACAAAAGTACCGTCGGCAATCTTCGGCTGCAGGACGTTCCAGGCGCCTTCGAAAAAGAGAAAAGCATTGTTGTCAAAAGCGCCACCGGCATACAGGTAAAGCGGATTGCCGCTGCCCTCGGCTTTATCAACCAGGTACTGGCCCTGGGCTTCGCCTACGGCAATACTGTCAAAGGTGACATAGTAATCAACTGCCTCCGTATCAAGAATCAGCCGGTCATAAGCGATTACCTTAACCCCGGCCTCCCTGGCTGTCTCTGCCGCAGCGGCGGCGGCGCTGGCATCATGCGGGCAGATAATTAGAACTTCTATCCCCTTGGTAATCAAAGACTCCACGTTTTCTTTTTCTTTGGCTGAATCCCCTTCGCTGAAGAGGATCTCTACCTCGTAACCGGCTTCCGTGAGCAGATCATTAAAGCGGGTTTCATCCTGAATCCATCTCGGCTCCTCTTTTGTCGGAAGAACAATCCCTACAGAACCGGTGACCTTGTCATCTCCGCCTTCTTCCGGGTTGCAACCTACTAAAAAAGTAGCTGCCATCAACAGGCTAACCACTAAGAGAATTAACCAAACCGGTGATCTCTTCATTACAGGTACGCCTCCTTATTGTCACTAATCATCAAACAACGTAAAGAAACTGAAAGGGTAAGTTGACCTGACCTTGAAACCTTCCTCGGAAAAGTGCCTTAGGGTTACCTCTAATCATTCGCCTCCTTTACAGTTTTCGCGATCTCAATATCCCTTTATTCTGTATGATTTTTTTTGTATGGTTATACAATAAAACTGTTCTTAAGATTTAGTTGTTTTACCTCTGTATCATCTTAAGATCTTCTTTTGATTTTTACCGGGTTACCCTTCTAAAAATTTAAAAGGGTAATTATTTAAGCACAAAAAAATCTATCTGCCCTGGAAACGGCCCGGCGATCTCAACTGTTCTTCGAAAAGCAGGTGAGCAAAAACAATTATTACTCTCTTTTGTTACGGCATATTTATGTAAACTTCGTCTGCCAGGTGGAACCGGTCTCTGATAATCGTGTCATCCATGTTTTCCTTGTAAACAGCAACAGGCTCGAGGACATAAAAAGGAACATCCTTGAAGCCGTTGTGGATTTTTCGACTCACCGGACATGGTTCTTCTCCCCTGGCCAGCTGTATCGCTACTCTCGCCGCCGCATCGGCAAGTTTTTCAATAGGCTTATAAACAGTCATCAGCTGGGTCCCTTCTACCACCCTCTGGCAGGCGGCCAGATCGGCATCCTGCCCGGTTACCACGGCCTGTCCCGCCAGCCGGTGCTGGGAGAGCGCTTCAATAACTCCCTCGGCCAGGCTGTCATTGCCGCAAATAACCGCATCGATCTGCTTATTTTGCTGAAGAAACTGATCGGCGATTGAAAAAGCATATTCTTTCATCCAGTTGGGGGCCCACTGTTCGTCAATAATTTTAATCCGGCCGGCGGCGATACTTTCAGACAGGACCCGATCGTAGCCTGTTTTGATCTGAGTTGTATTATGATCACTGGTCGCTCCGTTTATGATCAATATATTACCTTGCGGCACCTCCTGGAGCACGGCCGAAGCCATGAACTCACCTACTTTTTCGTTATCAAAAGAGATATAGAGATCAACATCGGCATTAAATACAAGACGGTCATAAGAGATCACCTTGACGCCCTGCTTTTTGGCCAGCTCAACCGCAGCGGCTGCTTTATGCAGATCGTTGGGGACAAGAATCAATACATCTATCTTCTGCTCCAGCAGGTAGTTAACCTGTGCCAGCTGATCCCGGTCGCTATTGTTAGCATTCAAAACTATAATCTCGCCTCCCATCTCCTGGACCTTGGCCATCACTATATCCCGATCTCGAAGCCAGCGTTCTTCTTTAAGCGTTCCCAGGGAGAATCCGATCCGGACAGGGCTGTTTTGCTCTTTTGAAGAGCCCTGGGCATCCCTGGGATAGTGCAGGGCATATATCGTTGCCACTGTTTTGCCAACAAGAACCAGCAATAACAGTAGCAGTAAAACAATTACGAAGAACCTAACCTTTTCTTTTTGCTTCATAATCTTAAGATCACCTCACCGCATTATGGCGGTACTCGGTCGGGGTCAACCCGGTATGCTTCTTAAAAATCTTACTGAAATAATTGGGATCGCTATAGCCGGTTTCATAACTGACCGCCTTGATACTCAAACCGGTCTCCGTTAAAAATTCCTTAGCCCTCTTTATTCTCAGATCGGTAAGGTAGTCCATGAAATTTATACCGGTTGACTCTTTGAAAAATTTGCTAAAATAATGATAGCTCATATTAACATGTCTGGCTACATCATCCAGGGAAATGTTGTTACAGTAGTTTTCTTCGATATACTGCGTCGCTTTTAGAGTAAGTCCGTTTAGCTCCTTTTTCCGGCATTCTTGTAGTTGCGTCACGGTGCTTTTTAAGTAGTTAACGTATTCAATTTTAATTTCAAAGATATTATCGGTCTTCAAAAGATGATGCAGAAAATCGTTTTCTTCGGACCTGGCGCCGGTAGCGGGAACGGTCCGCCGGGTTAGAATAAAAAGCTCGATCAGCTTTGACTTGATCCGTTGATGATCGTTTCGGTAATTTAAAGAGAGCCAGGTATAAAGGTCCTCAAACAGCGCCAGAGCTCCCTGGAGATCCCCCAGCATAAATTTATGCAGAAGCATCTCTTCCCTGGCGTAGGGATAAGGTTCTGGCTCCGGTTTGTAGAGCTGGATATCCTCGAAATGCGTAATCCGGTCACCGCCAGAGAAATTTGCAGCCATGCAGGCTTCCTGATAGGATTCGTAAAAATGCTCCAGGTGATATTTCCTGCCGATACCGACCCGGTAACCATCGCCGGTTTTCTCCATCACCGCCTTGGCAATCTCAATGGCGCAATTCCTGTCTTCGTAGGCATCTGTTGAACCTCTTCCAGGGATATAGACAACGATCTGATCAAACAGCGGCAGCCCGATGAGGCATGAAGAGACACTTTTAAGGGCCATGGAGAAGTTTTCATAAAGCTCTTGCTTCATTAAGCTACTCACCAGGCTCTCTTCTTTACTCTTTGTCCCCGGGTTATCCAGAACCGCCACCATCACATAGCCACTTGTCAACTTCATTCCAAATAGATCTTCGTAAAAATCAAGATCCTCGACAAGCTCACTTTGTAGCAGCCGAGAATAGATAAACTGTCCTTCCATATGGGGCAGTATCTTGCTGATTTTCTCCACCAGGGCGGTCTCTTGTTTTAGCCTGTCCCGCCTGGACCGGATCACGGTACCGGCCTCTTGAAGTGTTTTAATAATTGAATTCTTGTTAATAGGCTTCAGCAGGTACTCGGAAACGCCCAGGTTAACGGCCTCTTTAGCATATTGAAAATATTCATAGGCGGTAATAATCACAAAGATAATATCGGGGTGGTGCTCTTGGATACGGCGGATGGCCTCGATTCCGTTAATACCGGGCATATGAATATCCATGAACAGAACATCCGGTTTTAGCTCCAGGGCTTTTTCAATGGCCTCCTTGCCGGACCTGGCCGAGCCGACCACCTCAACACCGTCTACATATTTCTCCACGATAAACCTGATCGAACTGATGACAATCGGCTCGTCATCCGCAATCAACAGTTTAATCATGGCCGGACCTCCCTTTAGCACGTGGAATTTTTAAAGTAACCTTCGTTCCCCGGCCAGGCTTACTTTCGATCTCAATAATATCCCGGCTGTCTTCAATATTGTAAAAAAGCTTCAGCCGGTTAACCACGTTATAAACACCCAACCCGGTAACCTGCCGGCTCGTCATATCGGGATCAATACCGGCTAACAGGGTCTTGATCCCGGCCTCGTCCATACCCACGCCGTTGTCGATCACATCGATGAAGATCGTTTTATCATCGCCCCGCACCACCAGCGAAATGGTACCGTTAGTATCGAGATCCGACAATCCGTGAATAAAAGCATTTTCCACAATGGGCTGAATAATAGTGCAAGGTACTTTTAAATCAAGCAGTTTCGAATCAACCTCAGTATGGAATGCCACCCGGTCACCAAACCTGACCTGGATAATATACATGTATTTTATGACGTGGTCGATCTCTTCTTCGAGGGTGATCGGTTCATCGAGCTTCCGGAGATTATAACGGTACAGCTGGGCCACATTTTCAATGAACTCAGAGGATTGATCCGCTCCTTCCATCATGGCCAGTTGAGAAGCGGTATTCAACGTGTTAAAGAGAAAATGCGGGTTAATCTGCGATTGTAATGATTTTAGCTCCGCGTCTTTTAATAGATTCTTCATCTGCAAGTTTTCCATTTCCTGTTTTTTTAGCCTTGCTTCTATTTCAGCCTGCTTTTTAATCTCATCGATATAACTTTTTATATTGGCAGTCATCTTGTTAAAAGCTTTGGCCAGAATGTTAATCTCGTCGTCAGCTTCCCGGACCACCGGTTTAACATCAAAATTACCCGCGGCCACTTTATCCGCCGCATGGGCCAGCTCCACGATCGGTTTCGTCAACCGATGAGCAAACAATAGAGCCAAAAATATATTGAATAATACTGAAAGGACAATCACCAGGATATTCAGGTAGCTCAGGTAGGTCATATTTTTATTAATTACCGCATATTGCTCCGAGCCCTCCAGCAACCTCCGGTGAAGCAGGTTATTAACATAAGATGTGATATGGTCATCGATCTCCATCACCCTGGTAAAATGAGCGACATATTCACTGCCGATGCGTCCTCTTTTAGCCTTTACCGCCAAATCTGCCTCCTGGAGCAGGCAGTCAATCATATAGCCGATATTTTTAAGCATCAGTTCATCCTGATCGTAAGTTGTTTCCCGGGAAATACTGCCGGCCTTGCTTTCCAGGGCATTATAAAGCGTGTAGTAGTTCAGCAATGTATCTGAAGATTTGGTGGAAAGGTATTTCTCGACTTCTATGACCAGGGCATGGGCATCGTTGCTGAGTTCATTTAAATAGACGTGATCGCTAACCATCTCCTTGAGCCTGTCCAGAACAACCCTGGCATTGTAATAAGAGAAAACACTGGTCAGGCCCAGGATTAGGATCGTGACCAGGTATGAGAAGATCATTTTTTTTCTAATACCTGAGGGGGCAAACATCTCTTGTTTACACCACGTTTATTGAGTATGCGTTTTTATTTCATATTCCTCAAGATGGTCCCGGGTGGTAACCTTAACCCCGGTATCGATAAAGGTGGAGGCGGCGTTCATTTTCTTTAGATCCACCAGGGCTTTCAGGCTTTCATAACCCATTATGTAAGGATCGCTCATCACCGTTCCGTAAATAATGCCCATTTTGATGTAATGCAGGATGCTTTCGATATCTCCATAGCCAATTACGGTAATCTGCCCCACCTTGTTGTGGCTGACAATGGCCTGGGCCGCCCCCAGTGTATCCATAGAGTTGAATGTAAGGATGGCGTCGATCTCTGGCTTGTTGAGAATAATGGCCTGGGTAATCTCTTCGGCGCTTAAAGTGCCCATTTTTGAAGTATAGACCTCCACGACTTTCATCTCCGGATAACCCTTGACCGCATTCAAGAAACCGTTGATTTTGATATTGTGGCTGGTGCTATCCAGCTCATAATCACCGCTGACGATAATGGCGATAGTAGCGGAGCCGCCGGTAGCATCGATCATCAACCGGGCCGCTTCCTTCCCCAGGACGAAGCTGTTCGTGCCGACAAAAGTGCTCCGGTTGCTGTTATGGCTGTCATTCTCCACCGTAACCACGGGGATACCCTTGTTGTAGGCCTGGTTGATCAGTTCGATCGACCGGGTGTCACTGGAGACATGGGTGATGATACCATCCACGTTAGCGGTAATGGCCATATCCAGGTAACGTAACTCTTCTTCCGGGTTGTTAAAACGAGGCGCGCAAAATTCAGCAACCACGTTAAGCTCTTCTGCAGCATCGGAAACACCGCGCTGCACTTCTTTCCAAAAGGGGTCCACCGAATTCTGGCCAATAAAGAAAAAATGATATTCCGGTTGCATGTGATTGCTGCCAGATTCAAGATTTTGAAGATAGCAGAGAGCTATGCTGGTAAAGACAATCGATAACAGCAGAATATGGATTATATACCTCTTAATAAATTGAACAAACCGGCCGGAAGTAGACATGAAAGTTGGCGACTCCCTTTATTATAAATTGAACCATGTGCTGGATAGATGCTACCCGCAAGAATCATTCGTGAGTAGACCGCATCTCGCCAAACTGTGTCCGGTAACCCGGTTCTGCCCTAATATTCGATGCGCCAACCCGGTTTCCCTTCTACCAAGACCCTGGTTGACAAGTAACAAGCTTTGGGTGACAGATCGAGTGTCGGCTTCTGCCCTCACAGAGATAGCCCCCCTTAACATACCACCCGGTAACTTTAACAAATTCAGGCTATGATTTAAATCTAAAACAGTAGTTATTGAACAGATTGAGCTTCCGACCCGCTTAAATACGATAAGGTAAAATATCGAGAAGGTTTCTTCACCGGCGGCAGGAGATACTTGCAGGGTAAAAGAATCCTTCATAAAATGAAACTGAGTATAGATAAGGGAAAGGAAGAAACTGATGAACCAAACCCTGGAGATAATACGTAACCGGAAATCAGTGCGCGTCTACGAAGATACCCCTATTCCGGAAACTAGCAAAGAGATGATTATCCAAGCCGCAATGCGAGCACCCACCGCGGGCAACTTGATGCTTTACTCGATCCTGGATATAACAGACCCGGCCATCAAAGAACGGCTGGCCATAACCTGCGATCACCAACCCTTTATTGCCAAAGCGCCCCTTGTCCTGCTGTTTTTAGCCGACTGGCAACGCTGGTATGATTGTTTTCTGGCCAGCGGCGTTCCTGAGTTTTGCCGGGAAAAAGGCACTTTGATGAGATCCCCCCGGGAAGGGGATCTGTTTCTGGCATGTTGCGATGCCCTGGTCGCGGCACAAAATGCGGTTATCGCCGCCGAATCACTGGGTATCGGTTCATGCTATATCGGTGACATCATGGAGAATTTTGAAATTCATAGAGAGCTTCTGGACCTGCCTGAATATGTCTTTCCCATCGCCATGCTCTGCTTGGGATATCCGACAAAGGGACAACTAAAAAGAAAACAGACCGCCAGGTTCGACCGAAAATATATGGTCTTCGAGAACAACTATCGACGGCTTGAGCAAGATGAGCTAACCCAAATGTGTAAAAGCTTCTCCGGCAGGACTGGCGTCGGGCAAAACGTCGGGCAACAGGTCTATATGAAAAAGTTCTCTGCCGGCTTCTCCCACGAAATGAACCGTTCTGTAAAGAAGATGCTGGAGAACTGGGCCGGCGAACTCCCGCAGCAAGATTCTTGATTGCAAATTATGATTGCCGCGGCAAAATAGGGCTGCGGTATTCCATCCCCTGTTTTATCGAGCAGGCCTTATGAAATATGGAGGGAAAACCGGTGAACGAGATCTTGATCGTCGAGGATGACCACACCATCGCCATGGGGATCGAGTATGCCTTGGCTGGAGAAGGCTTTTCCACCCATGTTTGTTATGACTGCCGCAGCGCCAGGGAAGTTATCCTGAACCGGGATTTTTTACTGATCATCCTCGATGTAAATCTGCCGGACGGCAGCGGTTTCGAGTTATGTAAACAGATCAGGGCAAGCGGGGAGACGCCGGTGATCTTTCTCACCGTCTGCGATGATGAGGTCAATACGATCATGGGGCTGGACCTGGGAGCGGACGACTATATCGCCAAGCCGTTCCGGGTCCGGGAGCTGATCTCGCGAATCAACAGCGTCTTGCGCCGGTATAACCGGCAACCCGGGCGAAAAACAGAGATTCTCATCGGCGATATCCGAATCAACCCGGACGAAGCGAGGGTTTACAAGAACAATCAGGAGATTTGGCTAACCGCCCTGGAATATAAACTGATGCTGACCCTAGCCCGGCACAAGGGACAGGTCCTAACCCGGAACCAGCTCCTGGAGGAGACCTGGGACCTGGCCGGCGATTTTGTAAGTGACAACACCCTCACCGTCTATATCAAGCGGCTGCGCGAAAAGATTGAGGACGACCCCCGGAAGCCGCAAATCATCAAAACCGTCCGGGGGTTGGGCTACAAGGCGGGTGATTAAGATTAAACTTTCTAGAAACCCTGAGGTTAACCAGCTGCTGGCTTTATTTGCCGTGCTGATCGCCGGGTTGCTTATCGCCGCTCTCTTGCTCGGCCTGGCCGGCCGGTACCGTCTAAAGCAGGCCGTGATCCAGAACCATGCCTCGATCGTCGGCGCGATTACGGAAAAATACCCGGAAGCGGAGCCGGATATAATTAACCGGATCATGCATCCGGATAAAGAGGCCGCTTCCAGAGGGCTGCAGATCCTTTCAAAATATGGGATTGACCGCGGTACGCTGCCGCTGGAGACCCCCTTGCTGCAAAACTATTTTCGCTATAACTTAACCGGCTATCTCTTGCTGGCCGTTCTCGCCGGCTGCGCCTTCGCCGCGGCGAGCTTGCTCTTTTTACGGAAACAGTACGGGCAGATCCGGGAGCTGACCCGTTATGCCGAAAAAATAAGCGCCGGGGACTACTCTCTGGAGATCCGGGATAACCGGGAGGGCGATCTCAGCATCTTGAAAAATGAGATCTACAAAATAACCACGCTGCTCAAAGAGCAGGCCGGAGCGTTGCAGCGGGACAAAACTCTCCTGGCCGATTCCCTTGCCGATATCTCGCACCAGCTGAAGACCCCGCTGACCTCCCTCTTTATCTTAAATGACCTTCTGTCCGAGAACCCTGCGGCAGAAAAGAGGGCCCTCTTTCTCGAGCGGATGAGGGCGCAGCTGAGGCGGATCGAGTGGCTGACCAGCTCCCTGTTAAAACTTTCCAAGCTGGACGCGGGAGCCGTGCCCATGAAAAAAGAGGAGATCCGGGTAGAGGCCCTCGTGAAGCAGGCCCTGGCCTCGTTGGGCATCCCCCTGGAAATCAAAGCGCTGCAGGTCTGCCTGAAAGGCGATGCCGGCACCAGCTTTACCGGCGACTTCGACTGGAGCTGTGAAGCGCTGACCAATCTCTTAAAAAACTGTATCGAGCATACCCCGGAAAAAGGGCGCCTGCAGATCTCATTCGAGCAGAACCCGCTTTATACCGTGATCACGATCGCCGACAGCGGCATCGGGATCGCTCCGGAAGATCTCCCCTATATCTTCAACCGCTTCTACAAGGGTAAAAACGCCGCCGCCGACCAGGTGGGCATCGGCCTGGCCATGGCCCGGGCGATCGTCGAGAAGCAGGGCGGGGAAATCACGGTAAAAAGTGAGCAGAACCGGGGCGCGGAATTTACGATCAAGTTTTACCGGAACGTTAGCTGAGAGAAACTTTTTGCTGCTTTCCGCTTCTTAAACCCGCTACCCTGTCAATATGACGAAACTGTCACTAAAATAGTCACCGCAGCGTCACCTCGGGCCGCTATAATCTAGATATCAAAATAGAAGGAGCCTACTTTTATGGAGATATTACGGGTCGAAAATCTGTCCAAAATTTACGGAAGCGGCGCCGCCCAGGTCAAGGCGATCGACGGCGTCTCTTTCAGCGTAAACCGGGGTGAATTTGTCGCCGTGGTCGGGGCCTCCGGCTCCGGCAAATCAACCCTGCTGCATATGATCGGCGGCGTAGACCGCCCCACCGCCGGCAAGGTCTTTATCGAAGATACCGATATCTATCAGCTCAGTGAAACCAACCTGGCCATATTCCGCCGCCGGCAGGTAGGGCTGATCTACCAGTTCTACAACCTGCTGCCGATCTTAAACGTAGAAGAAAATATCACCCTGCCGCTGCTGCTGGACGGAAGAAAGATTGAACCGCAGTTCTTAAATGAGCTCCTGGAGACGCTTAACCTGGCCGGGCGGGCCGGCCACCTGCCCAACGAGCTCTCCGGCGGGGAGCAGCAGAGGGTCTCCATCGGCCGCGCCCTGATCAACCGCCCGGCCCTGGTCCTGGCCGATGAGCCCACCGGCAACCTCGACAGCAAGAATTCAAAGGAGATCGTGGAGCTGTTAAAACTGTCAAACCGGCGTTATCAGCAGACCCTGATCCTGGTCACCCATGCGCACGAGATCGCCCTGCAGGCCGACCGCATGATCACCCTGGCCGACGGAAAGATCGTCAAAGACGAGGTGATCCGGCCGTGAATATCCTGAATACACTCACCGGGCGCAGCCTGAAGCTGAATCGAAAGCGCACCATCGTCACCATTATCGGGATCATCCTCTCGGCGGCGATGATCTGCGCCACCATCACCATCGCGGTCAGCTTTCAAGACCTTTTTGTGCAACAAGCGAAGCAGACAGATGGAAATTTTCACGCCACTTTTTACGACGTCATCCCGGAGCAGATCAAATATATCACCGGGAACGCCTATACCGAAACGGCGATGCTCAGCCGGAACCTGGGCTTTGCCCGTTTTGACCAGTCCACCAAAGAATACCGCCCTTACTTCTTTATCAAGGAGTATGACGCCACCGCCCTGCGGCATATGCCGATCAGGCTGACCGCCGGCCGTTACCCGGAAAAAGCCGGTGAGGTGCTGCTTTCGGAGGAGGCTGTCGCAAGCGGCGGGGAGGCTTACCGGATCGGCGAAACGATTGCCTTTGATCTGGGCGCACGGATCGATCCGGAGGGACAGCCTCTGCCGGCGGAGCATCCTTTTGAAAAGAGCGAGCAATTCGTGACCACGGCTACAAGGGCCTATACCATTACCGGGTTTATCGCCAAACCGCACTTTGAGAATTTCAGCGGCATCCCCGGGTTCACGGTGGTCGCCTACCTGGACACGGGCGCACCCGGTGCGGATGAAGCGGTCAATGTCTCCATCCTCGGGAAAAACCCGCGCCGGATCTACGAGCGGGTGCCGGAGATGGCCGCCGGCGCCGGCGGATTGGACTACGGTTACAACAACGAGCTCTTGAAATACCTGGGCATCTCCAAGAACGACCAGGCCGTGGCCATGATCAACTCCGTCGCTGCGATCGTGATCCTCCTGATCGCCGTCGGCTCGGTGACGGTGATCTACAACGCCTTCGCCATCTCGGTGAGCGAGCGTAAAAAGCAGTTCGGCCTGCTGGCCAGCACCGGGGCCACCCCCGGCCAGATCCGGCGCACCGTATTTTTTGAAGGCGCGCTCCTGGGGCTGATCGGCATACCGCTGGGCTTACTTTCCGGTATCGGCGGCATCGGGGTGACCCTCTCCGTGGTCAACCGCCTGATGATCGGCTCCATGTACAGTGAAGATATCGCGCTCCGGCTGATCGTCTCGCCGGTCACCGTCCTGGCCACTGCCGCTTTTGTGGCGCTGATCATCTTCATCTCCGCCTATCTCCCGGCCAAAAGGGCCGCGGCGACCTCGCCCATCGAGGCGATCCGGCTGAGCGCGGATATCGAGATCAAGGGGAAAGACGTTAAAACCTCCCGGCTGACCCGACGGCTCTTCGGGATCGAGGGAGAGCTGGCTCTGAAAAACCTGAAGCGCAACCGCCGCCGCTACCGGACCACGGTCTTCTCGCTCTTCATCAGCATCGTGCTCTTCATCTCCTTCTCCACTTTCATCAACTATGCGTTCACGGGCGCCGGCCTTTATTACCAGGATATCCCCTTCGATATTAACGTCAGCATCCATGACCTCTCCCCGGAGGAGCAAAAAGAGCTTTACGAGCAGATTGCCGCCCTGGAGGGAGTGGAAAGATGCGCCGTAATCAGGGATATTTATACTGAATCCTGGCTGGAGCGGGCCCAATTCGGACCTTACATTCAAAAGAATTATATTGATCAGGAGCTCTTCTCCGTAAACGAAAAAGGTCAATACCAGTTAATGTTTTACCTGTTAGCGCTCGGCGAAGATGAATTTAACACCTACGCCGCCACAAACGGGCTAGATGTGGAAGCCTTCAAAGATACTGAAAACTTCAAGGGAATCCTCATCAATAAAAATATCCAGCAGGAGGCCACGCTGGCCGAGTATGAGCCGCTGCAGGTGAAGGCAGGCGAGAAGCTTGCGCTGGCGGGAATACTGATGGATCAGGATAATCCGGAAATTACCCCTCCCGGCTTTACCATGGAGATCGGCGCGGTAACCGCCAACTATCCCCTCGGCGTCTCCTCCGCCGGCCTCGGGGCTGTTAACCTGGTCGTCTCTGAAGAGATCTTTGAGGCAATCCGTTTAGAGATGCAAAAGGTGAGCGAGCATCTGATGTATGATCATCATGATCACTTGCAGCTTTATCTAGGCGTAGACAGCAGCGCCGGCCTGGCGGATCAGATCCGCACCATTTGTGAAAATCATACGGATGGCTACATCTATATTGATGATGTTGAAGCTTCGCAGCAGGAGATGAGGCGCTCCAAAACAGTGATCGCCATCTTTCTCTACGGCTTTATCACCCTGATCACCCTGATCGGGGCCACCAATATCTTCAACACCATCAGCACCAACGTGGCCCTGCGCCGCCGCGAATTTGCCATGCTAAAATCGGTAGGGCTGACCCCGCGGGGCTTTAACCGGATGCTTAACTACGAAAGCATCTTCTACGGCCTGAAAGCCCTGCTCTACGGCCTGCCGGTGAGCATCCTGATCAGCATGTGGATGTATAACAGCTTCGGCAATATGTTCGAGTTTGCTTTCTTCCTGCCGTGGGAAGAGATCCTTATTTGCGTGGCCGGGGTCTTCGGGATCGTCTTTATCACCATGATGCAAGCCGGCGCCAAGCTGAAACACGATAATATCATCGATGCCTTAAAAGAGGAAAACCTGTAAGAGGGCTGAAGATACCAGGTAAGTGCTCCACCATAAAGCAACTGCAGGGGGGCTGAAGTTAAATTCAGGCCCCCTATTTGTGTAAATGATTACTTGCTAAAAACAAACTATTTTAAATCTGTTTTATTTATTGACAACGGGGTAAAATGGTGCTATGCTGGTAGCACGAAATAAACATTAGTAACACATTTTTACGTCCCTGACCATTAACACCTAAAAAGGGGTGAGACAAAATTAAACTAAAACCGATCGGGATCATTCACAGCCCTTATAAAACCATTGAAGATGCTCCACGCCAGGGGCGGTTTTCAGAGCACCGGGTAGAGCTGGAGATCTATTCGGATTACCTTAGCGGCCTTAAGGATATCGAAAAAG
>FZPS01000045.1_pt108 | contig 37948 bp, 33 predicted proteins | sample 1817821 | NCBI WGS metagenome assembly FZPS01 (sample SAMEA104158645, study PRJEB21678) | metagenome | place: Germany | collected 2015-04-21 | reverse complement strand
GCATTTACACTTGATTGTGACTGGTCTTTTACTTTTGCCCCGCTTGAAGCTGTTCATTTAAGTTTTTCTTCAATCCCTAAGTGAACGCCTCTTTGGCGGTCTTTTTACTTTACTGACATTACAGACTCTTAATAATCTCCACGATCTCCTTGCCTATGCGCTTCTGTGCTTCCGCGGTTTGCGCGCCTATATGCGGTGTGCAGGATACGCGGGGATGATTTAACAAATCCATGTTCTTCGAGGGCTCCTCGGCGAAAACATCAAGACCTGCGGCGTACATTTTGCCGGAGTTGAGAGCGTTAAGCAGCGCCGCCTCGTCAACATTGTTTCCTCTTGATGTGTTAACGAAAATAACGCCGTCCTTCATCTTGGCTATGTTTTCTTCGTTAATCAAGGGCTTGCCGTCTATCGCGGGAGTGTGCAGCGAAATGAAATCGCTTACCTTTAACAGCTCGTCAAGCTCTACATACTTCATATTTTCGTTTTCAATGCCTTCGACATGGAAAATATCGTATGCGACAACCTTCATGCCCATCGCGATACAGCGGCGTCCCAATGCCTGACCTATTCTGCCGTAGCCTATAATACCTACTGTTTTGCCCATAAGCTCTACGCCCTTGTATGCCTTCTTTTCCCATTGACCCTCGCGCATGGTGTGCCCCGCATGGCTTATATGGCGGGCGCATGAGAACATCAAGCCCAATGCCAATTCCGCAACCGCGTCTGAGCTTGCCTTGGGTGTGTTTCTTACCTTAATGCCCTTGGATTCGGCGTACTCGTGGTCTATGTTGTCAATTCCTACGCCGCCGCGGATAATCATTTTCAGCTGCTTGCCCTCAACAGCCGCATCAATAACGGGCTTTCTTACCTTTGTAGCTGAACGCACTACCAAAACATCGGCAAGCTTAACAGCTTCCTTCAAGTCCTCTACCTCATAGAACTTTTCTTCAACTACATGACCCAATGCCTCTAATTCGGCGCGGGCGCCTTTTTCTATTCCGTCTGTTGCAAGAATACGCATATTCTACCTCCTATTTTTTAATCGACTTTTTCGACTTTCATCAAAACAAAGGGCAAGTCGCCCTGCCCTGTTATTTATTATGAATTCTTTGCTTCGAACTCCTTCATGAATTCGACCAATGTGCGAACGCCTTCTATGGGGAACGCGTTGTAAATCGATGCGCGCATACCGCCTACGGCTCTGTGACCCTTAAGGTTTGTCATGCCTCTTGCGGTTGCTTCCTTTACGAACTTAGCGTCTAACTCGTCGTCGCCTGTGCGGAAAGTAACATTCATCAATGAACGGTTTGCCTTGACCGATACAGCAGGCTTGAACAGCTTTGAGTTGTCAAGCGCTTCGTAAATCAGGCTTGCCTTCTCAACATTGCGCTTCTTTATAACCTCTAAGCCGCCCATATCAAGCAGCCAGTCTAAAACCAGCTTGCAAATGTATATAGGCCAGCAGGGAGGAGTATTATACATTGAATTGTTCTCCGCCAATATCTTGTAGTTCATCAAAAGGGGAGTGTATTCCTTGGGTGTGCGCTCTAACAAATCCTCTCTTATAATTACGATTGTAAGACCTGCGGGAGCGACATTCTTCTGTGCGCCGGCATATATCACGCCGAACTTAGAAACATCAATAGGCTCTGACATAATGCACGAGCTCAAATCCGCTACCAAAGGAACATTGCCTGTTTCGGGAATATAATCGAATACTGAACCGTAAATCGTGTTGTTATAGCAGATATGAACATAGTCCGCTTCGGGGTCTAACAGCAATTCGTCCTGACGGGGAACGCGTGAGAAGTTTTCGGCCTTTGTTGTGCCGGCTATCTGAACCTTGCCGTACTTAGCCGCTTCCTCTGCCGCCTTCTTTGAGAAGTTGCCCGAAACAATATAGTCCGCCTTGCCGTTAACCGTCATAAGATTCATGGGAACCATAGCGAACTGCAATGTCGCGCCGCCCTGTAAGAACAGCACCTTGTAATTGTCGGGAATGTTCATAACCTTACGAAGCTTCGCTTCGGCAGTAACGATAATATCATCGAAAACCTTTGAGCGGTGGCTCATTTCCATAACACTCATGCCGCTGCCTTGGTAGTTAAGCAAATCTTTCTGTGCGCTTAGCAAAACCTCCTCGGGAAGCACTGAGGGACCTGCGGAAAAATTGAAAATGCGATCGAATGCCATAACCTTTGCTCCTTAAACATTTACTTGGGGAGAGTTCCCCTGTTTACCTATCATTATATCGATAAAATAAGGCAGTTTCAATATTGAAAGGGTATATTATTAAATATATTCGGTAGTTTTACTGAAATGTAATACTTATGGCTGCGCAAAACAGTGTTCTGTGAAGCCCCAAAGCGATCAGATAAATAATTTTGCTTGCGGTGTGCTTATATTTCAGAAATCGCTCTTACAGTCTTATTCTTGGCAGGCTGCAAAAATGCTATTCGAATCAAATCACTTCAAGCTGTCATTTCAAATGTATTTTATTCCGCTTTGCTGTCAATACTACATTTGAGGTGATAATATGGAAAACAGAAACGAAAACTCAAATAACTTCAATTTTAAGAAGAAGTCCGCGCTGAAAACATATTTTAAGCGCAATTCAGCATTCTTGGTATTATTCGTATGCCTGCTTATTGCGGCAGGCGCATTCGCCTTGTTTACGCCTGCTAAGAAGGGCGGCGACACAGGCAATAACCATACGCCCGCGCCCGTAGGAAAATCGCAGGACGAGCGCCTTGAAGAAGCGTTGGAGGGCGAGCCTACATTACGCCCCGTAAAAGAGGCGTTGAGAACCCCCATGCCCGATTTCACACCCGCTCCGAATCCGTCAGACAGCCCCACGACACTCCTCAACCCGCCTGTTGACGGTGAAATTATATGGCAATTCGCTATAAACGAGCTTATTTACTCGAAAACGCTTGACCAGTGGACAACTCATACAGGCATTGACATTGCCTCTCCTATGGGAACGCCCGTAAGAGCGGTCGCTTCCGGCACAGTAGAGAAGGTGTATAAGGACGCAGGGCTTGGCATTACAGTAGTAATAGCGCACCCGAACGGACATAAAACCTATTACGCGAACTTGGCGGAGGACGATTCGCTTGTTAAGGAAGGCGCAAAGGTTGGCGCGAATGAGGTTATTGGTAAAATAGGCGACACCGCAAGCTATGAGTGCGGCGATAAGCCCCACCTGCATTTTGAGTACCATGTGAACGGTATGCCGGTGAATCCGACGAAATATGTGAGGATAGGGAAGTAGTCGGGCAAAGCCCGAATGAAGACAATGCTACGCATTGAATGAAGACACGCTTACGCGTGAATGAAGACGGGCTGCGCCCGTCTTCATTTGCCTTTGGCGGATTCCTGCACGCCCCGTATGTTAACTCCATACTCTACACCGAAAAACTTTTTGCGTTTTGAGTTCATTTATGTTATACTGTATTCGATTTTCTTATATCGGAGGTATGCTTTGTCGTCAATTATCGAAAGAATTGCCGCTGCTGAGGCTGAGGCGGAGCAAATAAGGCAGAATGCCGAAGCGCGCGCACGCGAAATCATATCGAACGCGAACAGAGAAGCAAAGGAATCAGTCGAAAACGCCAAAGCTGAAGCAAAGGCAAGACTGCTGAAGCGTATCGAGCAGGCGAACGAAGCCGCTTCCCGTTTAGTTAAGGATATTTTAGCCACAAATGCAAAGGAAAGCGAAAGAGCGGTTATGGAGGCGCGAAAGAAGCTTGACGCCGCTGTAAGCTTTATAATAGAGAGGGCAGTTTAAGCATGTTAGTTCCCATGAAACGCTTAACCCTTATCGCATTACGCGCGGATAAGGACAATATTATGAGTGCATTGCAGGAAATAGCTGCCGTGCATGTCATTTCGTCTGATTCTGCGACCGGCGACCATAGCTCATTCGATGATATTTTCGCGAGCTTTGAGGAAGGGATACGCAGGTTCAGGGAAGCGCACAGGCAAATAGCAAACTATGCCGAGAAGCCGGGGCTTTTGACCCCTCAGAAGCAGGTAGAGAAGGACGCGCTAACCTCTCAGCGCACAATAGACAAGGCTATGGACGCGGTTATGAAGATAGAAAGTCAAGCCGCGCTGCTGGGCGAATTGAAAGCAAAGCATACACAGGTTCTCAACTTCGCGAACACACTCAAGCCTTGGATAAAGTTAAAGCACAATATAGAAGATGTAAGGTCAACAAAGCATACAAAGGTATTCTGCGCGTATATCCCTAAGCACAACATATCAAAGCTTGAAGGCGTACCCGTTTCAATAGAGGTAGTCGATGATTCGGCCTCGCTTGCCCCCTGCGTATTAGCCTGCCACGCCTCCGATTATGACGAGGTTATGTTAAGGCTGCACGACGCAGGCGGAACGGAGTTTTCTTTTCAGTCCGATTTGCGCGGACAAGTCGTGCATATATACGACGCGCTGATGTCAAAGGCGAATGAAATCGCTGAGGAAACAGAGAAAGAGCAGAAGGAGTTCGAAAGATTAGGCAATGAATCCGACAAGCTCTTATTAGCCATAGACGCGCTTAATGTAGAATACGAGCGTCAGCGCGCAAAGGCGGAATTACTGGTTTCCAACTCCGCATTCATATTAGAGGGCTGGGTAAGAAGCGACCAATTAGATTTAGTAGAGCAAGCAATAAAGGGCGTAACAGATGCCTATTACATAGAGTTTACAGACCCGAAGGAAGACGAAACGCCTCCCACGGTAGTAAAGAACAACAAGTTCAACTCACAGTTTGAAGCTATAACCAATATGTTCTCGCTTCCGAATTACAGGGGAATTGACGCAACGCCCCTTATGGCACCCTTCTACCTTTTATTCTTCGGGCTTATGCTGTCCGACTCGGGCTACGGCTTGGTGCTGTATATACTATGCAAGCTGTATCTGTGGCTCAAAAAGCCAAAGGGCACATTCGGGCAGATTGTTAGGGTTATCGCTTGGGGCGGTCTGTCAACCGTAGTATGCGGCTTCTTTGTAGGCACTTTCTTCGGTTTAAGCTGGAACAAGGTATTTTTCGGAACAGCCGAAGGTCCTTTCCCGCTTTTGTTCGACCCGTTGAAGAACACCATTTCAATGTTATTGTTCTGCTGCGGGCTTGGGCTTTTGCAGATGATGTTCGCGCTTGGTGTTGACGCTTATATGAAGGTTAAGAGCGGCGACGCGCAGGCGGCAATATTCGATTCTGTATCGTGGATATTCTTGGTAGTAGGTCTTGTGGGCATATTGGCTGTGCCTAAATATTCCGCGCCCTTCTTAGTGCTGGCGTTGATAGGCGGCCTGCTCATACTGCTTTTCGCGGGCAGAGAGAAGAAAAACATATTCGGTCGCTTAGGCAAGGGCGCAGGCGCATTGTACGGAGTATCCGGCTATATAGGCGATACTGTTTCATACTCGCGCATATTCGCAATGGGTCTTGTTACGGGCGCTATGGGCGAGGTTTTCAACCTGCTGGGCGGAATGCTGGCCGGCGCGGGCTCGGGCGTTGTAGGAGTGCTTACTACCATTCTTGCCGGCGTTGTGCTTGTGGTATTGCATGGCTTCAGCTTATTTATTAACACGCTGGGAACATTCGCGCATACCGCAAGGCTTCAATTCGTTGAGTTCTTCGGCAAGTTCTACCAAACTGGCGGAATAGGCTTCAAGCCCTTGGGCTATCACTTGAAGCATTTCGATATAAAATCATTTACTAACGCCGAAAAGCGTTAAAATAAAAGCAAATGGAGGATATTGATTTATGGAATGGGGACTAATTTTAGCAGGCTTGGGCGCATTTATTGCTGCGGTTGTGGCAGGCGTGGGCTCGGCTGTTTGGGTAGGTAAGGCCGGACAGGCTGTTGCAGGAGTAGTTGCAGAGGAGCCCGAAAAGTTCGGTTCATTGCTCATATTGCAGCTTTTACCCGGTACGCAAGGCGTTTACGGTTTAATCATATCGTTCTTGATTCTTACAAAAATAGGCGTATTGGGCGGTGCAACGCCTGATTTCTCATTGGGGCTGTACTACCTCATCGCTTCGCTTCCCATAGCTATTGGCGGCGGATTGAGCGCGGTTGCGCAGGGCAAAGCGGCTGTAAGCAGTATCGCATTGGTTGCAAAGCGCGGCGAGGGCTTCGGTAACGGTATGCTTTTAACTCTTATGGTTGAAACCTATGCTCTGTTTGCATTCCTGATATCGCTTATTATGGTTATCTCTAAATAATGAAAAAAAGGAATATGAGGGAAAATGAGCGTTGACAACACCTCAAAACTTATAGAAAGAATCACTCAAGACGCCGAAGCGGAGGCGCAGAGGGTAATCGCGGAGGCGGAGGCAAAGGCCGCTGATATTAGGCAGGCGGCGTCAGAGCAGGTTAAGGAAATTCAAGCCGAAAGCGAAGCGTTTGCGGAAAAGAAGGAAAACGAAATTCTGATGCTTGCACGCACTAACGCGGCGCTTGAAGCCAAGAAGAACGACCTTATGTTGAGAAGAAAGCTGCTTGAGGAGGCCTATTCTAAGGCATTGGAACGCCTGTATTCGCTTTCGGGAACGGATTTGGAGAAGTTCTTCGCCCGTTCTATTGTGAAGGAAGCGAACGGCGGTGAGGTTGTAATGCCCTCAAAGGCGCATAGAGAGAGCATATCGCGCGTAATTCGCCCCGTAAACATCAAGTTAGACGAGCAGGGCAAGGCGCCCGTAACCTTGGGTGAGGATTGCGAGTTAAAATCGGGCTATATGCTTGTAGGAGAAGGCTACATAGTAGAATGCTCCTTCGAGGATATAATTGACGAATTAAAAGAAAGGGAAACGGCTAATATAGCCGATAAGTTATTCAGTTGATGCAAACGAAAAGTAAAATCTTTGCTGCCGGCAGGATACGAGTCCTTGAAAAAGGGCTTATTCGCGCTTCCGATATGCAGAGATTATGCGAAAGCGATTACGATGGTGCTGTTCGCCTGTTGTCAGAATGGGGCTACGGCGGAGAGCATTCCGCTTCGCCCGACTTTGAAAAGCGCATAGAGGGCGAGCTTATAAAAGCAAAAGATTTGATGATAGAGCTTTCAAGCGAACCTATGCTTACTAATGCGATTCTGTTGAGATATGATGTCGCCAACCTGAAAACTCTGCTGAAAATCTACTTAAAGGATAAAGAGGCTTTTTCGCAGAAGGTTGATTTTGAAGCGCTTAGCTGCTTGGGCTTAATCGAGCCGAAGCTTATGCAGCTTATGGTGGCGCAGCAGGACTATCCCGAAATCCCTGAAAACATAGCGAATGCGGCAATAAACCTGCAGTTTTATGAGGATAAAAAGCCCTCCCCGCAGGAAGCGTCAGTAATTATTGACAGGGCGTATTATGAGTATGTGCTAAGCCTTAAAAATCCGATTATTCACGAATACTTCAAGGCAGAATGTGATTTTTCGAACATATTGGCGCTTCTGCGCCTTACTCTCATATATAAAGAGGATACAAGCAGCCTTAAAAACACGCTTGAAGCTGTGCTTATGCCGCAGGGCGAGGTTAAAAAAGAGAATTTGCTTTCAGCCTGCGACCATATAGGCGCTGATTTCAAGAAAGCGAAGGAAATTTTGCTTGCTGACATAAGCGCAGAGCTGTACGAGGTACTAAGCCCGCTAATAAGCGAGGATATGAAGCTGTATTTGATAGAAAAGGCGAAGGACGATTATTTAATAGAGATAGCGCGCAAGGGCAAGTCGGATATGGAAACTATTGCCGCGGTGCTGGGCTATTTCTGGGCAAGACTGCGCGAGGCCGAATGTATAAGGCTTATTATGACATTGAAGCGAAACGATGTGCCCGCCAATGAGATTTTAGAAAGGTTGAGTGAGGTTTATGGCTGATATTGCTATGCTTGGCGAATATGATTCGGTGCTGCTTGCGAAATCCGTAGGCATTGAAGCATACGGTGTCAGCGATAAAACGGAAGCCGCGAAGCTGATAGCCAACCTTGCGAAAGAAGGCGTAAAGGTAATATTTATTACAGAAGCGCTTTATGCGGCATGCCATGAGATTATAGCCAAGTATAAAGCATTGCCATTGCCTGCAATTATTCCCGTTCCAAGCTCAAAGGGCACAGACGGTACAGCATTAAGAAGCATTAAAGCAAATGTAGAAAAGGCAATAGGCGTAGATATTTTATCCGAAAAATAACCCTTTTTAGATGGAGGAAAGCATGATAAAGGGAACCGTAAGAAAAGTTTCAGGACCGTTGATTGTAGCAGACGGTATGAAAGATGTGCAGATGTACGATGTTGTGTATGTTTCCGAACAAAGACTCATAGGAGAAATAATCGAGCTGCGTGGCGAGCGCGCCTCTATTCAGGTATATGAGGATACGGGCGGCATAGGCGTAGGCGACCCCGTGTATGCCTCAAACGAGCCGCTTTCGGTTGAGCTTGCTCCCGGGCTCATAGAATCCATATTCGACGGCATTCAAAGGCCGCTAAACCTAATACGCGAGGCTGCGGGCGATAGAATCCCCAAGGGAATATCCATAGCGCATTTAGACCGCAGCAAGAAGTGGTATTTCGAACCCAGATTGAATGTGGGCGCAAAGGTAGTGGCAGGCGATGTGTTAGGTCATGTTCAGGAAACTCCGGCTGTTCTGCACAAGATTATGGTTCCTCCGAATGTTCAGGGCAAGGTAACATGGATAGGCAGGGGCGAAAACACCATAATAGACCCCATAGCTAAAATTCAGAAAGAAAACGGCGAAGAGGTTGAGGTTAAGATGCTTCAGCTATGGCCTGTCCGCAGGGGCAGACCGTATGTTGAGAAGCTGCCTCCCAATGAGCCTATGATAACAGGTCAGCGCGTTATAGACACGCTTTTTCCGATAGCTAAGGGCGGCGTCGCGGCAGTTCCCGGGCCCTTCGGTTCAGGCAAAACAGTCGTTCAGCACCAATTAGCCAAGTGGGCGGACGCGGACATAATAGTCTATGTAGGCTGCGGCGAGCGCGGCAACGAGATGACGGATGTTCTAATGGAGTTCCCCGAGCTTAAAGACCCGCGCACAGGCCTGTCTTTAATGAAGCGCACAGTCTTGATAGCAAACACCTCCGATATGCCCGTTGCGGCGCGTGAGGCTTCCATTTACACAGGCATAACAATAGCCGAGTATTTCAGAGATATGGGCTACAAGGTAGCAGTTATGGCGGACTCAACCTCGCGCTGGGCGGAAGCGCTGCGTGAGATGAGCGGCAGATTAGAGGAAATGCCCGGTGAGGAGGGCTATCCGGCATACTTGGGAAGCCGCTTGGCAGAGTTTTACGAGCGTGCGGGCATGGTGAGAGTGTTGGGCAGTGAGGGGCGCACAGGCGCAATAACCGCAATAGGCGCAGTTTCACCCCCCGGCGGCGATATTTCAGAGCCGGTTTCGCAGGCGACCCTGCGCATAGTAAAGGTTTTCTGGGGCTTGTCGGCAAAATTGGCGTATTCGCGCCACTTCCCCGCTATTGACTGGCTGCAGAGCTATTCGTTATATAAGGACAGGCTGAGAAACTGGTACGACACGCATATTTCAGAGGAATGGAGCGTGCTTGTTCAGGAGGTTATGAACCTATTGCAAGAGGAAAGCGAGTTAGAGGAAATTGTCCGCTTGGTAGGTATAGACGCGTTGAGCGCGAAGGACAGGTTAAAGCTTGAAACCGCAAGGTCAATACGAGAGGACTACCTGCACCAGAACGCCTTCCACGAAATAGATACATACACATCATTAGAGAAGCAGCAGCTGATGCTTAAGCTGATATTGAAGTTCTATGAAATGGGTCAAAAGGGCTTGGAGTCGGATATTGACCTTGATAAGCTGTTCAGATTGCCGGTAAGGGAGAGCATAGGCCGCTTCAAGTACACTCCCGAGAATGAGTGCAAGGAACGCTTCAATCAGGTAATGAATGAGATAGAAGAACAGGTAACCCGCTTGATAGACGATGGAGGATACGACTATGTATAAGCAGTACAGCACAATTCGCGAGGTCGCAGGGCCCTTGATGCTTGTAGAGGGCGTCAGCGGCGTAAAGTACGACGAGCTTGTAATAATCGAGCAGTCGAACGGCGAGCGCAGGCACGGCAAGGTGTTGGAGGTTGAGGACAACAAGGCCTTGGTACAGCTGTTTGAGGGCTCACAGGGCTTGAAGATTTCCGACGCGAAGGCGAAGTTCATAGGCAGGTCAATAGTGTTGGACGTAGCGCCCGATATGCTGGGCAGAGTATTCGACGGCATGGGCAACCCGCGTGACGGCGCAGAGCCTCTAATCCCTCATAAGCGTCTTAACATTAACGGTACTCCTATGAATCCCACAGCAAGAGATTATCCCTCCGAGTTCATACAAACGGGCATTTCGGCTATTGACGGGCTGAACACGCTTGTTCGCGGACAGAAGCTGCCCGTATTCTCCGGAAGCGGCTTGCCCCACGCGCAGCTGGCGGCGCAGATAGCAAGGCAGGCGAAGGTTTTAGGTAAAGACGAGAAGTTCGCGGTTGTGTTCGCGGCGGTCGGTATAACGTTCGAGGAAGCGGATTTCTTCATAAATGATTTCAGAGAAACAGGCGCAATAGACAGAACGGTTATGTTCGTAAACTTGGCGAACGACCCGGCTATTGAGCGTATAGCAACACCCCGTATGGCGATTACTGCGGCAGAGTACTTGGCATTTGATTTAGGAATGCATGTGCTTGTTATAATAACCGATATTACGAATTATGCCGAAGCCTTGCGTGAGGTTAGCGCCGCAAGAAAGGAGGTTCCCGGGCGCAGAGGATACCCCGGCTACCTATATACGGACTTGGCGACTATGTACGAAAGAGCAGGCAGGTTGAAGGATAAGCAGGGCTCAATAACGCTTATACCCATACTCTCAATGCCTGAGGACGATTTAACGCACCCCATACCCGACCTGACGGGCTACATAACAGAGGGTCAGCTCATATTGTCAAGAGAGCTAAACAGGCGAGGAATCACGCCGCCTATAAATGTGCTGCCTTCGCTTTCGCGTCTAAAGGATAAAGGCATAGGCAGGGGCAAGACGCGTGAGGACCACGCCGACACAATGAACCAGCTTTTCGCGGCGTATTCGCAGGGTAAGGACGCAAAGGAGCTTGCGGTAATTTTAGGCGACGCGGCATTGACCGAGATAGACAAGCTGTATGTTAAGTTCGCCGACGCATTTGAGGAGCAATACATATCTCAGGGCTTCTATACGAACAGAACAATCGAAGAAACTCTCGATTTGGGCTGGAAGCTGCTCTCGATTTTGCCCAGAAGCGAATTAAAGCGTATCAGAGACGAATATTTAGATAAATACTACAAGGCGGAAGAAGCAGCGGAATAGTATGGCTATAATGCAAGTAAAACCTACAAGAATGGAGCTTCAGAACCTCAAAAAGAGGTTGAAGGTGGCTGTGCGCGGTCATAAGCTTATGAAGGACAAGCGCGACGAGCTGGTGCGCCGCTTTATGAAGCTGATTCGCAGGAACAAGGAGCTTAGGGAGTCGGTTGAAGCCGTAATGGGCGAAGCGTTGAAGAAATTCGTCATGGCGCGCGCCAAGATGTCGCCGCACGATATTGAGGAGGCGCTTGCCTACCCCACAGCGCAGGCGAAAATCACGACCTCCGTAAGAAGCGAGCTGTCCGTGCGCGTTCCCGTATTCGAGGTAACATTAAGCGATACGGAGGGGCTTATTCCGTACAGCTTCGCCAACACCGCTGCAGAGCTTGATTCGGCTATAATAGAGTTCTCACAGCTTTTGCCCAAGCTCATAGAGCTGGCCGAAATAGAAAAAACCTGCAACCTGCTGGCATATGAAATAGAAAAAACGCGCAGGCGTGTAAACGCGTTGGAGTATGTTATGATTCCGCAGCTTGAGGAAACCATACGCGCAATTAAGATGAAGTTAGACGAAAACGAGCGCGGCAACCTGACAAGGCTTATGAAAACAAAGGAGATGCTAAATAAGAAATAGTGCTATACTTATGCGCAACCCCTATAGGAAACCTTGAGGACATCACGCTACGAGTATTGCGTGTGCTGCAAGAGGTTTCCGTTATTTATTGCGAGGATACAAGGCACAGCAGAATTCTGTTGCGGCATTTTAACATAGATAAGCCCCTCATAGCCTGCCATGAGCATAACGAAGCGGAAAAAGCTATTGAGATTTGCGAAAGGGTGCTATCGGGCGAAAGTGTTGCGTATCTTTCCGACGCAGGCATGCCCTGCATATCCGACCCCGGCGCAAGAATAGTAAGAACAGCAATAGAAATGAATGTGCCCTATACCGTTTTGCCCGGTGCTACCGCATTTGCGACAGCATTGGCTATTTCGGGCTATGATTCGGACGCATTCGCTTTCTACGGCTTTTTAGAGAGAAGCGGCAAGCAGCGCAAAACCGTTTTAGAGAGAATAATTCAATCCGATATTACATCAATCATTTACGAAAGTCCCAACAGAATCGCTGCTACATTAGCCGACATAACGGAATACGACTCACAGAGGCGCGTATGCATAGTGCGCGAGATTACAAAAATGTACGAGCAGCGCATAGAGGGCGAAGCGAAAGAGTTAATAAACCGTATAGAGCAATACGGCATAAAGGGCGAATGTGTGCTTATCATTGATAAAAAAGCGGAGGTAAAAGCCGAGTATTCGCAAATAGAGAGCAGAGCGAAAGCGCTTAGAAAAGAGTATTCCACAAAGGAAGCCGCAGAGATACTGTCATTCGAATTCGGCATAAGCAAGAACGAAGCAAAGAAAATTCTGTTATCGCTTATAGATAAATAAAAACAATGAATTCATACGCCGCTTAGCGCTTATACTAATCATAAAAGCTAAAAAGGAAAAAGCAATGAAGGGCATATTACTTCCCATATCCTCTTTGCAGGGCAATTACGGCATAGGCTCATTTTCAGGCGGCAAGAGCTTCATAGATTATTTATGTGATAACAATTATAATGTGTGGCAGCTGCTTCCCATACACCCTGTAAGCTTCGATTCGCCATACAGCGCAACAAGCGCTTTTGCGCTGAACCCGTATTATTTGGATATTGACGCGCTATATAAAGAAGGGCTGTTGAAGAAAAGCGAAATAAAGAAATACTCTTGTGAAGCAAAGGATAATAAGGTCGATTACGCGCTTCTGCGAAAAAACCGCTTAGCGCTGTTGGAAATTGCGTACGGCAGGGTGAAAATAAGAGGTGCTGACTACGAGCAATTCTGTAAAGAAAACGCCTATTGGCTGGAGGATTATAGCCTTTTCGCCGCGCTGAAGCAGCATTTTAGCACTCCATGGAACAAGTGGGAGGCGGAAATCAAGAACCGAAACGCGAACCGCCTTCCTAAAATCAAAGAACAGCTAAAAGAGAGCATTGATTTTCACAAATGGCTGCAATACAGGCTGTTCAATGAGTTTTTCGCCATGAAAGCCTATGCGCGGGAAAAGGGCATAAAGCTTTTCGGCGATGTGTCTATGTATGTTACATATGATTCGTGCGATGTGTGGGCAAACAGAAGCCTTTTTATGCTGAATTCGCGCGGGGGAATGAAGGTCGTCGCGGCTGTTCCGCCGGATTATTTCTCAAAAACGGGTCAGCTATGGGGCGAGCCGATTTATAATTATGAAAACATGAGAAAAGACGGTTACGCTTGGTGGAAAAAACGCGTTGCGCATAACAGCAGGCTGTTTGACATATTGCGCATAGACCACTTTATAGCCTTTTCACGCTACTATTGCGTAAAGGCAGGGAATGCGACCGCAAAATACGGAGCTTGGGTTGAGGGAGAGGGCGAAAAGCTCATTGATTTGATTACCGAAGCGGCGAACGGCGCTGTGCTGGCAGCCGAAAGCTTAGGCGCGCTTGACGATAAGGCCAACGCGCTGACGGAGTATGCCAAAAGTAAGGGCTGGTATGATATGCGCGTGGTGCAGTTTGGCTTTAACGGGGATATTGACAACATACACCTACCCCATATGCACGACACAAGAAGCGTATGCTACATAGGCACTCACGACAATATGACGCTTGTCGAGTGGCTGAAATACTTGGGCGACAATTCAAGAGCCGTTTGCGATTATTTTGAGATTCCGTACGGCTTGAGTGTTGAGAATTTAGCGCAGGCTATCATAGGCTCTGTTCAGGTGAAGTCAAGGGCGGAGTATAAAATATTTCAAATGCAGGACATATTGGGGTTAGGTGCCGACGCGCGAATGAATACACCCGGCAGAAGCACAGGGCAATGGAAATACAGATTATAAAATGAAGACACGCTTTGCGTGAATGAATATGCCCCTTTGGAGCAAAAGAAGACAATGCTGCGCCGGATGAAAAATGAATATGCGCATTGAGAGTTCGTTTTTTAGTACGGAGTTATCGCAGAGGGCGCGGAATGCAAAACAATGTTGTGTATAAGCACAAGCTTTTATGGCAGTCAGTTCTTACATTCGCCATATATACCGTTATAATACTATATTACATATCGCACCTATTATCTCTGACGCCCTTTAACAATAAAACGCGTACGGAGTAAAAGCAGTATGCGGAGAAAATACGAAACGAAGAACTAAGCACTTGTGCGCTGCATTTCATAACCGCAGGGCTCTATTATTCGAAAACGAATCATTTTTTGTCCACAGCGCAGCTTCATTTGTGTAAGCAGCCGCAAGCGTATTCATTCATGCGTATACGTGTTTTTATTCAGCGCGCCTGCCCATTCTTTCTTGCTAAAATTTACTTGCTTCCTACATCGAAATAGCGGGGCATAATATGAACGACTGATGAAAAAAAGGCATATCTTACAGTATGCAGGGACTGTTAGAGTTATAGGCTGATGGTCATTCATAAAACTTTGGAGTGTGAATTTATGCAGACTTGTGCAGTATGCACGCACGAATACGATATAGACATAAACGCGCTTATGCGCCGCTATTTAGATAAAAGCGGCATTGACTACATAGCTATTGATACAGGCGAAGGTCAATTCGCAATAGACACTTCCAATCCAGAGCACAAGGAGGTATTCTGCGAAGCCGTATGCAGCCTTATAGCTAACGATATTGCTAAGTTTGAGCTGGCGGAGCTTGTAAAAAGCCTCCCCGCAACGCTTGACGAAAAGAAGCAGATACTCTCCGACGCGATAAGATATTCGAAGCACTCTACCATTCGTTCAAGGCTGTATAGGGATATTAAAAAGCATTTTGAGGATTCAGACCTGCTTATATTAGAGGGCTTTGTGCGCTTCAGAATGGCGGAAACCATGCGAACTTGGGAACGCTGCGTTGACCATGCGGTGGAGGAAATGCTGCTTATTGCCGAGCAAAAGGAGCTGTTAGAGCTTATAGGAAGCTTCGCGCGGCTATCCCCCGCAAGTGTAGAGCAGATAAGCATAATATTGCAGGAGGACGGTTCATGCTCATTAACAAACGACATGGACACTCATGTAGATTACCCCAAGGAATCGGTTGACAGCGTCATCGATTTGCTTATTTCGCTTTCGCCTAAGCAAATAATAGTGTATGACCTGTCAAACGGTAAAAGCGTTGAGCTTCTGCATACGATTTACCGCATATTTGAAGGCAGAGTAAAGGTTTATAGAACTGTGTTCAGGTGAAACATATGGAATTATAGCAGAAATAAGCCGCACCAAGCGGAAGCAAGGCTATGTAATATAGAATAGAGATTATGACGAATAGCTGATTCCGAAATACTTATCAAACCACCTTATACAGCTCATCTGCCTGCGGGGCTGTTATTTCCTCGCCCTGAGCGGTTCTTACACCCTCTGATATATCCGTAATGCGCCCTATGATTTTTGCGTTTACGCCTATGTCGCGCAAGCCCTGCACCATTTCATTTCCGTTTTTGCACACTATAAGCATACAGCCGCTTGAAAGCAGCCTGTACGGGTCAATATTCAGCATTGAGCATATTTTCTTAGTTACGGGGTGAATATCTATTTCGTTTATATATACTTCTGCGCCCTTGCCTGCATTGTAGGCTGCTTCCCAAATAGCGCCCAATATGCCGCCCTCTGTAACATCGTGCATAAGTGTTGCGCCGTTCTTTGCCGCGAATATGCCTTCCTTCACTACGCTGATTTCTTTAAGCATATCTTTCGCCTGCTGTAATTCCTCTTGCGACAGGTCTGTGAGCTTATGCTCCAAATCATATGCAATAACCGCTGTGCCCTCAATGCCGGCAGTCTTTGTCATTATTATATAGTCGCCAATATCGGCAGTGTTGGATATGGGTTTAGCTACGGGCTGGGCTATTACCGTTGAAGAAGTGATAATCCGCGTAACTGCGGAGGTTATTTCCGTATGCCCGCCTATAATGTTTACATTTATTGCGCTTGCGGCTTCTTGAATATCGCCGGCAATCCTTTCAAGCTCGTATTGCTCGGTTTCGGGAGGAGCCAGCAGAGTAACAAGCAGACCTATTGGCTCGGCACCTGCCGCCGCCGCGTCGTTGCAGTTTACATGCACAGTCAAGTAGCCTAAATGAGTGCTTGCCGCAGTAATGGGGTCGGTTGACAACACCGCAATACCGTCATCAAGCCGCACCCTTGCGCAGTCTGCGCCGATTTTCGGCTGTTCAAGCACTTCCTTGCGCGTAATTTTGAACTTGCTCAGTATTAAGCTTTCAAGCAAGCCATTGCCTAATTTGCCTATTCTCATACGCTTTCCTTTGCTACTCAAATATTACCCGTTTGATTGAAGGTCGGTCAAGCAGGTACATAAGCGGCATTCCGGCGCCGTAGCACGCTATTATCTGCCCTGCTCCAACATATGCGCAGGCTATTGCATAGCTTACAGACAGTCCGTAAACATATTTTAAGAGCCAGCCTACCACAAATGCGTTTACCACTACCGCAGGCAAGGGAGTAAGCCATTTAGCAAGCGTTCTGTGCTTCTTCGCAAAATGGCTTCTGCTCAACATATACGAACACAGGGCGGCAAGCAGCGTCGCCATGCTTCCGAATATTATGTCGTAAATAAATGCGCCTGTTATAGTGTTTGCAAGCAAACAGCCGATAAACAGTCCTAATACCGCGTCAAATGTAAAGAAGGGCAACACGCACAATGCTTCTGAAAACCTTGCCTGTATAAGCCCCGAGGCGAGATTAACGCCCCACGCGAGCAGAGTAAGCACAATGTAAACAGAAGCAATAATTGCCCCTCTGACTACATTTTTAACTCCAATCCTCAATTACTTGTTTGCAAGATAATCGTTGATTTTTGCAGTGAGCGCTTCTGCGTCAACACCATGAACAGCGCATGCCTGCTCTAATGTTTCGCCATGAGCCATAGCGCAGCCCAGGCAGCTCATGCCGCTTTCCATAAGAATATCAGCTATGCCTTGGTCAACATTCAGTATAGCCGCGATGGTCATTGTCTTTTCGATAGTCATAAAATGTCCTCCATCAAGTATTGAGCCCCTTTTTATTGTACCCATTGCGCGATTTTTGTCAATCAACAATGGGAGAAACTCCAAAATATAATATTACATGGATACCGTATCACAAGCAAATACGCCATTTAGCGAAAGCAAGCATATTAGCAGAAACACTAAACGTGCTATATATCGTTCGATATACGGATACCTCCGCCTAATATGTATTTTCCGCAACCGTGAATGCTTTTATTCTAAATCAAAGCCTCTTTAAGTGTATGTGAGTAAATACCGGTTTCATATTCTAAAACGCGAACCATTCTGCATATGAATTATAAAACCTCACAAGGAGAAGCTATGCTTAGATACAGAGCTGATAACCCATACAAAAAACTATTGAAGCTGCGCTTTGCTATGGCGATGATAAGCATATTGTGCGTGCTAATGCTTATTGTAACAGTCGCTAAAAATTCGCCGGCGGAAGCGGTGATATTTTTAGGACTTCCCTATGCGGAGGCGACGAACGAAACGCAGACAGCAAGCAAGAATTTGATAGTAAATGTTATCGGGAACAGCAATAAAAATGAAGAAACAGATTATAAGTCCGCCTTAAAGGTAGCCAAGCATACGGATTCGCCAACCATTCTGATATACCACACGCACACATTGGAGGCCTACACGCCCACAGCAAGCAATCAGTACATCGAAAAAGGCGGCAGGTGGCGCACGACAGACAATTCGAAGAACATAGTGTTAGTCGGCGAGCTGTTAGCTGAAGCACTGCGTAAAATGGGCTTTAATGTGATTCACGATACTACGAATCACGAACCGCCCGAATTGTCCTCGGCGTATGAGCGTTCGGAAGAAACCATGCGGAAATATAAGGAGCTGTACCCCTCAATCACAATGTTCATAGATTTGCACCGCGACGCTGCTGGAGATGAAGCAGAAAATGACTTTATTGTAATAAACGGCAAGGAAGCTGCGAAAATAATGTTCGTAGTGGGAAATGGCAAGGGCGCAACAGGCTCGGGATTTTCCGAAAAGCCGAATTTCGAATACAACTTGGCGCTTGCAGACGCTATTCGCGAGGAGCTGCTACGAATTCACCCCGATTTCGTGCGGCCTACGCGCATAAAATCAGGCAGGTATAACCAGCATATTTCGAATCAGTGCTTGCTTATTGAGATAGGACATAACATGAATACTTTAGAGCAGGCAGTAAACGCTGTGCCGTACTTGGCAAATGCAATATATGAGGTGTGCGGCGGGGAAGGATAAGGGTTATTTCTATATCCAAACGGAAATGCATAGCAAGCAGAATGCGCTATGCAGAATTCTTCACATCAAAAACAAAGGGTACTGCTCATGTTGCGTACCCTTCGTCCTCGTCTATGCTCTCGCCCGAAAGTTTGGCTATGATTTTCTTTTGATTTTCCTCAACAATATGCAATAGCGCATTTGATTCGGCGGTTTTGTCTATCAGCTCTCCGAAGCCATACATAAACAAATAGCTGAACCACGAAACAGCAGGCCCGGCAATCATAATTCCAATTCCATAAGCTATTTCCGCGCCGATAAGTAAAAATGTGCCTGCTATTGCGCTTGCTATTATGCCAAGCCACATAAAAACAGTTGAAGCCGCCTTTATCATTCCACCAATATTGCTATACATAAACTACTCCTTTCGGTTACGAACAAGCACTTTATTCCATTATAAAGCATATCATAATTATTTGACGCTTTCAACTCTTTTATTTATTATCAGGAGCACAGTTCATTGTATGAATGAATGCCAATGCTTAATGCATTGCCGAAAAATATATTGCACTGTTCGCATATGCGCAGGAAGCAGGCTGAAACTATATGAAGGTTGATAGTATTAACTCAACTGCCTATGTTCCTTCGTGCAAAACGCTATTGCGCAGCAAAAACTGCTGTTTGTAACAAAACTTAATAATTGCTTGGCGTATCAAAGCATACAGCTGCTTCATATAAGCAATGGCTATTACCCTATACGGCTTTCCTATCGGCTTCGAATACTTCGGCGGGATACCTGTTGCTGTTCCTTTTGATGTATTTCAGCATTTCGTTTATATCTGCTTCAATGCAGGTGATTTTATCCACAACCTCACCGAAGCCATAAAGCGCAAGGTACGACATCCACGCAAGCAGAGCTCCGCCCACCATTACGGTTATGCCGAATATAATGTCGGTCGTGCCCAAGGTCGCTTGGTCTGAATCGCTAAGCGCTAACAGGTCTATTCCGCGCGCAATAAGTATTACACCTATGATTATTGCGCCAACCATGCCTATAATCGCAAGCGTTTTCGCTAATGCCTTGATTTTATCGCCCATCTCACTCATTCTTCTGCTCTCCTTTTCATTCGGGGCATGCTGCTTGCCCACAAAATCATAACACAACAAAACAATATTTGCAACATAAATTTTATAAATTATAACAATATGCGAAATAATGTTTTATCATTGTCTTTCAATGCGCTAATGCTTCGGCATATCAGCCGCTATTCGAATTATGAAATAGTCTTTGACCATATCATTTTTCTTCATTCGCCGCAGGTGTCTTAACAGCCTTGCTGTTGTCCTTATTCGGCCGCTTTGCCGCTGCCTCCATGCACGCACAGCGTGTCAACTTCACACTCCACACTCACAAAACCGTTTTAATTCTTCCGCTTTTACTGTATAATAAAGCTACTTTAATTGGAGGTATATTATGCCCAAGTACAGCGCATTTGACATAATAGGGCCCAGAATCATAGGCCCGTCGTCGTCGCATACCGCAGGAGCTGCAAGGCTTGCGTACTTAGCCTACAAATTAGCCAACGAGGATATTGCCGAAGCCGAAATCACGCTTTACGGCTCATTCGCGGAAACAGGCTTAGGACACGGCACAGACAAGGCATTAGTCGCAGGCCTGCTGGGAATGGACACAGACGACAAGCGCCTGAGATATTCGCTTTTATTGGCGGAGGAGGCGGGAATAAAAATCACATTCCACATAAGCGACGAGGAGCGTGAGCATCCCAACACAGTGAAAATACGCATAATAGGCACGAGCGGCGATATTACTGAGGTAGTGGGCGAATCCTTGGGCGGCGCAATGGTTCAGATAGTCAATCTCAACGGAATGAGCGTGCGCATTTCGGGCGAATATCCCACTTTGGTTGTGATGTATGAGGACCGCCCGGGCGTAATCAGCAAAATAACCGAAATATTAGCTAAGCATAATACAAATATTGCGTTTATGAAGGTATTCAGAACAGCAAAGCGCGAGGGCGCCTGCATGGTAATAGAAACCGACACAGAGCTTTGCGAAGACCTTATCTCCGACATTTATAATTCTATTGACAAAACATATGAGGTAAGAACTATATGAACGACCAAAAACCTGAACTGACATATTCATTTTCAACAGGCGAAGAGCTGCTGTTACTGTGCCAGAAGCATAATTGCAATATTTCCGAAATAATGATTCGCAGGGAAATGTTCTTATCCGAATGCTCGCGCGAGGAAATATTGGCTGAAATGAGAGAGAATCTTGCTGTAATGCGCGAGGGCACAGTTCGCAGCATAGAGGAGCCGCAAAGCTCCGTTTCGGGCTTCACTGGGGGCGACGCTGTGAAGATGAGGCGATTCAGAAAGCGCGCGATACTCGGCGAAACCGTATGCGATATGGTGGCGGCGGCGCTGAGCGTTGTCGAAGTCAATTCGGCTATGGGAAAGATAGTTTCAGCACCTACCGCCGGTTCTTCGGGAGTGCTTCCCGGCTGCTTGATAGTGGCGGCGGAGCGTTATGAGATTTCCGACGAAAAGCTCACAGAAGCGCTGTTCTGCGCCGCGGCTGTCGGAATGATTATTGCGGAGAACGCTACAATATCGGGCGCTGAGGGCGGCTGTCAGGCGGAGGTCGGTTCGGCGTCGGCCATGAGTGCTGCGGCGTTATGCGAAATGCGCGGCGCCTTGCCAAAAACCTGCTTGAACGCTGCTGCAATAGCTTTGAAGAACATATTGGGGCTTGTGTGCGACCCCGTTGCCGGCTTGGTTGAATGTCCCTGCATTAAGCGCAACGCTATGGGAGTTGTGAACGCGGTAACCGCGGCGGATATGTCCATAGCGGGCATAAACAGCCTTATCCCGTTTGATGAGGTAGTGTCCGCTATGAAAAGCGTTGGCAGGCTCATGCACGTTGATTTGAGAGAAACGGCAAAGGGCGGTTTAGCGGCAACAAAAACAGGAAAAGAGCTGTTAAGGAGAATCAGAGAAAGCGCGCCCAAGGGCTAAGGGCGCGTAGCGCATAAAGACAGGGCATAGCCGTTGAATGAAGAAAAGCGCAAGCAATTACAAGAAATAATGCAGGGGCGATATATCCCTGCATTAAATATAAATAGTGTGTTCTTTTGCTGCTTTTCTTTCAATAAAAGCAGCGCGCTCCGGGGCAGCTCACCGGAGAAAAACGAAGGCAACGGTATAGCCGGCAAACGAATATAGGGTTACTCCCGAATGAAAAATACGCGCATTGCGAGTTCTTTTCCTATACGAAATACTAACGGAGCAAAAAAGGCGATACGCCGCCAAATGCATACATAACGATAAGATGAATGGTACAGCCGGACAGACCCGCGAAATTCATTCCCATTGCTATTTTTGCAAATCTGTGATTGTTTAGGTATCCCGAAAAGGAAAACACAAGACCTATGAGTGCTATGGGTATTCCGATTATGGGCTTAAGCCACGCAAACAAGCTGATAATGCCTATAATCAAACCCACATACTCAATATTCTTGAACCGCTCGCGCTTTTGCAGGCAGCTTAAACAGTATTCGCTGTTTTTTGCAGGCTTCTGACCGCAACGCTTGCAATGCTGATGAGAATTATTTTCCATAGCACAATTCTATACTATCCGTAAGTATAACGCAATAACAGAGTATTTGCCCGTGGCATGAAATATCCTATGAACATGAAATATCGCGCCTTCGTGCAACAGGATTTTGCATTTAAAAAAACGGACGCGCTAACGCGCGCCCCTGCGCTTGTGTCTTCATTCGCCGTGCGTCTTATCCGACTCTAATTTGGTTCACAGCGATTTTTAACGCAGTTATGTCTTTTATCAAATCTTTTTCCGCTTCAATAGCAAACAGCTTATGCCCTACTACTTGGCACATATACTGCCCCACATACTGATTTACGGTAACGACTGCGGTATCGCCATATACCTCAATGCCTGCTACTTGGGCGTAAAGCGACTCTGTATTCTCGAACAAATACACAAATGCGAGTGCGTTTTCGTTGAAAAACTCATCGGAATAGCTTTTCGCCAGCTCCTCAAGCTGCATATACCTCACAGGCTTGGGAAGGTCGGTATTGCTTGCTGCGGTATCGTTCGCGTAGAGATATTCCCATACACCCTCGATTTTACTGCCTGATGGGTCAACAAAAGCCTTTAATGCTTCCATGTCCTGAATTACAATGATAAGTCCCGATTCATTCTTCAAAAAAGAATTAAAATACCACTCGTCCGCAATCCATTTACTGTCCGTATTGCAGCAGCTTCTGAATACAGGCTTGTAGGTTTTTGCGACATACTTAGGCCTTGCGAAGTTCACAAGCACAGCTACCGCGTCGCCGGTGTTTACCTTGCCGTCATTATTAAAATCCATGGAAGGCATATCAGCGTCATTAGCCCGCCTATTATTTGTAAGCTCGCGAAGAATGAACACCGCGTCGCCCGTATTTACGCGCATATCGCCGTTAGCGTCGCCCCGTATTACCGTATTGCTCACAGCAAGGCTTGGAATACAGAAAGCCAAAGCCAGCATTACAGCAAGCACCTTTATTAGCTTTTTCATTATTCTCACCGCCTCTTAATAATTGTGGACACTCTCTGCCGTATATATTATATTATGTGGATTATATGCTGTCAAGTTATAGTACATCGTGTTGCGGCATATGCTATAAAAGTTACAAAAAGTTTACATATCTCAAATTCGGAAAACTGCTTGACAAATTAAAAATACCGTGTAAACTATACTATAAAGCAATATAACTTAATAACCAAAAACGCGATGACGGAGAGAAAAGTGTTTTGTGCAGGGTTTCAGAGAGTCTGCGGTTGGTGCGAGCAGATACCGGCGAAGCATATATACACTCCAGAGCGGATTTTCTGAAAAGCATAAACGCTTAGTAGGAAAATACGGGTTGCCTCCGTAACAGGGCATGGGAATTGATAGATTCCTGCTGAGTGGCGGCGTATTCGTCGCAATTAGGGTGGTACCGCGGAAGTTTACCTTTCGTCCCTAAGGCAATAAGGCCTTGAGGAACGAAGGTTTTTTTATACCCTTTTTCCTCTTGGCAAAATCCCAAAAATTCAGGAGGAAAAAATGAACGAGGTAAAATTCTTTTTCAATCAAACGGGCGGCGAGAGGATTCCGCTTGAAATGCACAAGGCGAAAATGGTGCAAAGGCTGCACCTGTTGCCCGTTGATGAAAGGCAAGCGGCTATCGAGAACGCCGGCTTCAACACTTTTTTGTTGAAGAACAGAGATGTATTCCTTGATATGCTTACAGACAGCGGTGTAAACGCTATGAGCGACGAGCAGTACGCGGCATTGTTAAGGGCAGACGACTCATACGCGGGTTCGGAAACGTTTTACAGGTTAGAAGCAGAATTAAGTAAAATGTTCGGCAAAAAATACTTCCTGCCGGCACATCAGGGCAGAGCCTGCGAGCACATATTAGCGAAAACGCTTGTAAAGCCGGGGCAGGCGGTTATTATGAACTTCCATTTCACTACGACAAAGGCGCATATCACGCTTTTGGGCGGAAAAGTAATAGAGCTGCTTACAGACGAAGGGCTGAAGGTTGAAAGTGATATTGCTTTCAAGGGCGATATGGATATTGAGAAGCTGAAAAGCACAGTTCAAGCGCTTGGCAAAGAAAATATTGCTTTTATAAGAGTAGAAGCAGGCACAAATCTAATAGGCGGTCAGCCCGTTTCTGTTAAAAATATGCGCGAGGTTTCACAAATCTGCAAGGCGAATGGCATAACATCCGTATTTGACGCAAGCTTATTGTCCGATAACCTGTATTTCATAAAAACGCGTGAACAGGGCTATGAAAACACAGAGATTTCCGATATTACGCGTGAGATTGCGTCGCTGTTCGATATAGTTTACTTCTCAGCAAGGAAGCTGGGCTGCGTTCGCGGCGGCGGCATACTTACCTCGAATGATGAGCTTCATATTGCAATGCGCGAGCTTGTAACGCTTTACGAGGGCTTTTTAACATATGGCGGAATGTCCGTAAAGGAAATGGAGGCGCTGGCGGTGGGCTTGCGTGAAGCATTGGACTTCAATGTAATAGAGCAAACGCCCATATTCGTAGAAGCATTGACGAATGAGCTGAGAAAGTTCGGCGTGCCTACCGTATTGCCCGCAGGCGGCTTGGGCTGTCACATAGACGCAAAACGCTTTTTAGAGCATATTCCGCAAAGTGAATACCCGGCAGGAGCGTTGGCGGCGGCAATATACCTGGTAGGCGGAATAAGGGGAATGGAGCGCGGCACATTATCCGAACAGCGCAACGACGACGGCAGCGAGCATTTCGCCGAAATGGAGTTAGTGCGCCTTGCCCTGCCCAAACGAGTGTTCACGCTTTCGCATATAAAGTTCGTTGCGGATAGAGTCGCTTGGCTGTACCGGAACAGACACTTAATTGGCGGCTTGGAGTTTGTTGACGAGCCATCAATACTGCGCTTCTTCTTTGGCAGATTGAGAGCGAAAAACGATTGGCATATAAGGCTCACGGAGGCGTTTAAGCGTGATTTCGGGGAGAGCCTGTAAGGCGTGAAAGCTGTCGCACTCGCGAATGAATACGGACTTGCACTCGAATGAAGATACAAGCGTAGGGGCGCGCATTGCGCGTCCGTTTTATTAAATGCAAAACCATGCTGCGCATAAGCGCGATATTTCATGGCCGCAGGATATTTCGTTCACCACAGGCGACTATAATATACTTTTCCCCTTTCATTGACACAAATCATTTCTTTATTTATAATAGGTAGATGGAGTTAAGCCCGTAGAATGTGGGGAAATAATAAACTCAGGAGGTAGAAAATGTCAAAGAAAATGACAATCGACGGAAATACCGCTGCGGCGCACATAGCGTATGCTTTTTCAGATGTTGCGGCGATCTACCCGATTACGCCTTCATCAACAATGGCTGAGGTCGCTGATGAATGGGCAGCTGCGGGAAGAAAGAATATTTTCGGTCAAACAGTTAAAATCGCTGAAATGCAAAGCGAAGGCGGCGCGGCAGGCGCAGTTCACGGCTCATTGGCAGCCGGCGCACTCACAACAACATTCACAGCTTCACAGGGCTTGTTGTTGATGATTCCGAATATGTATAAGATAGCAGGCGAGCTGCTTCCCGGCGTTTTCCATGTAAGCGCAAGAGCATTGGCGGCGCACGCGTTGTCGATATTCGGCGACCATTCCGATGTTATGAGCGTTCGTCAGACAGGCTTTGCTTTGCTGGCTTCATCATCAGTTCAAGAGGTTATGGATTTGGCTGCTGTTGCACACTTATCGGCAATAAAGGGTTCATTGCCCGTGCTGCACTTCTTCGATGGCTTCAGAACCTCTCACGAATTGCAGAAAATCGAAGCTATAGATTATGAAGACCTTGCCAAGCTAGTAGATATGGAAGCCGTTAAGCGTTTCCGCGAGCGCGCGCTCAATCCTGAGCATCCCCACCAGATGGGTACTGCTCAAAACCCTGATATTTACTTCCAGGGCAGAGAGGCTGCAAACGAATACTACAACAAGTTCCCCGAAATCGTTCAGCATTATATGAACGAAATCGGCAAATTGACAGGCAGAAAATATAATCTGTTCGACTATGTAGGCGCTAAGGACGCTGAGAAGGTTATAATTCTCATGGGCAGCGGCGCTGAAGCGGTTGAGGAAACAGTCGAATACCTCAACAGGAAGGGCGAAAAGGTCGGCTTGCTGAAGGTTCGCTTGTATCGTCCCTTCGCTACAGCTAAGTTCATTGAAGCACTTCCCAAGACAGTTAAGAAGGTTGCAGTATTGGATAGAACTAAGGAGCCCGGCTCATTAGGCGAACCGCTTTATGAAGATGTTATAGCCGCTTTCAAGGAATACGGCAGAACAGATATCGAAGTAATAGGCGGCAGATACGGCTTAGGCTCAAAGGAATTTACACCCTCAATGGTTAAGGCTGTATTCGATAATCTGAATGAAAAAGCGCCTAAGAATCACTTCACAGTAGGCATAATAGACGATGTTACAAACACATCGCTTGATGTAAAGGAACACATCGATACAGCAAGCGAAGGCACAATACGCTGCAAGTTCTATGGCTTGGGCTCAGATGGTACAGTAGGCGCTAACAAGAACTCAATCAAGATTATTGGCGACCATACTGATATGTATGTTCAGGGCTATTTCGCATACGACTCAAAGAAGTCGGGCGGCTTCACGGTAAGCCATCTGCGCTTCGGCAAAACACCCATTAGGTCAACATACCTGATAGATGTTGCGGACTTCATAGCCTGCCACAATCCCTCATATGTAACACGCTATGATGTATTAGAGGGCATCAAGGAGGGCGGCGTATTCCTGCTCAATTCACCTTGGACATTAGAGGATATGGAGCGCGAGCTGCCTGCTGAAATGAAGCGCACAATCGCAAGAAAGAAGGTTCGCTTCTATAATATCGACGCTATCGACATTGCTCAGAAGATAGGCATGGGCAACCGCATAAATACAATTATGCAGAGCGCATTCTTCAAGCTGGCTAATGTAATTCCGGTTGAGGATGCTATTAACTATATGAAGGACGCTGCGAAGAAGTCATACGCTAAGAAGGGCGAAGATGTTGTTAAGGCAAACTACGCAGCAATCGACGCAGGCGTTGAGAATCTTGAGGAAATCAAGTATCCGGCTTCATGGGCAGACGCGACAGAGGGTGCTGTACCCGTTTCCGTAACGGACGACGAGTACTTCCACGGCTTCATTAAGCCCATACTTGCCCAGAAGGGCGACACTATTCCCGTTTCGCTCATGTCGAAGGACGGCACTGTTCCCACAGGCACAACCAAGTTCGAGAAGCGCGGCATAGCGGTTCAGATTCCCGAATGGAATCACGAAACCTGCATACAGTGTAACCAATGCTCATTCGTTTGCCCGCACGCAGCTATACGCCCCGTATTGCTGACGGAGGAAGAAGCGAAGAGCATGCCCGAAACCTTCGTAACAGTCGAAGCAAAGGGCAAGGAATTCGCAGGAATGCGCTATCGCATGCAGGTATCACCCTTGGATTGCACAGGCTGCGGCAACTGCGCAAATGTATGTCCCTCAAAGCCGAAGTCGCTCACAATGGTTCAGCACAATCCGCCCACAGTTCAGGAGGATAACTGGAACGCGGCTATAGCATTGCCCGAAAAGCATATCGAAACCAACTACAACACAGTAAAGGGCAGCCAGTTTAAGAAGCCCTTGTTCGAGTTCTCGGGCGCATGCGCAGGCTGCGGCGAAACTCCGTACATCAAGCTGGTTACACAGCTGTTCGGCGACAGAATGATCGTTGCCAACGCGACAGGCTGTTCGTCAATTTATGGCGGAAGCGCTCCCACATGCCCCTACACAGTAAACGAAAAGGGTCATGGTCCTGCTTGGGCTAACTCATTGTTCGAAGACAATGCAGAGTTCGGCTACGGCATGAACCTTGCTATAACACAGCGCCGCGCAAAGCTTGCTGAATTGGTACGCGAGCTGGCAGAGCACATAGACGGCGAAGGCAAGCAGATATGCGAAAACTGGCTCAACAGCATGGACGACGCAGAGGGCAGCAAGAAGGCTTCAGAGGCACTGAAGGCCATGGTGCAGGGTTGCATGAACTGCGGCTGTGATTGCGATGAGCTGTGCGCGAAGATTTACGAGATGTCCGACCTCATGGTTAAGAAGTCCATATGGATATTCGGTGGCGACGGTTGGGCATACGATATAGGCTATGGCGGACTTGACCATGTATTAGCCATGAACGAGGATGTAAACATACTGGTGCTTGATACCGAGGTTTACTCGAACACAGGCGGTCAGTCCTCAAAGGCAACGCCCACAGGCGCTATTGCGAAGTTCGCTGCAGCAGGCAAGCGCACAAAGAAAAAGGACTTGGGTCTTATGGCTATGAGCTATGGCTATGTATATGTAGCAAAGGTAGCTATGGGCGCAAATCAGAATCAGCTTATGAAGGCTATCACAGAAGCCGAAGCCTACAAGGGACCTTCCTTGATTATTGCTTATGCTCCCTGCATTAACCATACTATTTCAGCAGGCATGGGCAGAGCACAGGAAGAATCCAAGAAGGCTGTTGAGGCTGGTTACTGGCAGCTTTACCGCTACAATCCTATGCTGGCAGACGAGGGCAAGAATCCGTTCATACTTGATTCGAAGGCTCCCACAGTGCCGTATCGCGAGTTCTTGATGGGCGAAATGCGTTACGCTTCACTCACAAAGCAGTTCCCCGAAAAAGCGGAAGAGCTGTTCAAGCGCGCAGAGGAAGAGGCACTCGAAAAGTACGAATACTACAAGAAGCTTTCGGAAATTAAGTAAGGCACAAACAATATAAAGAGGGCGCAAGCCCTCTTTTTTAGTGCGGAATGTGGAGTTGGCGCCTGCGGCGCATGAAGACAACAGCAAAGCTATTGAATGAAGACACGCTTGCGCGTGAATGAAGACAGCGACAAGTCGCTGAATGAAGATAAAGCAGAAACGGGAATATGCAAAAATGCAGGGGTGATGTTTTCCTTGCATTTATTATTAAATAATTGCTTGTTCTTTTGCTTCTATTCTTATAGAGAAGAAGCGTGTCTTCATGTGCGCTCAGCGCACCAACTCCTCGCTCCTCATTTCATATTTCCTCTTTTCCAATGTATAATGTTTACATCACCAAATTTCAGAAAGGGTATGAGTGTTTTTTATGCCTAATTCGTCTAATAAGTGTAATGACCAAAGCGACTTAAACGCAGGGGGCAATGATTTGAACGAATACGCGCTATCGTGCTATATGCGCTACATGGAAGGCGACGAATCCGGTTTAGAGGAAATAGTACGGGTATTCAGCCGCCCTTTATTGTTGTTCATAAATGGCTATGTGAACAATATCAGTATTGCGGAGGACATCGTTTCCGAAGCATTCCTGCGGCTGATTATAAAGCGCAGAAGGTTCAAGGGCGCGGCGTTGTTCAAAACCTACCTGTTTTCCGTCGGCAGAAACTTGGCAATAGACTATCTCAGAAGATCTGCCAAGAACAAAACAGTTCCTCTTGTAGAGGATTCCCCGGCGGACATTGAGGAATTGGAGGCGCAAGCCTTAGCCGATGAGCAGAAGCGTAAGGTCCATTCAGCGCTGTTGAAGCTGAATGAGCTGTACAGAGAGGTACTATATCTTTCGTTTTTCGAAGGCTTCACGAATGAGCAGATTGCCAAGGTGCTCAACAAGAGCAAGAAGCAAGTCGAAAACCTGCTGTATAGGGCTAAGCAGTCATTAAAATCTATATTGGAAAGAGAGGGCATAACACTATGAAGGACTATAAGGAAATCACAGCAGCTGTATTGGCGCGTAAAGCCGAATATATGCGCAAAAAGCGTGCGCGCAGCAGGGCAACTATTGCAGCAGCCTGCGTATTGTGCCTTGCGCTTGTGGTGTCTGTAACGGTTAAGCCGTTGTCTGTTTATTTCAACGCAAAAAGCATAGAGAACCTTCCTAAAAGCGTATCGAATTATAACGAGCTGTACTCCGCTATTTCCGCTATAATTCGTCAGAATCGCGTAGTAAACGATTTAGGCGGTTGGAAGGGCACAGTCGGCGAAGCTGCCCCGAATGCCCCGGAAGCGCCTCAGGACAGCGACGGCAGGCAGAATAATTCAAAGGACTACTCCGATACCAACCTTCAAGTAGCAGGCGTTCAGGAGGCCGACATCATAAAGACAGACGGCGACTACATTTACGCAATATCCTCAAACAATCTGTATATTGTGGAGGTTGACGGCGACAAGCTTGAATTGGTTTCGAAGGTGGAGGACTGGGACGATTACAATACCGGCTATTACGAGATGTATATCACAGAAAACCGCATAATAGCGCTTAAATACTATTATGATGACAGCTATTACGGCTATGCTGTTCCCGAAATAGCGTGGGACGGTATGTTCTGGATGTCAAGCACAATTGGTGTTGACATTTTCGATATTTCCGACAAGACTGAGCCTAAGCTCATAAACTCAATAGGTCAGAGCGGCTACTATGTTTCATCACGCATGATAGACGATACTCTCTACTTAGTATCGAATCATGTGATATATAGCAATATCGATAAGAGCAAGCCCGAGACATTCGTTCCTAAGACATTTGATAATGACGGCGAATACCTCATCAACCCCGGTGACATAATTCTCAATACCGATTACACGGACGGCTACTCAACGCAATACTTAGTGCTTGCTGGAATAGATACGAGCGGCGATGGAGAAATCGTATCGTCAAAGGCTATGTTCGGCTTCGGAAGCAGCATTTACGCGAGCAATGATAACATATATATACCCACATACACGCAGATAAAGGAAGGCGAAATGGTACATTCCGCGACTAAGCTGTTCAGATTCAGCATTGACGAGGGCAAAATAGAATTAGCCGCCGAAGGAGTTGTAAAGGGCAACATACTCAACCAGTTCTCAATGGACGAATACAATGGCAATTTCCGCATTGTTACTACATTGTATTCATATAAGGACTACCCGACAGATAATGGCGAATTCCCTGTAAGCTCCAGTGACGATAGTGGTCAGTCGAATGAGCTGTATGTGCTTGATTCCGACCTGAATATTATAGGTAAAATCGAGAATTTAGCGAAGGGCGAGCGCGTATATTCGGTAAGGTTCATGGGCGATATTGCGTACTTTGTAACATATGAGCAGATTGACCCGCTGTTTGCGGTTGATCTCAAAAATCCCAAATCCCCTACCCTGTTAAGCGCTTTGAAGATTCCCGGATTTTCCCAGTACCTGCACCCGTACGGTGAAGGACTGCTTTTCGGTTTAGGTACAGATGCCGATATGGAGGGCAGAGCTTCGGGAATGAAGCTTTCTATGTTCGATGTTTCAGACCCCAGGAATGTTGTTGAAAAGCATAAGTTGGCGCTTACTAACTTATGGTCGGAAGCGCAGTACAATCATAAGGCGATACTCATAAACGCTGAAAGGAACATCATAGCGTTCGCGACTGATTTGACATACTATGTGTATTCGTATTCTGATGAAACCGGCTTCAAGCAGGAAGCGGTAATCAACCTTGCAGATGATGTATATTATGGCTACAGCGTTCGCGGGCTGTATATTGGCGAGTATATGTATATTTCAGCTGGAAACACACTCAATGCGTATAGCATGACGAATTATGAGCGTGTCGCCACACTGAAATACTACGAGGAAAGACCCGGCACAACGCTTCCGAGCGGAGAGGGAAAGCAAGAACCTGATGTTGAGGTTACACCCGCCACGCCTACTATTTGGAGCTTCGAAACAATAATACTTGATGTAGCCGACGAATACATAGTAGTAGAATCCGACTATGACGAGTTCAGAATCAGAATAGACGAGAAGCTGACGCGCATATATGATGAAAACGGTGAACTCAGCCTTGACGAGCTAAAAGCCGGAATGAAAATCTTTGCGGAGATATCCGAGCTTGTAGTGCATGATACCGGCATAGCAGAAGCAGTGGCGAATATAATCAAGGTATATTGAGGGGGAACATGAAAAAGGGGCGTTGCGCCCCTTTTTTCTTGTAGTATTTGATTGGTTATTTCGGTTGTATGAAAATTAGCTGAAATAAGCTAAGCACGCCGTATATGCAATACGGAGTAATTTTTATCGCTTCAGCCATAAAGCATATTGCTATTATTATTGCACATTACACAAAATTATTAGGGGAATATTCAAAAATCTACAAGTTCATGGAACATTTTCGGACATTGTTTGTGATAATTTGATATTGTCGGTGGCAGACGCTTATATGCGGGTGTGGAACCTAATAACATTCATTTCTCTCTCTCTCATTTTATATTCTCATTTCCTAATCCGCACCCGCAGGGGGTTCTCCCCTGCCTCTCTTTTGGTTGGGGGTGATTCGCCTGTATTTGCGGCGCAGCTGCGGATCACCCCATTACTCATACGGTCTTACCTTCTTTGTCGCGTCGCCGCACAGCGCCTCGCCGTTCACCTTCAATGTTTTGTGCATAGGAATACAGTAGTAACAGCTATTATACGGGTCCTCGCAATATTCGTCCTCAAAATACGCATAGCCCGCACCCTCGTATTCGTAAATCAGTGTGTTCAGCCCTGATGAATCCTCGCGATAGACTCTGTAAACCACATCGCTGTCAACCCCTGTGAATGTGATAATCGGATTGCCGTAAAAGTTCAGTCGACAGCTGAAATTCTCAGGTGCTTTGGGCTTTACCCAATACTTGCTTTGCACGTCGGGCTGCGTGCCTTCAATAAAGTATTCTATGAGAACGGATTCCTCGGGAGTGATAGGTGTTGCCAATGCAGGCACTGAGTCTTTTTCCATTGTGTAGGCGTCTAACCGAATCTCTATAACATTTTTAGGACGAATGAATTTCGGCGCAGGCCTGTTTTCGTAAATAGATAAAAACAGCGCTTTCAGTATTTCCGCCGGATAGCTTCCCCCCGTAAAGTCGTGAGGAAGGCTTTTGCCGCCCGCTGCCGAATCATAGCCCATCCATACCGCAGCGGAATACTCGGTGTTGTACGCTACCATCCAAGCGTCTCTGTTCTCCGTACCGCCCGCGCCGGTTACCTCGTTTGAGGTGCCTGTTTTGCCCGCAAGCTCTATGCCCTTGTTAGAAACCTCGCCCAATCGCCTGCCCGTTCCCTTAGTTACTACATCGCAAAGAATATTCGAAAGAATAAAAGCGTTTTCCTTGCTTATCACGCGTGATTTCACAATGTTGTAGCTGTATAGCACTTTTCCGTTCGAATCCAATATCTTTTCCACCATCTGAGGCTTGCAGTAGTAGCCATCATCTGCAAACATAGCGTATGCGGAGGCGATTTGCAGGGGCGAAACTCCATATGCGAATCCCCCTAACGCCAGCGCAAGCGACTTGTCATTATCGGCAAACTCAATTCCCACATTAGACGCGAATTTCATGCCGGCACGCACCGAAATATCGTTCAGAACCTCTACAGCGGGTATGTTCAGAGAGCTTGATATAGCTTTTCTTAAGCTCACCTGACTGCTGTACCTGCCGTCAAAGTTCTTCGGAGAGTATCCCGCGAAGCTGCGCTCCATATTCGGAATCATAGTCGCGGCAGTATAGCCGTAATACTCCATAGCGGGCGCATAGCATATAATGGGCTTTATTATCGACCCGGGCTGACGGCGAATCTGCGTAGCGCGGTTGTATGCCATAGCAACATTTGAATTCCTGCCGCCAACCATTGCGCTTACCATTCCTGTTTCGGGGTTCACAACAGCTATTGCCGCTTGAATCTCATCGTTTATGAAGAATGAACCGTCGGCGAATATCTCCTCGCATTTCTTCTGAACAGCGCTGTCCATAGAGGTATATACATGGTATCCGCCTGTTAATAGCTCATCTAATGTGATGTTCAGATGCTCGCACGCTTCAAGCAATGCCGTGTCTATGTAGTAGCCGCGCTGGTCGGCGAAATTCGTTTTCGTGATAATAGCTTCTTCGTTGACTGCTTTTTCGTATTCGCCTTCTTCTAAAAAGCCATAGTCCTTCATCAGCTTGAGAATCAGGTTTCTGCGCTTTATGCTTGCTTCAAGGTTTATGTGCGGAGCATAGCGTGAGGGCGATTTCAGAATTCCCGCAAGCATTGCCCCCTGCGCAGCAGTAATTTCCGAAGCCGATTTTCCGAAGTACCCCCGTGACGCCGCCTCTATTCCATAAAAGCCACCGCCGAAATAGCAGTAGTTCAGATACATTTCTAATATTTCGTCTTTCTCAAACTGCCTTTCCATCTGATATGCCAATATGGCTTCTTCTATCTTGCGCTTGAATGTTTTTTCAGAGGATAAGTGGCTTAGCTTTATGAGCTGCTGGCTTATAGTTGACGCCCCCTGCTCGTATGAGCCTGCTTTTATATCCGCAATCGCCGCGCCTATTATGCGCTTTATATCAAAGCCCGGGTGCTTGTAAAAGCGCACATCCTCCGCGGCAATAAATGCGTTTCTGACTGCTTCGGGAATACTATCTATGCTGATATATATGCGGTTTTCGCTCATCTTTAATACGCTGACCTCGTTGCCGTCCTTGTCGTACACTATGAGCGACCTGTCGCAGTTTAGGATTTTGCTTGCGTCAAACTCGTGCCATGCGTCTAATCTGAGTATGCTTGCCGCGAAAAGCAATAATCCCGAAAGCATGAGAAGCACAATGCCAAGCGATATCAGGCGTATGAAACGAAATAGCTTTTTGCGTTCGGTCTTGCTCTTCATGCTTCCCCCGGTGAATAGACTTAATATTACTTTTTGTAGAGAAAGGAAGGTTATGCAAGGGAGTTTTTGGGTACGCTTCGCATGCATGAAGACGCCTGCGGCGAATGAAGCTATGCTAAGCGTGAAAGAAGCAATTTGCGTTTGTGCATAGCTTGATTATTTATCTTTTGAACGCTTTTCACTTGTAATAGCAAGCTGATTTTTAACTGCAACATCGATAATATCATTTGGGTGTAAGCCTGTCTTCATTCGGGCTGTGTCCGTATTCATTAGCGTAGGGCTTTTTCGCTTGCTAATTCTCTCCCCTTCCGGTTATAATAGTCCATATACCAAAAACTTGGGGGTAAGAAATGGAATACGAATATGCTCATGAAATAAAAGAAATGTGTTCTGTGAGAAAAGGCACCAATCACGATTGCGCGCCTATACCGCAGGAAGGCAAGTGGACGAGCGTAAAGGAAGTCAATCAGATTAACGGATTTACCAACGCTGTCGGCGGCTGTGCTCCTCAGCAGGGCGCGTGCAAGCTGACTCTAAACATCAAGAACGGCATTATCGAGGAAGCGCTGATAGAAACCATCGGCTGCTCGGGCATGACCCATTCGGCGTGTATGGCTGGGGAGATACTTCCCGGCAGGACTGTGCTTGAAGCATTGAACACAGACCTTGTTTGCGACGCTATAAACACAGCCATGCGTGAGGCATTTTTGCAGATAGCGTATGGGCGTTCACAAAGCGCGTACTCAGAGGGCGGCCTTCCCGTAGGCGCAAGCATGGAGGATTTGGGCAAGGGCAAGCGCTCACAGATAGGTACGGTGTTCAGCTCAAGAAAAACCGGTCCGCGCTACTTAGAAAACATGGAAGGCTACATATTGGAGCTTGGATTAGATGAGAACGACGAGATAATAGGCTATAAGTACATCAACATAGGCAAGTTCTTTGAGGATATTGAAAAGGGCGTGCCTATTGAAGCCGCTTTCTCAAAGGGCGTCAAGACATACGGCAGATTTGACGAAGCTGTGAAAAAAATAAATCCACGCAAGGAGTAGAGTATGGAAATCAGATTTGAAAACTATGAAAGACGCATAGACAGAATCAACGAGTGCTTGAAGCAAAACGGCATAGAATCTTTAGAGGAAGCTCAGAGGATTTGCTGCGACGCCGGCATAAACGCATATCAGACAGTATTGGATATTCAGCCTGCCGCATTCAAGGACGCCGGCTGGGCATACACATTGGGAGTGGCGATAGCTTTGAAGCGTAAGGTCAAGTCTGCGGCGGAAGCGGCTAAGGCAATTGGTGAAGGCTTGCAGGCGTTTTGCGTTCCCGGGTCTGTCGCGAGCAATCGTGAAATCGGCTTGGGGCATGGCAGCCTGGCGTCAATGCTGTTGAGCGAGGAAACCAACTGCTTTGCGTTCTTAGCCGGGCATGAGAGCTTTGCGGCGGCAGAGGGCGCAATAGGAATAGCGCGCACTGCCAACACCGTTCGCAAAAATCCCTTGCGCGTAATTCTGAATGGCTTAGGCAAGGACGCCGCGTACATAATTTCGCGCGTGAACGGCTTTACTCATGTTGAAACCAAGTTCGATTACGCGAATGATGAGCTGCACATAGTGTCGAAGCACGCGTTTTCAAAGGGCGAGCGCGCGGCAGTAGAGTGCTACGGCGCAGACGATGTTTCAGAGGGCGTGGCAATAATGAAGCATTGCGGAGTTGATGTATCGATTACGGGCAACTCAACCAATCCGACGCGCTTTCAGCACCCCGTTGCAGGCATTTACAAGAAATGGTGTGTTGAGAATGGCAAGAAGTATTTCTCAGTCGCGTCAGGCGGCGGCACAGGCAGGACAATGCACCCCGACAACATGGCGGCAGGTCCCGCTTCATACGGCATGACAGATACAATGGGCAGAATGCACTCAAGCGCACAGTTCGCAGGCTCGTCATCAGTTCCGGCACATGTCGAAATGATGGGCTTTATAGGCATGGGCAACAACCCCATAGTCGGCGCGACAGTCGCCCTCGCAGTCGAGGTCGAAAAGGCATTGAGGGCTTAATATTATGGGGCGCTGCCCCAAACCCCGCTACTTTTCTTAAAAGAAAAGTAGCAAAAGAGCACTCTTATTATCAAATAAACAGATTTGCCGAATAAACCAAATATTACGGGCGTGCATACACGCCCGTAATTTGTTATTAGAGTCAAAACCTTGTATATATAGCGTTGCGAAGCGACATTTAGCTGTTTGCGAAGCAAATAATTCAGCTGCTCACGACAGCAACAATTTAGCATTGCGAAGCAATATTTCATTTGCCCGCAGGGTGTATTCATTCGCCGCAGGCAACTTTATTCAGTAGCTTGCTATTGTCTTCGTTCAACGGCTATGCCGTTGTCTTCTTTCCGCGCGTCGCGCGGACATTAAATAACGCCGTACTCTTTTAAGGTCGTCTTAATCAGCGCTTTCGTATCCTCGCTCGGCGGAACTAACGGAAGCCGTAACTCGTCATTCGGGATAAGCCCAGCCTGCATTAGCATATGCTTAATGGGTATCGGGTTTACCTCCGTGAACGCTGCCTTGCATACGGGCAGCATCTTGAACTGTATCTCGCGCGATTTAATAATATCGCCGTTGAAATACGCTTCGCAAAGGTCGTGCATATCCCTTGGAATTATATTCGCGACTGTTGAAATTACGCCCTTGCCGCCTAACGCCAATATGGGCAGCACATGGTCGTCGTTGCCGGCGTATATGTCTAAGTCGGGGCAAAGTGAAGCCAATATAGTAATCTGCTCAATGTTCGCAGATGCTTCCTTTATACCAACAATATTCTTGTGCTTGGCGATTTCCTTCATGGTTTGGGGAAGTATATTTAAGCCCGTTCTGCTCGGAACATTGTATGTAATAATAGGAATATTCACAGCGTCGGCAACCGCGTTAAAGTGCGCCACAAGC
>FZPS01000013.1_pt196 | contig 37963 bp, 39 predicted proteins | sample 1817821 | NCBI WGS metagenome assembly FZPS01 (sample SAMEA104158645, study PRJEB21678) | metagenome | place: Germany | collected 2015-04-21 | reverse complement strand
GCCTCCGGCTGACTTTCCTTCAAACAACACCTCTTCTTTCCTACCTGTATTTGCCTTTACAAAATCCTCATACAAAGTATCCGACAACGCTCCCAGCTGCTGTACCCTCTTTGTTATTTCTTTATCCGGGATCCGTTCACTTGGTGGAAATTCCGCTGCCTTTGTGTTGGGCCTTAGAGAAAAAGGAAATACGTGCAAAAAAGACGGTTTTACTTGTTTCAACAAACCATACGTTTGCCGGAAATCCTCTTCCGTTTCTCCGGGAAACCCGGCAATCACGTCTACACCAATAAAAGCATGCGGGGTGACATCTTTGATGGATTGTACCTTCCGGGCAAACACATCGGGTCCATACCTTCTTCCCATCTTCTTGAGAATACGTGCACTCCCGCTTTGCAGCGGCATATGGAAATGCGGCAGAAAATTGCGGGTTTTGGCCACAAATTGTATGATTTCCTCCGTCAACAAATTGGGTTCTATAGAGGATATCCTGTACCGATCTATGCCCGAAACACCTGATAAAGCTTGCAGCAGCGCAGGAAAGGTTTCACTCGTCGATTTCCCGTAATCCCCCGTATTGACTCCTGTCAACACGATTTCTTTCACTCCGGCCGCAGCTATTTCTTCTGCTTGCCGCACGGCTTCTTTGATGGACACATTCCGGCTGCCTCCTCTTGCCAAAGGCACCGTACAATACGTACATCGGTAGTCGCATCCGTCTTGCACCTTCAAAAAAGCACGTGTTCTATCGCGGTTGTCAGCACCGGCTGAATAAGCCGAGAAAATAGTTCCTTCCGCATGACATGGACCCAGCAATACAATTCCGGCCAAACCGTCTTCTGCAACGGCCACAGCCTTGTCTCTGAAACCGGTACCCAACACGGCTCCTACTCCTTCCAGGCAGCTCAATTCTTCTGAGCGCAACTGTGCGGAACAACCTGTTACAACCACATACGCATGGGGGTTTTGACGCAACACTTTGCGAACGGCCTGTCTGCTTTTTTTATCGGCATGCTCCGTTACGGAACACGTGTTGATGATGTATACGTCTGCCTTGGAAGACGGAGCCGTCTGCACATAGCCCTTTTTCACATAATCTCTGGCAATAGTAGAGCTTTCCGCATAATTGAGTTTGCACCCCAACGTAACAATGGCAAACGTTTTTGCTTTACCCATGCCGTATATCTTTCTCTGTAAGTGTGACAGATGCCCTAGCTACTTCTCCTCCCAAAGGCGGGGCCCATTTGGAAACCGTGACTTTACAAGCTACCGGTGCATACGCCGCCATCAAAGATTGCAATATGCGTCCGGCCACGTGTTCCAACAAACGGCTGGGCTTTTCCATTTCTTTGGCTATTACTTGATAAACGGCCGCGTAATCTATTGCATCGTCCAAATTGTCTGAATACATAGCCGGACAATCGTCTATTTCCAAAGTTACATCTACACTAAAATGCGTACCAATAAGCCGTTCTTCTTCAAAACACCCGTGGTGCGCAAAAAACTTCACATCATGCAAACAAATGGTAGCCATATTCTTTAAGACATTAATAGATAAACACAAGGTTTTTTTCTGTAGACCTCCTCAAAATCGGGTCTGTTGTGTTTCCATTCCTCTATTGTTTTTGTACAAATAAACGCTTGGGGATGGGTAATATGAATGGCAAGAGTCAACTTGGTTTGCGGAGCACAACACTTCAGTAGGGCTTCAAAAACAGAAGCGTTTCTGTACGGCGTTTCCATGAAGATTTGCGTTTGCTGCTCTTTGGCCGATTGTCTTTCCAATTCTTTTATTTTTTTATCCCGCAAAAGGGCCTGTACGGGCAAGTATCCATGAAATGCAAATTGCTGGCCATTCAGTCCCGAGGCCATCAAAGCCATACCAATAGAAGACGGCCCCACAAGAGGAACTACGCGGAACTGTTCCTTATGAGCCAAGGCCACCAATTCAGCCCCCGGATCTGCCACAGCCGGATAACCTGCCTCTGAGAGCAGTCCCATAGATGTTCCTTGCCTAAGAGGAGCCAACAAGGCAGGATGCTCTTCAGCAGAAGTGTGTTCGTTCAACACGTCCAAATGCAAGTCGTCCGGCTTCAAACCCAGAGCCGACAAATACCTGCGCGCCGTTCTCAGTTCTTCTACCACAAAGTGTGTCAATGTCCTGACCAATGCAATATGATCTTCCGGCAACACGGCTGTGACCGGCACGGGCGCCAAAGGCGCAGGAATCAAATACAAGGTGGGTGTCTTCATGGTGATTTTTCTTCGTTTTTCAGCCGTTCTGTCAACGCCCTCTGGAACCTTCTTGCGTTTTGCAAATGCTGTCCATACGTGGGAGCAAAATTGTGGTACCCACTAAAATCTTCACGGGCACAAAAATAAAAATGATTGTGCTTGTTAAAACCCAGAACGGCATCTATCGCTTCTATGGACGGAACGGAAATGGGACCGGGAGGCAGTCCCTTGTATTTGTACGTATTGTAAGGAGATTCTATACGTGTGTGCTTTTTCAATACCCTACGAATGGTATAATCTTGCGCTGCAAAAATAAGCGTAGGATCGGCTTGTAAAGGCATACCTATACGCAACCGATTCATATAGACACCGGCCACATCGGCCATTTCGTCCGTCTTTTTCGTTTCTTCGTATACGATAGACGCCAGTGTGCTTACTTGTAAAGGGCTCAACCCTATTTGTTTTGCTTTTTCTTTTCTCTCTTCGTTCCAAAACAACGTATACTCTTTGTACATCCTATCTAAAAGCCTTTCAACAGATACGGTCCAATAGACTTCATACGTATTGGGAATGAACATGGCTCTCAGACTAACGGAATCAAAGCCGTAGGCGGCTATCAACGAATCGTTCCGGAGCCCTTCCAGCATGGCCGTGCTGTCTATTTCCAACGGACGAGTCAACACGTGCGCCAGACGTTCAAACGTGCGGATAGTACCGGATAAGGTCACATGCAAAGGGTCTTGCCAACCCATGGCCAATTTTCTGGCCAACTCTTTGTTGCTCATTCCGTTATGGAGTACGTACCGTCCCCTGTGAACGTTTTGCGGCAAATGCTCTCTACGCGCAGCCCACAAAAACGGATGCTTGTATTTCAAATACCCCTTGGCCGTAAGACTGTCCACCAATTGTTCAAAATGGGTTCCCGTAGGGACTAAAAAAGCAACCGGTGCTTTTTCTTCCGTTACAATGTTCTTATGAAGAGACGTCAAATAATACCATCCAAAAACAACAACACCTACACCAAAAAAAAGAAATCCCGCAAGGGATAAAAATCTATACTTCTTTTCCATTAGATCATCTTCTTATCTTAACCGAACAACCGTTCCTTTTTCCGGATGGTCCTTCACACCGGGATTCAAATTTTTCAGCGCTTTCAATCGTATACCGTAACGCTGTGCCACTTCAAGCAATGATTCTCCTTGTACTGCTGTTTTTTCCGGTGTTGTTTTGTGTGCTTTTCTTCGTTTGCGCTCCAAGTACACCTTCTCTCCTACAGGCAATCCCGCTTTACGCGACACATCATTAAAACGAGCCAGTTCGCCTGTGAACAAATGGTATTCCTTTGCCAAAGATTGGTACGTATCTCCCGGAGCCGATAAAACATACCGTACGCCGTTTGTTTTCATAACCCGTCTTTCAACATCCAGAACAAACAAATCAGATGCTATTGTCTTATCCGGTTCAAAAATCACAGTTGTTTCCGGCAACCGCATGTCGTATTGGTACAATTTGTTTTTCTCTATCAATTCTATCAACAACGTATCGTACCGTGGATTCGTTGCATACCCGGCTTTTTTCAATCCCCTTGCCCATCCTTTGTAATCTGTCGTCTCTAACAAGAAAAGTTGTGCGTATCTGGGACGCGTCCTTAAAAATTCCGAGTGGTCAAAGAAAGATTGCTCTGCAGAAGCGTATTTCCGAAAACATTCTTGCGGTGCGTCGTCGTCGTGATAGATTCTGTCCCCGGTCCAATCGTGGCATTTGATACCAAAATGGTTGTTGGCCAGACGAGCCAAACGGCTGTTGCCGTCTCCCGATTCCAAACAGCCTTGTGCCAAAATGATACTGGCAGGAACGCCGTAACTATGCATCTGCCTAATAGCCATGTCCTTATACTTCTCAATGTATTGCTTCCTAGACAATTTTTCTTCTGCACGCAAAGGAGAAGCCGTCACAGGCAGTACCGCGTAGCACACAAGAACCAAAAGGACGTATCTGAAAGCCTTATACAGGCACGTTTTCAACATGATGCAAATGTACTATAAATTCTTATATTTGTTTTCTTAAAACACCTTCTATGAAGAAACACAGCATCACCATACCGTATTCAGAAATCAAAACAGACCGTCTGCCCACAAAAGATTCAGAATTGGTACAAGCAGCCCTTGAAGCAGCAAACAACGCGTACGCCCCTTTTTCAGGATTCAAGGTAGGAGCCGCTGTCAGGCTGCATACAGGTGAGATTTTAACGGGAAACAACCAGGAAAATGCCTCTTTCCCGGCAGGTATTTGTGCAGAACGATCCGTCATTGCTTATACACACGCCAACCACCCCTCGGCAAAAATACAAGAAATAGCCGTTACGGCCTCTCCGTGTGGGATTTGTCGTCAAGTTTTGCTGGAAAGTGAAAAAAGAGCCGGCTCTCCCATTCGTGTATTGCTTATACACAAAGACAAGATCCTGTTCTTTGACAGCGTAAAGGACCTCCTGCCGTTTGGTTTTGATTCTTTTTGATTTTTCGTACCTTTGCAACGGGTAAGTCATGTACGACCAGCTCCCACTGAACTCCCCCAGGGTTGGAAGACAGCAAGGGTAGGTGGTTGTAGCGGTGCGATACATTAAGCTTACCCTTTTTTATTTATATATGCGTACAGTTATAGCTTTATCAGGAGGAGTGGATTCCTCGGTAGCTGCCTTACTTCTCAAACAACAAGGGCATGAACTCATTGGTATGTTTATGCGCAATTGGCACGATACCACCGGTACCCTGCATGGAGATTGTGCTTGGGAAGAAGATTTGGATATGGCCAAATTGGTAGCTCGCAAATTGGATATACCATTTGCATATGTAGATCTGAGCAAAGAATACAAAGAACGTGTGGTAGATTACATGTTCAGTGAATACGAAAAAGGGAGGACTCCCAATCCGGACGTGTTGTGCAACAGGGAAATCAAATTTGATGCTTTCCTAGACCATGCCCTGCAACCGGGAATAGATAAAGTAGCCACGGGACATTATTGCAGAATACAGCAAACAGATACAGGTGCTTTCAAGCTTTTAGCAGGGGTAGATCACAACAAAGACCAATCGTATTTTCTCTGCCAGCTCAACCAGGAACAACTCTCTAAAACGCTTTTTCCCATAGGACATCTGACAAAAGACGAGGTACGCATCTTGGCGAAAAAACACGATTTGCCCACCACAGACAGAAAAGACTCCCAAGGCATCTGCTTTATTGGCAAAGTAGATTTGCCGGTCTTTTTGCAGCAACGGCTGGCCCCCAAAACGGGAAATGTGGTTGAACTTTTCAGGGACGGTACCACAAAAGTCATAGGACAGCACAACGGCGTCCAATATTATACCATAGGACAAAGAAGAGGATTGCAAATAGGCGGACACAAAAACCCCCTGTTTGTTCTAGAGACAGATCCTGCCACCAATACGTTGTACGTAGGTGAAGGGCAAGACCATCCGGGCTTATACCACCGTTCGCTTTTTATAAATCCGGAAGACATCCATTGGGTTCGCCCGGATCAAAAAATGACATCCGGTGAAAAACGTACGTACCAAGTGCGCATCCGTTACAGACAACCGTTAGAAGAAGCAGAGCTTACGTTTGATGGCGGAATGACCATTCTGTTTGCCAAGCCGCAACGAGGCATCACTCCCGGACAATTTGCCGCCTGGTATCAAGGAGAAGAATTGGTGGGTTCCGGTGTGATTCAAAGCAGGTCTTGAATCACTTCCAAAGCCTTGTTGTATTCAGGCAACACCCTGTTGATAATTTTGTAAAAACAATCTTGCCCAAACAACCGAGAAGCCATAATGGCTTTCATTTGCGTTCTTATGTGGTAGCCCGATACCTCCAGGTCGGCTTCTGCCGGTACCAGACCTTCCCGGGCCGCATACGCCAGGAACTCGGTAAACGGTACGTTATCCACAGATACAGCGGCATCAAATGCTTCAAACGTTAGGTATTTGCTGGTCAATTGTTTTCTTTCCCGGTCCAGGTATTCGTTCATAAAGGCACGTACTGTCCCTTTTCTGGCCGCCTCTTTGTAAAACGGAGAATAGTATGTAGTATCTGCCGGCACAAATACATCGGGCATAATGCCACCCCCTCCGTATACCGGCCTCTTTTCCTTTAACGTCCTGTATACTACAGAATCCTGCATATGGATACTGTCTTTGCTAAAGTATTCTCCTTTCCGGTATCTTTCCAGAAAATCTTTATAGTACGCTTCCTTTTCTCCCATACGGTACGGAGACTGTATCATACGTCCACTGGGTGTGTGATAACGGGCCACTGTCAGGCGGAGCTCAGAACCGTCTTCTATAGGAAACAATTGCTGTACAAGTCCTTTTCCAAAAGTCCGTCTTCCCACAATAATGGCTCTATCCCAGTCCTGAAGAGCTCCCGCAACAATTTCACTGGCCGAGGCCGAGCTTTCATTGACCAATACGACTACCGGTGTATGGATGAAGAATCCCATACCGGAAGATTTCATATCTTGACGAGTCAATGCTTTTCCTTCTGTATACAAGATCAGTTGCCCTCTCTCTAAAAATTGCTCTGCCAGAAATAGAGCTGCTCCCATATAGCCGCCTCCGTTTCCCTGTACATCTAAAATAAGCCCTTCCGGCATCTGACTCAGGCCCTTGAAAACATCTATAAACTCATCTTGTGTAGTCATAGCAAACTTATTGAGTTTGACATACATAATACCGGGTGCCGCCCAATATGCCGCATCTACACTGTGAATAGGAATTTTGTCTCTTGTAACATGAAAAACAATCCGCTCCGGTTCTCCCTTGCGCACAACGGTCAACGCTACACGTGTGCCTTTTGGCCCCCTCAACAAATCAAAGACTTTCTGATTGTTCAATTGCGGTGAAGAAATAGGTACACCATCCACTTCTACAATCCTGTCGTCTGCCTTTATGCCTACCAGGTCCGATGGACCACCTGCCACCGGATTGACGACTACCAACGTATCTGCAAGTAAAGTAAACTCAATACCCACCCCTTCAAAATTTCCCTCCAACGGCTCACTCAAAGCCCTTACCTCTGCTGCCGGAATGTATGAGGAATGTGGATCCAGTTTGCTTACAAAGTCTTTGAGCATTTGGTCTGTCATGGCGGCTGCATTGATTGAATCGGGATAAAATTGACTCACAAAAAACAGCACCTGTCCTACTTTGTTTACCTGTTCATGTACGTCTTTAATCTGGGCAACAGCTGGAACCGGCATCAGAAAAACCGTAAGACATAAAAAAGTCCGGACATACCGGAATATTGATTTATACATTTTCATTTCTAGGCACTGTAAATACGCATCCTTCCGTACTTAATTCTGTATTAGGGAATACTTCCCTGGCTTGTTCCAAGAAGGCGCTGTTGTCTTTATATCTGGATGAAAAATGTCCCAGCAACAAGGTACCAACACCGGCTTCCAAAGCCGTTTGTGCAGCCTGCCGTGCCGTACTGTGCTTGTATTTTTCAGCTGCCTCTAAATCTTCATCCAGGTACGTAGCTTCATGAAAGAGCAAATCTACACCTTTCACCCATGTGGCAAGCTCCGGAAAAGGCGCCGTGTCTGTACAATAAGCCACAGACCTAGGACAGCTCTTGCGTACGGGCACTTCCTTAAACAGATAGCCGTAGGAGGGGATTCCATGGTATAAAGGAAAAGCCTGAACGTGTACCGTATCCCCTTCGAATACGGTAAAAACGCCATCTCCTTCTACCGGCTCGTGAACAATCGGGAATGAAGAATCTTCCCTACCTAAAAAATCAAAATAGAAAGAAATCATTTTTTCCATCCCTGCAGGTGCATGGATATAGAACGGTTTTTTCCTTTCCAAAAGATGCATGGAAGACAGCAATCCCGGTAAGCCAAAGACGTGGTCTGCATGCAGATGCGTAATAAAAACCCTATCGAAAGATCCGAGTGAAATCCCCAGTTGTTTCAATCGCAGCTGCGTACCTTCCCCGCAGTCCAATAAAAAGGACCGCCCACGTACATGGAGTACGTGAGCGGTAAAAAAATTCTCTTTTGTAGGTAGTGCAGAAGCACACCCCAAACTAGTCAGATTTAGCGGCATTTTGTTCCATCTCTGATTTAAGAGCAGCCAGTTCTGAAATGTCTCCTAACGTAGTCTTCTCCAGATTGGCTTTTAGTTTCTTAACAGCCTTCTGAGTCGTTTCTGCATCGGATTCTTTTCGTTCTCTCTGTCCTACTTCTTTTTTCAGATCCTGTTCCCAAGTATGTGTGTGGGATATCGTAATGCGTCTGTTGTTCTTATGGAATTCCAATACTTTAAAAGGAAGTTTTTCCTCTAAAGCTACTTGGCTTCCGTCTTCTTTTGTCAAGTTCCGCATTCCAACAAAACAATCTATTCCGTAGGGCAAAGTAACGGTTGCGCCTTTGTCTGTCAACTGGGTAACAGTACCTTCATGTACAGACCCGATTGTAAAGACCGTTTCAAATACTTCCCATGGATTCTCTTCCAATTGTTTGTGCCCCAAGCGAAGCCTTCTGTTCTCCTGGTCTACTTCCAACACAATGATTTCCAATTCTTCACCTATGGAAGTAAATTCGGAAGGATGTTTCACTTTTTTAGACCAAGACAAGTCGCTGATATGTACCAAACCTTCAACACCTTCTTCCAGTTCTACAAAAATACCAAAGTTGGTAAAGTTTCTTACAACGGCTTTGTGCCTGGAATCCACCGGATATTTTTCATTGATGGTAGCCCAAGGATCGGGTTTCAATTGTTTGATACCCAAAGACATTTTCCTTTCTTCTTTATCAATGGTCAGTACAACGGCATCTACCTCTTGTCCTACCTTAAGGAAATCTTGTGCGCTACGCAAGTGCGAAGACCAAGAAATTTCCGTAACGTGAATCAAACCTTCTACACCGGGCTGTACTTCTACAAAAGCACCGTAATCTGCAATGACAACTACGCGCCCTTTAACTACTGTACCTACAGCAATATCGTCACCCACGGCATCCCACGGATGAGGAGTCAGCTGTTTGAGTCCAAGAGCAATACGTTTCTTTGTATCGTCAAAATCTAAAATAACCACGTTGATCTTTTGATCCAACTCTACAATTTCTTCCGGATGGTTGATTCTGCCCCAAGACAGATCGGTAATATGAATCAATCCGTCAACGCCTCCCAAATCAACAAATACGCCATAGGAAGTAATGTTTTTGACTGTTCCTTCCAAGATTTGGCCTTTTTCCAATTTGCTGATGATTTCGGCTTTTTGGGCTTCCAATTCGGCTTCTATCAACGCCTTATGAGACACTACCACGTTTCTGTATTCATGATTGATTTTTACAATCTTGAATTCCATGGTCTTGTCAACGTAAATATCGTAGTCGCGAATGGGTTTTACGTCAATTTGCGATCCGGGTAAAAAGGCTTCGATTCCAAAGATATCTACTATCATACCGCCTTTTGTGCGGCATTTGATATACCCTTTCACAATCTCGTCCTTGTCGTACGCTTCGTTTACGCGATCCCAAGAGCGCAATGACCTTGCTTTCTTATGTGATATGATCAATTGCCCCTTCCTGTCTTCAGCCGTTTCTACATACACGTCTATTACGTCACCTACTGCCAGTTCCGGGTTGTAGCGGAATTCGTTGATGGAAATTACGCCTTCGCTTTTGAAGCCAATATTGACGATAACTTCTCTTTTGTTAAGAGCTACAACAGTACCATCTACGATTTCATTCTCCACTACTTTGCTGAGTGTCTGAGCATAGAGTTCTTCTATTGCGCTTCTTTCTGAATCGTAAACGTCTTCTTCTTCTAATGAATCCCAGTTGAATTTATCGCCCGGAATGGACGCATTGCTCCTTTTTGTTTTCTTTGCTTCAGAAACTTCGGTAGCTTCTTCTGAGTAATCTTGTGTTTTTTCTTTTTCCCGGATTACGATATCAATATCATCCGGATCCTGCAAATCTGTCAGGACTTTCTTTGAGGACAATTCTTTTTCTTTTGCCATGTAATGAATTTCGGTAAGAATTAAGATGTTAGACTTTATTTATAATCCCTTATAAGGGGCTGCAAAAGTAAACGTTATTTTTTAATTATCAAAAGAATGTAACTTTACGGGCATGAAAAAACACGAATCCGGCATTCGCTCCTTCTCAAAAAACTATTGGACAGCCATTGGCATGGAATTTTTTGAAAGAGGAGCCTACTATGGAGTGCTATCCATTTTATCCGTTTATTTGATCTTGAATCCGTCAGAAGGTGGGCTGGGCTTCTCTAGAGAAGCTGCAGGTGCCATAATGGGAACGATTCCCCCGCTTTTGTACTTTATTCCGCTGTTTGCCGGTGCTTTGGCAGACCGCTACGGTTTTAGAAACATTCTCATGATTTCTTTTACCTGCCTGACTTTGGGCTATTTTCTTACCGGCTGCATGACTTCTTACGGTCTTGTATTCGCCTCGCTCGTTATTATGGCCGTTGGAGCCGGTTTGTTCAAACCGGTTATTTCAGGAACAATAGCCCATAGTACTACAGAAAAAAACTCTACGTTGGGTTTTGGCATCTTTTACTGGTCCATCAACTTGGGAGCTTTCCTATTTCCTCTTCTGTTGGTACCTACACTCAAAAAACATTCTTACAGCTACGTGTTTTGGATGGCCGCCGCCGCAGGAGTGGTGTTGTTGCTCCTGAACATCTTCCTTTATAAAGATCCTGCTCCAAAAAACAAAGAAGGTTCTTTGACAAAAGTGGCTCAAGACTTGGTCTCTGTTTTTAAAGACTGGCGGTTTGTGCTCATGATTTTGATATACTCCGGATTTTGGATTATGTATTTCCAAATATACGGTACCGTCTTGTGGTACGTTAACGAACACATGGACATGGGCCCTGTCAATCAAGCCGTAAACGGATTTCTTTCTGTATTTACCGGAAGAGAAATGCATTGGGCTTTTGATGTGGAACATGTTACGGTGTTGAATGCAGGCGTCATTATTCTTTTGCAACTGTTTGTCTCAAGAATTGTGAGTCGTTTTAAAGCCGTGCCCACCATCATTACAGGTGTTGTCTTGGGGTCTTTGGGTATGGCCATTTTGGCTATCTCTAGGTATGCCTGGGTATTCATTATAGGTAGTGTTGTTTTCACATTGGGAGAAATGACAGCGCATCCCAAATTCAACTCCTTTGTGGGATTGATTGCCCCTGAAGACAAAAAAGGACTCTACATGGGATATTCTTTTTTCTGTAGCGTCATTGGTAGTTTTGTAGGCGGATTTATTGGAGCCCCCTTGTACAAGTATTTTGTGGACCAAATGAACAGACCGGACTATTTGTGGCTTCTCTTCAGCGCAGTGGGCTTTACAACCGTAATAGGACTGGTATTGTTCAACAGACTGGTTATTAAGAAGAACGCAGCCGGCAACGCCCATTATTAAGCCATCAAGAAACATGAGTATGCCTACACCTATTGTATCAAGAATACAAGCGTTGCGCTCCCATATGCAAAAGAAAAATTGGGACGCAGTCATCGTTTCCGGAACAGATCCGCACAACAGCGAATACCTTCCCGCTCGGTGGCAACAAAGAAAATGGATTTCCGGTTTCACCGGTTCGTACGGTACTGTTGTAATTACACAAACACACGCCGGATTGTGGACAGATACACGGTATTTTATCCAAGCACGTATAGAACTGGAGGGCACCGGCATAGAGCTCCATCCCCTTCGAGTTCCCGATGCTGTGGATTATCCGCAATGGTTGCGCAGCCATTTGTCTAAAGACGCAGTGGTTGCCATTGAAGGCGGATGCATGTCCTACAGAGAAGCAGAAGCCTTAAAAAAGGCATTGGCCCCCATCCAAGGCCGTGTTGAAGCATCGGAAGATTTTCTGAACACAATCTGGAAAGACAGACCGGATTTGCCTATGAACCCGGTTTATTTGTTGTCAGAAAAATACAGCGGCAGGAGCGCCAAAGAGAAAATCGCATGGCTAAGGGAAACAATACATCAGACAAATTGCTCCCATATCTTGTTAAACGGATTGGATCAAATAGCTTGGCTTTTCAATATCCGCAGCCACGACGTACCCTTCAACCCCGTTGCCATTTCTTATGCCCTTGTAAGTATGGATGAAGCCGTCTTTTTTATCACTCCCGGAAAGACAACGGAACGTGTAGTCAAACAATTGCAAGAGCAAGGCGTTGTGTTGGCACCGTATGCCTCTCTTCCCCATGTTCTACAAAATCTTGTACGGGACAGTATCGTTATGACAGATGGCAACACACTAAGTTACACCACATTTACACAATTAACACAACACTTGGGTCCAGACAACGTACAAGACATTCCCTCCCCTGTCATCTTAGAAAAAGCCATCAAAAACGCAGTGGAAATAGACGGTTTCAAAAAAGCATTCCTACAAGACGGAATAGCCATGGAACGCTTCCTTTACTGGCTTGAGAAAGAAATAGAAGCAGGAAATACGCCAACAGAACAAGAAGTTTCTAAAAAACTGTCCGGCATACGAGCTTTGGCAGAAGAAGCTATGGGAGACAGCTTTCAATACATATCAGCTTACGGTCCCAATGCGGCTTTGCCTCATTACAGCCACGGTGCAGAATCGGGAAGCAAGCTGGAAAAAAAAGGCCTCTACCTGATAGATTCAGGCGGGCAATATTTGACGGGAACTACAGATATCACACGTACCATTCCGTTGGGATCACTTACCCACCAAGAAAAAGAAGATTACACAGTAGCTTTAAAGGGCATGATTTCTCTGAGTACGGCTGTCTTTTTACCCGGTACAAAAGGGACCCATTTGGACATGTTGGCTCGTGAACCGCTTTGGAAATTTTTCAGAAATTACGGACACGGTACGGGGCACGGCATAGGACACTTCTTATGTGTACATGAAGGTCCGCAAGACATAAGAATGACATGGAGAGATCAAGACATTGTACCAGGTATGGTTACGTCCAACGAACCGGGCATCTACAGAGAAGCATCTCACGGCGTTCGCCATGAAAACATTTTGCTTTGCAAAACCATCAAAGAAAATGAGTTTGGACAATGGCTTGGTTTTGAAACCCTGACACTTTGTCACATAGATACATCTGCTGTACTAACGGAGCTTTTAGAAAGATGGGAAGCAGAATGGCTGAACACGTACAACAATCGCGTATTCAACACATTATCTCCGTTCTTGACGTACGATGAATCGGTCTGGCTCAAACAGAAAACGGCTCCTGTTTCCGTTCCCTGAAAAGCCACATTCCTGCAAATGTAAACAGGCCGTTACATATAAGGATGGTAAAACCCAATCCAAAATCAAACCAGGCTTTAAAAGCCATATCCAGCAAATAGCAAAGGATAGGAGCTGCAATGGCAATGTAAGGGGCAGCTTTGTCTTTGACCCGGTATTTGGTAAGGATACCGAAGAAGAAAAAGCCGAGTAACGGACCGTATGTATAGGCTGCCAGCAAGTATACCAAGTTGATTATGGCTTGGTTGTTAACCAAATACAAGACCAGTAGTATAAGGAAGAACAATACGGCGTAAGAGCCGTGTACTATTTTTCGTATGGTGTCTTTTCTTTCTTGCGACAAGTCGTCTCTTTTGTTGAAATCAAGAAAATCTATACAAAAAGCAGTTGTCAAAGACGTAAGCGCTCCTCCGGCACTGGGATAAGAAGCCGAAATAAGACCGATGATAAAAAACAATCCTACTCCCAACGGCAGGTATTGCGAAGCTATGACCGGAAACAATTTGTCCGTTTGGGCTTTGCTGAACGTTCCCATGGCATCTGCCAGACCAATTCCCTGCATGCCTCCCAATTGGTTGTTTACATACAAAGCCATAACGGCTCCCAACGTGAGAAACAAAATGTTGACGATTACCAACGTAATACTTGTGGAATAGATATTTTTTTGGGCAGATTTCAAATCTTTGCAAGACAAGTTTTTCTGCATCATTTCTTGATCCAGTCCCGTCATCACTATAGTAATGAAAATACCACTGATGAATTGCTTGACGGCGTTGTTGGAAGCACTCCAATCCCAATTAAACCACCGTGAATAATCTGTATCTACAACAGAACGAGTCATCTGTGCAACATTCCAATCCATAGCCCTGGAAATGGAAATGACAGTCAGCACAACGGCCAAAAGCATAAACGTCGTTTGCAATACGTCTGTCCATATAATGGTCTTTACCCCGCCTTTGAACGTATACAGAAAGATTAAAAACATGAAGACGGCCGCCACTATCCAATACGGAACGGAATTGGGCGGAAAAAACGTATGCAATACAAGAACTACCACGAAAATCCTTACAGCTGCACCCAATACACGCGATACCATGAAAACAGCAGAGCCTGTTTTGTACGTTCTAAAACCAAAACGTTCTTCCAAATACGTGTATATGGACGTCACGTTCATTTTGTAATACAAAGGCAACAAGACTTGTGCAATGACTACATACCCTATGACAAATCCAAGTACCAAAGGCATGTAAAAGAAATTCTCATTCATTACGTTGCCGGGAACAGAGATAAACGTTACACCGCTGATGGAAGTACCAATCATTCCGTACGCCACTATGGGCCAAGGAGATTTTCTATTGCCAATAAAATAGGAATGGCTGTCTGCTTTCCTGGAAGTAAGCCAGGAAACGAAAAAAAGCAAGGCTGTATACGCCGAAAACGCAATCAACAGCCATGAAAGAGGAAATGTGTGCTCCATAAAATGTTTTTTGGTTTTAAAACCTATTCCGGTTTAAAAAGTTGTCTGTTTTCAATAGACCGTCCCAGGGTCAATTGATCTGTGTATTCCAATTTGTCTCCAAAGCCAACTCCCCTGGCAATGGTCGTTATACGTACCGGCAACTGCGCCATTTTCTTATACAAGTAAAAACAGGTGGTTTCTCCTTCCATAGTCGTACTCAAGGCAAGGATGACTTCTTTGATTTCACCTTTTTGCAAACGTTCCATCAAAGCATCTATGAATAAATCTGCCGGTCCCACTCCGTCCATAGGAGAAATGATACCTCCCAATACATGGTACAAGCCCTTGTAGCTTCCTGTATTTTCTATACTCATGACATCCTGCACATTTTCTACCACACATACCACACTGCGATCTCTTTTGGGTTGTACGCAAACGCTACAGAGCGGTGCGTCCGATATCATTTTGCATTCAGAGCAATAGACCACTTTCATCCGCAGTTCCACGATGCTTTCTGCCAGATTTACTGCTTCTTCTTCATCTTGCCTGAGCAGATGCAAAGCCAGTCTGAGGGCAGATTTAGGACCTATTCCGGGCAGTCTGGAAAAGGCGTCCACAGCCCTTTGCAACAACCGCGATGTATAATCGGGATCAAACATATCTGTCTTTTTGCACAGCCAGTACGGCATCCCTTACGTTCCCGTGTTCCAACAACAGTGCGCGCGCTGTGTCGTAGTCTTCTATACCGGTATCTTCCATAATCATAAGGGTGCCTCTTTCCACCAACTTGGCGTTGGTCAATTGCATATCTACCATTTTGTTTCCTACCACATGTCCCAAACGGATCATGGCCGCAGTAGAAATCATGTTCAATACCAATTTTTGCGCTGTTCCGGATTTCATGCGGGTAGAACCCGTCACAAACTCAGGTCCTACAATAGGTACAATGGGAATCTCGGCCTCTTTTGTAACAGGTGACCCGGGGTTGCATGTAATACTTGCCGTCAGCAAACCCATTTCTCTGGCTTTTCTCAAAGCACCAATGACATAAGGAGTCGTCCCCGATGCCGCAATCCCTACCACCACATCGTTCTCTCCAATGTGATGCTTTTGTAAATCTTCCCATCCGGCTTCAAGAATATCTTCTGCCTGTTCCACTGCACGACGGATGGCGCCGTCTCCTCCGGCAATCAAACCGATTACCAAATCATAAGGAGCTCCAAATGTAGGCGGTATTTCAGAAGCATCTAAAATGCCCATTCTTCCGCTCGTGCCTGCTCCCACATAAAACATCCGACCGCCTTCTTTCATACGTGTCACTACACCTTCCACCAGTTTTTCAATTTGTGGAATGCAAGGTGTTATGGCAGGCGGCACCTTCATATCTTCCTGATTGATATTGATCAACAATTCACGTATGGTCATCTTTTCCAGATGGTCATAATCCGATCGCTGTTCTGTAATTTTTCTCATCGTTCTGCTTTATGATACGCTACCAAACCTTCTATGGGTGTTCGTACAATTTGTCCAATTCTCATACCGTTTCTGGCTGCGGCGGCTTCTACGTGTTCTTTAAAATAGAAAGCCACAGAACCTACAATGTTTACTTCGTACGTCTTATAGTCATAATGAGCAATATTGCGTACAAAAAACTCATCAAAAGCACGTGCCAAAAAGTCTTTTACATACGGATGCGTGGCGTGGGCTCCCAGGAACAGGGCAAAAGAAGCCAAAAACCTATTGGGTAAGGGTTGTCTGTACACTTTTTCTATGATATCCAACAAGCCCAATTTGTATTGCTTTTCAAAGGCCGTACTTAAATCTTCCGGCAACATCCTTTTCAAATAGTCGGAAACAAGCTTTTTCCCCAATACGGCACCGCCTCCTTCATCTCCTAAAATATATCCGCATGCCGGAACGTTGTCTGCAATCTTCTCTCCGTCGTAAAAACACGTATTGGCTCCCGTTCCCAAAATAGCCGCTATCCCTTTTTCTTTGCCCAACATACAACGAGCAGCAGCCAACAAATCCGAATAGGCTTCTACCCTACAACCGGGAAAAACGGTGTGAAAACACCTGGTTAACAAATCAATTTTATCTTGCCCGGCCACTCCCGCTCCGTAAAAGAATACTTGCTCCACCGTACCCTTAATAGCCGGCTTCAAAGTTCCTTCAAGTGTTTGGATTATCTCCTCTTCTGTCACAAAAAAAGGATTGATTCCCATCGTGTGAATGGCCTGAACAGTACCGTCTTTATGCAACACCCTCCAGGAAACTTTAGTAGATCCACTATCTGCTATCAGTATCATAATTTGTTGTTTTAATCAAAAGGCAAATGTACAACAATTGACAAACAAATTGCTACCTTTGTATGATAAACATACATATCTGATGATTACAAAAGAATTTCTCAATCCTCAAAGTATAGCCATTATCGGAGGTTCGGAAGACATTCAAAAACCAGGTGGGAAAGTTCTAAAAAACTTATTGGACACAAAATATTCCGGGAATTTGTACGTAGTAAATCCAAGAGCAAACACCGTCCAAGGTGTGCCTTGTTACCACAAAGTAGAAGATTTGCCGGAAGTAGATGTAGCTGTTTTGGCCATCCCCGCCGGATTGTGCCTCCACGCAGTCAACGTACTGTGCGCAGAAAAATCGGCTAAAGGTATTATCATTTTTTCTGCCGGTTTTTCAGAAGAAAGCCCGGAAGGAGCCAAACTGGAAGAAGAAATCCGTCGTGTAGTAGACACCTACGGTGCTACACTCATTGGCCCCAACTGTGTAGGTTATATGAACGAAAACTACACGGGCGTATTTACTTCTCCCATTCCTCAGTTTGTTCCTCTGAGCATTGATTTGATTTCAGGTTCCGGAGCTACGGCCATATTCATTATAGATGCAGCCATCCAATTGGGCATTCCTTTTGCCCATGTGTTTTCCGTAGGCAATTCGGCACAAATTGGCGTGGAAGAAGCACTTGCCCATTTGGACGAAAATTACATCCACGGAGAAAGCGCTCCTGTCAAGCTCATTTATGCAGAAACCATAAAGAATCCTGACAAACTGTACAAACACGCCGTTTCCCTATACAATAAAGGAGCACGTATCGCTTCTATCAAAGCAGGATCGTCAGAAGAAGGCAGCCGCGCCGCCTCGTCCCATACGGGAGCCTTGGCCAGTCCGGACACAGCCGTCAACGCCCTGTTTGAAAAAGCCGGTATCATCAGATGCAACGGAAGAACGCAACTGCTTACCGTAGCTTGTATATTGCTCCGAGGCGTCCCTGCAGGCCGCAACATGTGTATAGTCACACATGCCGGAGGTCCTGCCGTCATGCTCACAGACGTTCTTTCTGAAGGAAACATCAGCATACCGGCGCTTCCGGAAGAAAAACAAAAGCAGTTGTTGGAGAAATTGTATCCCGGTTCTTCTGCTGCCAATCCCATTGATTTTCTGGCCACGGGAACGGCCACCCAATTGGGAGACATCATTGATTTTGTAGAAAAAGAGTGTCCGGATATGCACGGCATTCCCGTTATTTTTGGTTCTCCCGGCCTTACGTCTGTCTTTGACGTATACGATTTGCTGCATGAAAAAATGTCTACTTGCTCCGTCCCCATCTACCCTATTTTCCCTTCTGCTTTGAACGTCAAAGCAGAAATAGAAGCGTTCCGTGAAAAAGGCAGAATTTATTTCCCGGACGAGGTGCTCTTTGGAGACGCTATGGCAAAAATCCTAAACACACCGGCTCCCGCTCAAAAGAGTATCAAGGTGCCGGACATGGACATCCAAGCCATTCGCAACGTAATAGACAGCGCTACGGAAGGATACCTGGCCCCGGATCAAGTGGGAGCTTTATTGGACGCCGCAGGCATCCCAAGAACGAAAGAAGTAGTAGTAGCTGAAGAAAGCAATCTGGAACAAGCAGCCCAAGTGGTGGGCTATCCCCTTGTGATGAAAGTAGTGGGACCCGTTCACAAATCGGACGTAGGCGGTGTGAAACTAAATATCACAGACTACAAGATGCTTGTGGAATGGTACAAGAATATGATGCAGATTCCGGACAGCACAGCTGTTTTGTTGCAATCGCAGTTGTCCGGTAGGGAATTGTTCATTGGTGCCAAAAGAGAACCCTCCTTTGGGCACACCATTGTCTGCGGACTGGGCGGTATTTTTGTGGAAGTCCTCAAAGATATCAGCACGGGACTTGCGCCATTATCTACAGAAGAAGCGCAGCGTATGGTCCGCTCTTTAAGAGGCTATGGCTTGATTCAAGGCGTCCGAGGACAAGACGGCGTACATGAAGATTTGTTCGTAGAGGCCATTTGTCGCATATCGGGACTTTGTTACCATGCCCCTGAAATTGCAGAGTTGGATGTAAACCCGCTCCTGGGCACACCGCAGCAAGTAGTGGCGGTAGATGCTCGTATACGAATAGCCGCTCACGATGAAACGCTTGATTAACTGGTATAAAAATCTCCCCGCCAACGCAAAAGGGATGCTTCTTATGGCCTTGATACTAATCGTAGCCATTTGCTTCAGTTGGGAAAGAGTTTGGGAGGCGGTAAAAAGAGGTTTTGCCTTTTTTAACAAATAAATTGTAAGTTATTTTAAAATAATCCTATATATTTGTAAGAAATTAATGGTCACAACTAAACATTTGTAAAATATGGCATTTAAAGGCGCTATTGTCGTAGACACAGAAAAGTGCAAAGGCTGTGGAGTTTGTGTAGCCAATTGTCCTACACAAACGATTGCCTTGGCAAAAAAAGTTAACAGCAAAGGATATCCCTATTGCTATATGGAATTCCCGGATAAATGTACCGGTTGCAGTAATTGTGCCGTTGTTTGTCCCGATTCAGTAATTACTGTTTACAGAGTAAAAATTTAAATATTATGGCAGAAAAACTATTGAAGAAAGGGAACGAAGCCATTGCCCTTGCCGCCATACGTTATGGAGCAGACGGGTATTTTGGCTATCCCATTACACCACAAAGCGAAGTGATGGAGACCCTGATGGAAGAAATGCCATGGGAAACAACCGGAATGGTAGTCCTTCAGGCTGAAAGTGAAACTTCTTCTATCAATATGTTGTACGGAGGTGCTTGCTGCGGAAAGAAAGTGATGACTTCGTCTTCCAGTCCCGGTATCAGTCTCATGTGTGAAGGCATTTCCTATATGGCCGGTGCAGAATTGCCGTGTCTTGTTGTCAACGTGATACGTGGAGGTCCCGGACTGGGAACCATCCAACCCGGACAAAGCGATTATTTTCAGGCAGTAAAAGGCGGAGGCCACGGCGACTACAAAGTAATTGTACTGGCTCCTGCTTCTGTTCAAGAAATGTATGATTTCGTTGGCTTGTCGTTTGACTTGGCTTTCAAATACCGCACTCCTGTGATGATCCTCTCTGACGGAGCCATTGGACAAATGATGGAGAAAGTGGAACTGAGAGAACCGGTCAGAAGGCTGACAGACGAAGAAATTGCAGAAAAGTACGGCCATTGGGCTACTGTAGGAAAACAACCGCATCGTAAAGGAAACATCATCTCTTCGTTATCCCTGGAGGCATGGGAAATGGAAGCCATCAACCTCAGACTTCAAGAGAAATACAAAAAGATCAAAGAAAACGAAGTCCGCTATGAAACACTATTATGTGAAGATGCGGAGTACCTGCTGGTTGCTTTTGGCAGTTCAGCACGTATTTGCGAAAACACGGTAGAACTAGCCCGTGAGAAAGGCATCAAACTGGGATTGCTCCGGCCTATTACGCTTTTCCCCTTCCCGGAAAAACCCATCCAAGATTTGTTGCCGCAACTCAAAGGTGTCATGTCTGTAGAACTGAACGCGGGCCAAATGGTAGAAGATGTGAAGTTGGCAGTCAATGGAAAAGTACCGGTGGAATTTTACGGCAGAATGGGAGGTTCCATCTTCTCTCCCCAAGAAGTCTTCACCGCTTTTTCTGAAAAATTCAACCTTTAATAGCAATCATTATGGACGTTAAAGATATTATCAACCCTGAAAACTTTGTTTACGGTAAAAGCAAAGTATTAACAGACACGGTCATGCACTATTGCCCGGGTTGCAGCCACGGTGTAGTACACAAGCTGCTGGCAGAGGTAATCGAAGAAATGGACATCCAGGATAAAACCATTGGTGTATCTCCTGTAGGATGCGCCGTTTTTGCATACAAGTATATAGACATAGACTGGCAACAGGCAGCACACGGTCGTGCACCGGCATTGGCTACGGCCACCAAACGCCTCTATCCGGACAAATATGTAGTCGCTTACCAAGGAGACGGAGACTTGGCTTCCATTGGAACGGCTGAAATCATTCACGCCTGCAACCGCGGTGAAAACATTGTGGTGATTTTCATCAACAATGCCATCTACGGTATGACAGGAGGTCAAATGGCCCCCACTACACTAATAGATATGAAAACGGCCACAACACCTTACGGAAGGAGTGTAGAGTTGAACGGGCATCCGTTAAAAATCACAGAACTGATTGCTCAATTGGAAGGCACATGTTTTGTCACAAGACAAGCCGTACATACACCGGCCGGTGCCAGAAGAACAAAAAGAGCCATTAGAAAAGCGTTTGAAAACTCGGCACAGAAAAAAGGCACTTCGCTCATTGAAGTGGTATCTACCTGTAACTCAAACTGGAAAATGTCGCCGGTCCAAGCAAACGAATGGATGGTTGAAAACATGTTCCCGTTCTATCCATTGGGAGACTTAAAAGACAGATGAATATGAAAGAAGAAATCATTATAGCAGGATTTGGAGGACAAGGAGTCCTCTCGATGGGCAGAATACTTGCCTATTCAGGAATTATGCAAGACAAGGAAGTTACCTGGATGCCATCTTATGGTCCGGAAATGCGCGGAGGAACTGCCAACGTCACTGTGATTATCAGCGACAAAAGAATCAGTTCTCCCATCCTTCAATGCTACGATACGGCCATTGTGCTCAACCAGCAAGCTTTAGATAAATTTGAACCTATGGTTAAAGAAGGCGGCGTATTGTTGTACGATCCCAACGGAATCTCCCGCCATCCTACGCGTAAGGATATAAAAACATACTCTATAAACGCCGTAGATTTGGCCAACGAAATGGAAATGTCAAGAGTCTTCAATATGGTCGTTTTAGGAGCCTATCTGAAGGTAAAACCCATTATTGAAAAAGACAATGTCTTAGCGGGGTTGAAAAAATCGTTACCGGAAAGATATCATCATCTTATACCACTGAACCAGAAGGCAATAGAAGTAGGAATGCAACATGTGAAAGAGGTCTGAAAGACCTCTTTTTTTTTCCATTAAAAAACCATTATCTTTGCTTTACGGATTTTGCTTATGAAACCACAACACGCAGCTATAATTGAACCGTTAAAGCAGAAGATAGAGACATTCATATCGCTGCACGAAAGGGTATTAACAGAAAACCGTGAGTTAAATACTAAAGTACAAACCTTAAGCGAAGAATTAAATTATTATAAAAAAGAAAAAGAAGAATTAGACCATAAAGTACAAAAACTCCAGATGGCTGGCGCTTTTCAGTCATCGAGCCAAGATACAAAAGAAGCAAAGAAGAAAATCGGGAAACTGATAAAAGAGATTGATACCTGTTTAACCTTATTAAACAGATAGCAACAACACAATGAGTGACAGCAAATTATCTATAAAAATCAGCATAGCGGACCGCTACTATCCTTTACGTATAGCAAGGGAAGACGAAGAAATGGTACGGGCCGCAGCGCAACGCATCAATCAAAGGATTGAGCAATTTAATGTAAAATATTCCGGCCAAGACACACAAGATGCCTTGGCTATGGCTTCCCTTCAATTTGTAATGAGTCTGTTAAAACATGAAAAAGCAGACGATATACATAAGATAAGTACAGAAATTGCTTCACTCAATAATTTTTTAGGAGAATATTTGGAAAGATAATAATCTGACCCGTTACATACCATCTCTTTGCGAAACTCAACACGTTTAAAAATTAAGGAGTTAACTGACTGTTAAAAACAGGCCCCTTAGTGACCCTTCGGGGGATTCCGTAAACGGGACGTGGGAAGTTTGAGACAATAATCAGAAGCTCCAAACCTTGCTAATCAGGGTTTTTGCTAAACAGTGGTATGTTAACGGGTCTTTTTTTAATACTATATATACCAACTACTAATCACCATGGAAATCTATATTTCAGCAGCAATTGCCTTGGTTGTAGGCATTCTTATAGGATATGCTTTTTTTAGAGGCATCATTCTGAAGAAAAAGTCCCGCACCCTGCTTAGAGAGGCAGAAATGGAAGGAGAAAACATAAAAAGAGAAAAAATCCTTCAAGCCAAAGAAAAATTCATCCAATTAAAAGCAGAACACGAACAAATACTTACAGAAAGAAGCAACAAAATTTCTCAAATAGAGAACCGGCTAAAGCAGCGTGAAGTTACTATGAACCAAAATAATGCAGAAATTCAACGCAAAAACAAAGAAGTAACAGCCATGCGAGAAACATTAGCCACACAAATAGATTTGGCAGAAAAGAAAGTAGGAGAATACGAAAAATTACGGCTGCAACAAATAGAAAAAATTGAAAGCATTGCCGGTATGTCTGCAGAAGATGCCAAAACGGAATTGGTGGAAAACATGAAAGAAGAAGCGCGTGTTCAAGCCATGTCATACATTAGCGAAGCTATGGACGAAGCCCGTCTTACGGCAGGAAAAGAAGCCAAGCGAATTGTAGTGAACACCATTCAAAGAGTAGCTACGGAAACGGCCATAGAAAACGCCGTTACGGTTTTCAACATTGAAAGCGACGAAATCAAAGGACGCATCATCGGACGCGAAGGACGCAACATTCGAGCCCTAGAGGCGGCTACAGGTGTAGAAATTGTAGTAGACGACACCCCGGAAGCCATCCTCCTGTCAGCCTTTGACCCCGTGCGCAGAGAAGTGGCGCGGTTGGCCCTTCACCAATTGGTAACGGACGGACGTATCCATCCGGCACGCATTGAAGAAGTAGTAGCCAAAATCCAGAAACAACTGGAAGAGGAAATTGTGGAAACGGGAAAACGTACGTGTATAGACTTAGGTATTCACGGATTGCATGCAGAACTGGTACGTATGATCGGTAAAATGAAATACCGCTCCTCATACGGACAGAACTTGCTCCAACACTCCAGAGAAGTAGCCAATTTCTGCTCCATTATGGCGGCAGAATTGGGACTCAACGCCAAATTGGCCAAAAGAGCAGGCCTGTTACACGACATAGGGAAAGTCTCTGACGAAGACCCGGAATTGCCGCACGCCATTTTGGGTATGCGATTGGCTGAAAAATACAAGGAAAGACCGGAAGTATGCAACGCCATTGGGTCCCACCATGAAGAAACAGAAATGACATCCCTTATTGCACCGCTCGTGTTGGTAGGCGACGCCATTTCCGGAGCTCGTCCCGGAGCCCGTCGCGAGGTCATAGAATCGTATATCAAACGCCTGAAAGGAATGGAAGACTTAGCGCTCTCCTATCCGGGAGTAACAAAGACGTATGCCATCCAAGCCGGCAGAGAGTTGCGTGTGATTGTAGGATCGGAGAAAGTAAACGACCAAGAAGCCGAACTCCTTTCACAAGACATAGCCAAGAAAATACAAGACGAAATGGTGTACCCGGGTCAAGTGAAAATCACGGTCATTCGGGAAACACGAGCCGTAAATTACGCCAAGTAAACCATCTTGTCTTATGGAAGACTTATACGCAAAGGACCTCTGTACACGTCTTCTTTTGACCGAATAACGTAACGCAGGTTCGATGAGCGGGTATGGAACACCGTGTCGTACAATACCCAAGCATCGTCCCATATGTAGACATTGTACATGCCTGCGGGCAGCATAGGATAGCTATAGACCGTCCTGTTTTTGCGTGCTGTGCCTTTTACCAAATGCCTTCCCGGAATATCCCAAAAAAGGTAATCAGATACGGCCCGGAGCATAAGTACCCCGTTTTCTTTCAAAGACGCTGTGGTAGCCCATTCTTTTTCCGGATTGTTGTTATAGAAAGAATACGGCATTTCTATAGTCAACGCCATTGTTTCTCCTTGCGTTCTGTCCCAAAGCCACCCTTCTACGTAACGCGGTGCCGGAGCAGAATAAAACATATCTTCCGGAAAAAAGTACGGATTGTCGTCTGTCGTCAAATACGCCAGCCGCATAGCCCTCTGGTGGAAGTGTGCATTGGTAGACTCTTCTGTGGGAATGTAATAGCTGATTTTATCATCAGACTGCGCATGCATGTTCAATACCAAATCAAACGGACGTTCCCGGGAAAGGTCATCCATTCGCGCACGCAATGCTTGTACCTCTACAGAAGTGATGGAGTCCGGGTGGTCCCAATTGATCTCCTGATTGATACCGCGAGCATTGGAACGTGAATATCCTCCGTATACGCCATCGGGATTGGTAAAGGGCACTATGTAAAAGATGCCTTTGCTGCGATACGCCGCCGCTTGCGGACTCTCTTCCGTGAGCTTATCTAAAAATCCTTCCAATTGCCAATTGGCCGGCGTTTCGCTGGGATGTATCCGTGCGTGCATCCATACGGTATTTTTCTCTTCCTCCGGAACGCTTGGATCTGTAACGGTCAACATTTGTATAGGAAAACCCATCATGCTGTAACCCAGAGTGTCCATAACTACGTACTCCTTTTCCACCCAGCCGGCCAAACGCTCTTGCAAACGTTCCCACCCGTACGGCACAAAGTGCGCAACGTACACAGAATCGCGTTCAAAGTACGCTGAGACCTTACGCATAGAGGCTTCATGAGGCGCAAACCTATAAAACTCCTCTCCATCATAAGAGTACACAGCGCGTTTGGGGTCTGTATTTTTAAAATTCAAATACACGTGTTTTCCTTTGACATGTTCCATCAAAAAGTAAAACCACCTGCCGCTGGGCTGCAAATCGGGATTGGCCGGATTGTGCGGATCTGAACGCGATATGATTTCATACGATACATGCAGCACAGAGTCTGTATGCGAAGGACGTACCCACACGGAATCTATCAACGATACTTCGCCCAAACAACCGGAATCAAAGTTGGCTGAAAAACAAATAGGGTCTCCCTCTTGCAACATGCCTGCAAGAAAAAGGAAAAGCACCAATACTTTCATGGTATTTAACTTTCAGTGTAATATTTATAGAACAATATGATGGACTCAATTCCTTTGTAGAATTGGCTCAACAGATAGCTTTCATTGGGCGAATGAATGGTATCGCGCTCCAAACCAAAGCCCATAAGCAACGGAGGGGCTTGCAAAAGGTCTTCCAACTTGGCCAAAATAGGAATACTGCCTCCTCCCCGGCTGGGAACCGGCTCTATGCCATAGACTTCTTCTACTGCTTTGGCTGCCGCCTTGTACACATCCGATGTAATGGGAGCCAAAAAACCTTGACCGCCGTGGTGTTCCGTGGCTTCTACGGTAACTCCTTCCGGTGCCAGAGATAGGAAATGTTTGCTAAACAGTTGAGCTATCTCTTTGTGGTCTTGGTTGGGAACAATACGCATAGAGATTTTTGCCGTGGCAAAAGACGGAAGAACCGTTTTGGCTCCTTCTCCCGTATAACCACCCATAATACCGTTTACGTCCAAACAAGGCCTGATGCCTGTTCTTTCCATGATAGAGTACCCTTCTTCTCCGGTAAGTCCGTTCACTCCAATAGAATCCATGTATTCTTGTTTATCAAAAGGCGCGCGGGCCAACATGGCTCTTTCTTCTGTTGTCAATTCTACTACTTTGTCGTAGAAACCGGGGATGGTAACCCTGCCTTTCTCATCTATCAATTTGTCAATCATACCGCACAGCACGTTTATGGGATTGGCTACTGAACCGCCATAATGTCCGGAATGCAAATCTTTGTCCGGTCCCGTCACTTTTACTTCCATATAAGCCAGCCCTCTCATACCTGTGGTGATGGAAGGTACATCCTCGTTGATCATAGTGGTGTCTGACACCAAGATGACATCACAAGACAACAAATCCTTATGATCTGCTGCCCATGCTCCCAAAGAAGGCGATCCAATCTCTTCTTCCCCTTCTATCAAAAATTTCACGTTGCAAGGCAGTTCGTTCCGAGTCATATAATACTCAAAAGCCTTAACATGCATAAAAGATTGCCCTTTGTCGTCATTGGCTCCGCGTGCGTAAATGGCACCGTCACGGATTTGCGGCTCAAAAGGCGGCGAATCCCACAGTTCAATGGGATCTTCCGGCTGCACATCGTAATGTCCGTACACCAATACTGTAGGTTTGTCCGGGTCTATGATTTTTTCTGCATATACTACGGGATGGCCCGTTGTAGGATATACTTTTGCGTTGTCCGCTCCTGCCAAGGTCAGGAATTCCGCGTATTTCTCTGCACAAGCCTGCATATCTCCCGCATGATCCTGCTGAGAACTTACAGAAGGAATACGCAGCAATGTGAACAATTCTTCTAAGAAACGATCCGAGTTGTTGTTGATAAAATCTTTAATTTCGCTCATTGTATCTTGTATTATATGATTGTATTCATTCTTTCCACACGTTTTTTAGCATACGGCAACGTAATCCGTATGTTCTTTTTCCCGGAAGAGGGAGCCGAGTACATGGCGTCTACCATAATGGCTTCACACAAAGAACGCAATCCCCTGGCACCCATTTTCAAATCATAAGCTGTGTCTGTGATGTAGTCCAACACTTGTTCCGGTACGGTCAATGTTATGCCATCCAATGCAAACAGGTGTTTGTATTGCTTGATCAATGCGTTTTTAGGTTCCGTCAATATAGACTTCAACGTTTTCTTATCCAACTGGTTTACATACGTGACAACGGGCAACCGTCCTACAATTTCCGGAATCAACCCGTACGCTCTCAAATCTTGTGGAGTCACGTAGCTTATCAAGTTGTTCATATCTATCTTTCCTCTTTTCTCTGCCTGCCCATACCCCACCACACGCGTATTCAGTCGTTGTGCAATTTTGCGTTCAATCCCTTCAAAGGCTCCTCCACAAACAAATAAGATATTTTTTGTATTTACGGGAATCATTTTTTGTTCCGGATGCTTACGCCCTCCTTGCGGCGGAACGTTCACAACAGTTCCTTCCAACAATTTGAGCATGGCTTGTTGCACGCCTTCCCCGGACACGTCTCGTGTTATGGAAGGGTTGTCGCTTTTGCGTGCTATCTTATCTATCTCATCTATAAAGACAATCCCTTGTTCGGCTCTTTTCACATTGTAATCTGCCGATTGCAACAAACGCGTTAAGATGCTTTCCACGTCTTCTCCCACGTAACCGGCTTCCGTAAGTACGGTAGCGTCCACAATGGCAAAAGGCACTTGCAACATTTTGGCAATGGTGTTGGCCATCAATGTCTTGCCTGTACCGGTGGGACCTACCAACAATACGTTGGATTTATCAATCTCTATGTCGTTGTTCCTTTCCAAAGACCCGGCTGCTCGAATCCTTTTGTAATGGTTGTATACGGCAACGGACAGAAATTTTTTGGCTTGCTCCTGTCCCATCACGTACAAATCCAAATACGCATGGATTTCTTCAGGTGTCATGGACCATGCAGAATCGTCGTACATTTCATCCAATCCGGAACGACTGCCCGATTTGCCCGGTTTGCCATACATTTCTTCCACAACGGCCGAAGCGTCTGTCAAACAGTCTTCACAAATAGCCGCATGGAGTCCCGTAATGAGCATACCCGTTTCTTCACTGGACCTGCCACAAAAAGAACAACGGTCTGTGTCACGCGGATTTTTCTGCATTACTTCTTGGATTTTTTCAATACCTCATCTATGATACCGTATGAAACGGCTTCAGGTGCACGCATCCAAAAATCTCTGTCTGCATCTTTCCTGATTTGCTCCAGGGGCTTTCCTGTATGTTCAGACAATACTTGATACAACTGCTCTTGCAGCTCCAGAATCTCTTTGACGGCAATGGCCATATCGGCCGCTTGTCCTTCCACGCCCCCTACAGGTTGATGGATCATCACCCGTGCGTGCGGCAAAGCCGAACGTTTTCCTTGGGCTCCTGAAGCCAGCAACACAGCAGCCATAGAAGCGGCTTGTCCCGTACAAATGGTCGCCACGTCTGAATGGATCAGTTGCATGGTGTCGTAAATACCCAATCCGGCCGTTACAGAACCTCCGGGAGAATTGATATACAGCTGAACATCTTTTCCTGGATCTACAGAGTCCAAAAACAAGAGCTGTGCCTGCACAATGTTGGCTACTTGGTCCACAATGGGAACACCCAGAAACAAAATGCGGTCCATCATCAAACGGCTGAATACATCCATTTGGGCTACATTCAGTTTCCGTTCTTCTATGATGTAGGGTGTTATGGAATTTTGCGGGCTTCCGTATACAGACATGTACCTATGCAGACTCAGGCTGCTGATGCCCATGTGCCGCATGGCGTATTTTTCAAATTCAGTCATTTCTTATTCTTCTTTGTAATCTAAAGTTACGTTTTCGCGAATATACGAAATAACTTTGTTCTCTTCTGCTCGTTCGTACAGGTTTCTAGCCTCCTTTTCATTGCCCAGCATGCTTTCTGCAAAAGTCACCAAATGCTCGTCAGGAACGTTGGGCATACCGTACATGGCAAATTGATACCGTGCCATAACCAAAGCGCTTTCCATCATGTCTTCTTTTTCTATCTTCAAATCGCCTTGTTTCATAACGGCACCCCGCACCAATTGCCAACGGAAATCTTCCAAAAAGGCAGGAAAATCTTTTTCTATTTGCTCCATAGTGAACTTCCCTTCATTTCCTTCATACAACCAACGTTTCAACAAGTTTTCCGGCAATTGGATGGCGGCTTTCTCCACCAATGTCTTTTTGACCTCCTGTGCAAAGTGGTAGTCGCTTTCGCCTTCGTTGTTTCTCTCCAACTGTTCTTTGATTCTTTCTACAAAAGCATCTGACGTAGTGACGGCATCGGGTCCGTACAGCTTGTCATACAACTGTTGGTTTTCTTCTGCTTGTACAAATCTTTTGATTTCCTTTACAACAAAAGTAAACACCGGATTTTCAGGTTCTTGCCACTCTTCCGGCTTGGCTTGGAACAAAGCCACCCGGTCGGCTTCCTTAGGCAACAACACGGAAATATCTGCCTCTACGCTTTCGCCTACGGTTTTGCCTATGAACGGTTTCTTATCCTTCAGTTTGTCTACTGTTTTCAAATTCAAATACGTATTCTCTACTGACTGTTCTCCTTGTTGCATATTTACCTTCAAGAAGTCTTCTCTTTCCACTTTCTCTACTTCTTGCATGGTACCGTGTTGATCCAGCAGTCCTTTTTTATATTCTTCCACTTGTTTATCTGTGACTTTCTTACGGACATACGGAATGTGCACGTCTTTCCCAAGGGCTACGTTCACTTGCGGCGCCAACATCAAATCAAAAGAAAAGGAAAATTCCTTGTCGTTATCCCAGTCAGACGGTTCTTGGTCTTCAGATCCCAAAGGTTCTCCAATAATATGGATGGCCTCTTTTTCCATATAATCGTTCAATCCTTCAGATACGACGGCTTGTACCTGCTCCAGCAAGGTGGATTTTCCATACATTTTTTGTACCAGACCCAACGGTACCATACCTTTTCTGAATCCTTTCAAATCCAAGTTCCTGCGTATGTCTTGCAAGGCTTTTTTCACCTTTTCACTGTAATCTGCCTCTTCCACCAAAACGTGTACTTGCAAGGATAAGTCGTCAATTTGTTTCTTAGTGATATTCATAACATTGTTCTTATAAAGGGCTGCAAAAGTAGCTATTAATCCCCAAAAAAACCAATCCTTTTCTTACCTTTGTAGTATGAGAGAAAAAATAGTGGCAGGAAACTGGAAAATGAATACTTCTGTGACAGAAGGAGTCCAATTAACCCGTGAAATATTGGCAGGTGCAACACAAATTCCGGAAGGTGTGCATGCCATCATAAGCCCGCCTTATACACACCTTTTCCCTATTGCTCAACTGCTGGAAGGACAAAACCGTATTGCCTTGGCGGCACAAAATTGTGCAGAAGAGTCTAAAGGAGCTTATACGGGTGAAGTATCGGCCGGTATGATTGCCTCTGTACCTTGTTCGTATGTTATTTTAGGACACTCGGAGCGTCGTACCTATTACGGCGAGACAGACCAAACGTTGTGGAACAAATTGGTTCAAGCTTTGGAAAACAACCTCAGACCTATTTTCTGCGTAGGAGAACTTCTGCAGGAGCGCGAAGAAGACCAACATTTCCAAGTAGTGGCCTCTCAGTTAAAACACGTGATAGGCGCATTGGAACCGGCTGATTTTGAAAAAATCATCATAGCATACGAACCCGTCTGGGCCATTGGTACAGGAAAAACTGCTACGTCTGACCAGGCCCAGGAAATGCACGCGTTCATTCGCTCGTTTCTGGCCGGAATCTTTGGAGAAGCAACGGAAAAAACACCCATACTTTACGGCGGCAGTTGCAACCCGTCCAACGCAAAAGAGCTGTTCTCGCAACCCGATATCGACGGCGGACTGATTGGCGGAGCTTCGCTAAAAGCAAACGATTTTTTGGCCGTTGCCAAAGCGTTTGAATAAATATTTATGGAATATATAGCTGTCAACATAATACTGGATCCCCATCAAGAGGAAACAGAAGGCATTTTGGTAGCAGAGCTGGATGCCATTGGCTACGAAGGTTTTCAAACAGAAGAACACGTAATGACGGCGTATGTGCCGGCTAAAACATACAATGAAACCCACCTTCGTATTGTCCTGAACACATACGGCATTCAGGATTTCACAAAAATGTACATTCCCTATAAAAATTGGAACGCAGATTGGGAACTCCGTTTCAGTCCCATCCTTCTGGAAGCGGGAAAAGGATGCAGTGTTCGTGCTCCAAAAAACGGGTCTATGGTCCCCGTCTGGCCGGAAGTAGCTTACAAATTGGTCATCAAACCGGAACTGGCCTTTGGAACGGGACACCACCCCACCACGCTGATGATGATGGAAGCCTTGTTGACCATGGAACAAGCCGGGCTCATCAAAAACAAACGCGTTTTGGACTTCGGGACCGGTACGGGCATCTTGGCCATATTGGCGGCAAAAATGGGCGCAGCCGCCCCCGTACATGCACTGGATACCAACATCCAAAGCGTTCGCTCCTGTAGAGAAAACGCACTTCTCAACAAAGCCGATCAACAAATCCGTGTCCACCATGCGGGACCTGCAGCTATCCAAAAAGGCAGGTACGGACTCATCCTGGCCAACATCCACCGCAACGTACTCATAGAAGAGATGGATACAATGGCCCGAGGCCTGGAACCGGGCACAAGTCGTTTGCTGTTGAGCGGTTTCTTTACAACAGATATCCCGGCATTTATAGAAGCCGGCCAAAAAAACAATTTGACCCTATACGAACAAAAAGAAAACGAAGGATGGAGCTTGCTCCACTTCACAAAAACAACATGATTCAAACACTATTTACTTCAAGTAACAAACCCACAGAAAAAGAACGAAACGCAATTGTAGATTTTCTACACATCCATTTAGAAAAATTCAGAGATACAAAAGAAGAAATCAATCGATCCCTTACATACGTATTGCAAGAAACCCCGTCTGCAGGCGGATTTATATTGCAACTAAAGGAAAATACCACTCTTGTATGCGTAGTGGTAGTGGCAAAAACAGGTATGAGTGGTTTTGTACCGGAAAACCTGTTGGTATATATAGCTACCCACAACCAATACAGAGGAAAAGGTATTGGTAAGCAAATGATACAAACAGCCATAGAAACGGCCCAAGGAAGTCTGGCTCTACATGTAGAACCGGACAATCCTGCAAAAGCTCTGTACGAAAGTCTGGGCTTTACAAACAAATATCTGGAAATGAGATATATAAAGTGAGAAAATTATGGCAACAATTTCGCTGGACACAGCTAAGCTAAAAGCCAACTTTGAATATCTAGATACTCTTTTCAGAAAAGAAAACATTCAGTGGGCTGTCGTATCCAAGCTTCTTTGCAGAAATAAAGAATACATACAAGAACTCCTGAAGTTGGACATCAAACAAATTTGCGACTCCCGGGTCACCAATCTCAAATTGATAAAATCCATACGACCGGATGTTGAAACCATTTACATCAAACCTCCGGCCAAACGATCCATAAAATCCGTAGTGCAATACGCAGACATCAGCATGAATACCCAATTGGAGACCTTGCGTTTGCTTTCAGAAGAAGCTCAGCGGCAGCAGAAAATCCACAAGGTCATCATCATGATCGAATTGGGAGAATTGCGTGAAGGTGTCATGCGCGATGATGTGCTAGATTTTTACGACAAAGTGTTCCGTATGCACCATATTGAAGTAGTTGGATTGGGAGCCAATTTAAGTTGCCTGTACGGCATCCTGCCCAATCAGGACAAACTCATTCAGTTAAGTCTGTATCAACAATTGATAGAAGCCAAATTCAACAAAAAGATCAAATATGTATCGGGTGGTTCCTCCGTTACCATACCGCTCCTGCTCCAAGGATTGTTACCGGAAGGCATCAACCATTTTCGTGTAGGAGAAACGCTCTTCTGTGGTACAGATGTATACCACAATACGACGTTACACAATATGCGTACGGACGTCTTTGTCCTGTTTGCACAAATCATAGAGTTGATAGAAAAGCCTGTGGTTCCCACAGGCGAAATAGGTACAAATTTGGAAGGAGAAACACCTGTTTTTGACGAAACTTTACAGGGTAAAACAAGTTGCAGAGCCCTGATAGATTTAGGGTTACTGGATGTAGACAGAAAACACTTGATGCCGGCAGACACCAATATCACTATTGTGGGAGGCAGCTCAGACATGTTTGTCATTGATTTGGGAGACAACGAAAAAGGATATAAAATAGGAGACTCTTTAGAGTTTAAACTAGATTATATGGGTATCTTACGGTTGCTAAACTCTAAGTATATAAAAAAATCATTCCGTACTTCGCCATAAACAAATGGTCAAAAAAGTTTTTAAAACGCTGTTTTATACGCTTGTAGCACTCTTTCTTTTAAGCTTGCTTGTGGTTGTATTGTACCGCTATGTGCCGGTACGCTACACACCGCTGATGGCCATCCGGACGGCGGAATACAAAAGGCAGAAAGAAAACGTCGTACGTCACCACCAATGGGTCCCCTTGGCACACATATCTGTGCACCTGATCCACGCCGTTGTGGCTTCTGAAGACCAGCGGTTCTTCGAACACAGAGGTTTTGACATGGAAGAAATCAAAAAAGCACGCAATGAAAACCTTACGCGCCGCCGTCCCAGAGGCGCCAGCACCATCACGCAACAAACGGCAAAAAACGTATTCCTGTGGCCGGGCCGCTCCTGGTTGCGAAAAGGATTGGAAGCGTATTTCGCCTTCCTGATGGAACGTTTTTGGAGCAAAGAACGAATAATGGAAGTGTACCTGAATTCCATAGAAATGGGAAAAGGGGTTTACGGGGCCGAGGCCGTTGCACGGCAACACTTCCACCGACCGGCGTCACAACTCACAAAAGCACAAGCTGCTCTGATTGCCGCCACGCTCCCCAATCCTCTGCGATTCAACTCGTCAAACCCCTCGGCTTATGTCCTTCGTCGCCAAAGGAGCATCCTCCGGCAAATGGACTTGATGGGCCTGCCTGCCGCTAAGAACGGCCGGTAAGCATACGCGTCATATCCGACCCGCTGGGTTGTTGGAAAATATCCAAATCAAAGAATGCCACGGCCGCCATCAAATGGTCAAAGATATCGGACTGAATCTCTTCGTATTCCGTCCAAATGGTTGTCTTTGTAAAACAATAAATTTCTATGGGAATGCCGCGGTCTTCAATAGTCAATTGCCTGACCATAAGAGCCATATCCTTACGAATGTCTTTGTGGTTTCGCAAATAATTTTCTATGTAATTCCGGAACACCCCAATGTTTGTCATACGACGCCCGTTGATGAGTACCGACGTATCTACCTTCTGCTTTTTGTTGAAAGCATCTATTTCCTCCTGCCGGGAAACCAGGTAATCTTCCAACAACTGATACGACAAGAAGCGCTCCCGCATATCGGGATCCACAAATTTGATGGAAGCGGCGTTGATATACAAAGCCCTTTTGATGCGCCTGCCCCCACTTTCCTTCATCCCCCGCCAGTTTTTAAAACTGTCCGTAATAAAATAATACGTTGGAATGCTCGTAACCGTCTTATCCCAGTTCTGCACTTTCACCGTATTCAAGTTGATGGCTATCACGTCGCCGTCTGCGTTGAACTTGGGCATTTCCACCCAATCACCAATACGTACCATATCGTTGGCAGACATCTGTACACTGGCTACCAAACCCAAAATGGTGTCTTTGAAAATCAACATGATCAAAGCCGTCATGGCACCGAAAGCCGTCAGAAAATACGTGGGTGATTTGCCCATGAGGATGGACAAAATCAGAATGCCTGCCGCAATATACAAGATGATGCGTATCAATTGCACATAACTGGCTATGGGCTTGTCAGAAAAAGCTTTGTTTTTCAGCAGCACTTGCTCCATTACCCGTAGCAATGCATTTATTATCATCAAGATAACAACAATCGTATAGATTTCTGTCAGTTGAACGACAAACGGCAGTATGCCTTCAAAGTCTTGAAACAAAATGGGAGCCACTACCCGTATAATGATAACGGGAACAATATGGGCCAGGCTGGTAAATACGTTGTTGTCCATCAACAAATCGTCCCAAGTGGCTTTGGAACGTTTTACATATCTATAAACCGGTCCTCTGACTATCAAACGTGTAAAGCTGAAAAAAGCCCAGGCCAAAATTCCCATGACCGTAAGCAATATTAACAGCCTTAGAAAAGGAGCCATGCCTTCCGTTACACCTACTCCCAAAAGAATTTTCTCAATCCAATGTGCCAATTTTTCCATAATTATCTCATTTTATAAAAGAGACCGCGGTCTTGTCTTTCCGTTTGAACAATACCTTCTGCTTCCATCACATCCAAGTATTTGTTGATTTCGTTCACGTGCAATCCCGTAATCAGTGATAAATCATCCAACGTACAAGGCCTGCGGACCAACGTCTCTTTGATGACGTTTTCTACGTCTTCTCTATACGCACCGGATGTTTTTCTATCTACGGCACTTACTATTTCCAAATGGGGCAAATCCCAATATTCCCGAATGCTTTCCAGTTCTTTACGCGTAGCATTGCGTATTCCGTCCTCTGTACCCGGTCTGTCCAACGTGTTGAGCTGTACTTTGTGGGGGTTGATCTCCAGAATGGCTTCTTTAAGCAAGTCCAATTCCTGAGTGGTGTCGTTGTATCCGGGAACTACAAATACTTCCAACCACATTTGTCCTGCAAAATCTTTCCTAAAATGAGCCAACGCCTTGATATACGCCTGCAAATCGAGCGAAGAATCGGGACGGTTGATCTTCTGAAACACCTCTTCCGTAGCGGCATCCAATGAAGGAAGTATGTAATCCACCTTCAAGATTTCCTTGCGTACTTGCTTGTCAAAGAGCAAGGTGCCGTTCGTCAACAAAGCCAGCGGCAGATGCGGCCTTATGCTTTTGATGAAATCAATCACCTGCCCGATGGCGCTGTTCAGAGTAGGTTCTCCGTATCCGGAAAACGTAATAACCTCCGGGTCCGGATGGGTTTTGAAAAAATCTTCCAGCTCTGTTATAATCTCATGCGCCGGCACGTATTCCGCTCTCTGTGCCGTCAGGGATGTCGTCTTCCCTACTTCACAATAAATACCCAAAGACATGCCCAATCTGCGTGAGGGAACGGGTCCAAAAAGATGTTTGTACATAATGGCTACAAATTTAATAAGGAATTTTATCTTGCTTCTCTTCCCAAGCCTTCATCAAGTCCTTGGCCAACGGTACATCCAGTTGCACAAGAGATACCGACCGTTGCTCCGGCGGCAAAGCCAATTCGTCGTATATAAACTTGTCGCTAAATCCAATCCTCTCTGCATCTTCCCTATCGGCTCCGTAGTACACCGTTTTGATACCGGCCCAATAAATAGCGGCCAAACACATAGGACAAGGCTCGCAACTGGTATAGATAACGGCATGGGGCAAATGAAATGTTTGCAAATTACGACAGGCGTCGCGAATGGCCATGACTTCTGCGTGCGCCGTCGGATCATTGGACGAAGTAACGCTGTTGCATCCCCTGCCTATGATCTTTCCGTCTTGTACAATAACGGCCCCAAACGGACCTCCCTTGTTTTCGTGTACGCATTGAAACGCTTGTTCAATGGCTTGAGTCAAAAAATGTTTGTTCATAATGCCAAAAAAAGGGTTACAGGCAAAAACCGTACCCGTAACCCATGCTACTGAAAGATTACTCGATTGCTACTACTTGCTCTCTTTCCAAATTCTTTTCAGATGCTCCAAGTCTGTCATCCAAGCTTCTATGTCTTCTTCGTGCTCCAATTCGTCATGAAGAATCTGTACGGCCATACGGTGTGTGGCGTGGTCTTTACCCGCCGTAAAGTTGGCAATTTCTTGATAACGCTGAATAGCACATCTTTCACCAACTAAGTTTTGCTCAAGAATTCTTTCAATGTACGGATCTGTGGGGTCTTCGTATGCGCAGCGGGCGTGTTTTGTCCAGTCTGCAGGATTTGTCACAGGAGTTCCTCCCAATTGAAGTATTCTTTCCGCAACCATTTCTGCGTGTTCCAATTCTTCGTCTGCGTGTTTGAGCAATTCGGCTTCAATTTCACTTCTCATGGGCCCTTCCATAACGCGGGCTCCAATCCAGTATTGATAATAAGCCAACCATTCTTCTGCCAAAGCACCGTTCAGCATTTCTAAAAGTTTGTCAACATCAACCGATGATACTTTAATTCCTTCTTTTCCCATTATACAAGTAATTTTAAAGGTTTATTAAGATTCAACGCAAGATACAAAAAAAATTGTTTTACAATCCTTTGTTTTGTTCATTCCCTA
>FZPS01000014.1_pt31 | contig 38055 bp, 51 predicted proteins | sample 1817821 | NCBI WGS metagenome assembly FZPS01 (sample SAMEA104158645, study PRJEB21678) | metagenome | place: Germany | collected 2015-04-21 | reverse complement strand
ATAATAGACATATGCTTATCTTTATAATGATTAATTATTTAAATAATATTATGTTATTTTTAATAATTTCATGAGGAATTATAAAGGATATGCTTATTTTTAATGATTATAGTTTATTATTTAACAAACTATAATCATTTTAATAAAAAATTTATTGGAGAGGTGAGTATTTATGAAAGGTTTTGCAATGTTAGGAATAGGAAAGGTAGGCTGGGTTGAAAAGGATGCTCCTGTATGTGGTCCTTTAGATGCCATTGTTCGCCCTTTAGCAGTTTCTCCATGTACTTCTGACATACACACAGTATGGGAAGGTGCTATAGGAGAAAGAAATAATATGATATTAGGTCACGAAGCTGTAGGTGAAGTTGTAGAAGTAGGAAGTTTAGTTAAGGACTTTAAGCCTGGGGATAGAGTTCTTATTGCCGCTATTACACCTGATTGGTCTGCTCTTGAATCTCAAGGTGGTTATGCCATGCATTCAGGAGGAATGTTATCTGGATGGAAATTCTCTAACTTTAAAGATGGAGTTTTTGGTGAATTATTTCATGTAAATGATGCTGACGGTAACTTAGCCCATTTACCTAAAGAGGTTGATTTAGAGAGTGCTGTTATGTTAGCAGATATGGTTCCAACAGGATTACATGGAGTTGAATTAGCAGATGTTCAATTCGGTGACAGTGTATGTGTTATAGGTATTGGTCCTGTAGGTCTTATGTCAGTTGCTGGATGTGCCATAAGAGGAGCTTCTGAAATATTTGCTGTTGGTTCTCGTCCAAATTGTGTAGAATTAGCTAAGGAATTTGGTGCTACTCAAATAATCAACTATAAAGAGGGGGATATAGTTGATCAAGTTATGAGTTTAACTAAGGGAAAAGGTGTGGACAGAGTTATTATAGCTGGAGGAGATGGGGAAACTACATTTGCACAAGCTATAAAAATGTTAAAACCTGGCGGAAGAATAGGTAATGTTAATTATCTAGGTTCTGGAGAAAGTGTATTAATACCAAGAGCTGAATGGGGATGCGGTATGGGTCATAAGACTATTGCTGGAGGACTTATGCCTGGTGGAAGACTTAGAATGGAAAAACTAGCCGCATTAGTTGTATCAAATAGAATTAATCCTTCTAAGTTAATAACTCATAGATTCCATGGTTTTGAACATATAGAAGAAGCCTTATTGCTTATGAAAGATAAACCAAAGGATTTAATTAAACCTATAGTAATTCTTGAATAAAGTAAAAAAACCACAAACATAAAGTTTGTGGTTTTCTTGACTCCAAATATTATCTCTTTGAAAATTGAGGAGCTCTTCTTGCTTTCTTAAGACCGTATTTCTTTCTTTCTTTCATTCTTGGGTCTCTTGTTACAAATCCAGCTTTCTTTAATTCTGGCTTTAATGTTTCATCTGATTTAATTAATGCTCTTGTTATTCCGTGTCTGATAGCTCCAGCTTGACCTGTGAATCCACCACCGTGAACATTAACTAAAACGTCAAATCTATCCTTAGTTCCTGTTAAAACTAATGGTTGGTTTACAATCATTCTTAATGTTTCTAAACCAAAGTAGTTTTCTATTTCTCTATTGTTTATAACAACTTTACCGTTTCCTGGTACTAGTCTAACTCTTGCAATTGATTTTTTTCTTCTTCCAGTTCCCATGTATTGAACTTTTGCCATTTTCTATTCCTCCTCCCGAGCGTATATTAGTACTTTAATTCAAGTACTTCTGGTTTTTGAGCTGCATGTTCGTGCTCAGCACCTCTATATACTTTTAATTTTTTAAGCATTTTTCTTCCTAATACGCCATTTGGAAGCATTCTTCTTACTGCTTCTTCGAAAGCGAATTCAGGCTTCTTTGCTAACACTTCTCTATATGGAGTTTCTTTTAATCCACCTGGATATAGACTGTGCTTTCTCATCATTTTTTGATCTAACTTATTACCAGTTAAAACAACTTCTTCTGCATTGATTACTATAACGAAATCTCCGCAGTCAACATTTGGTGTAAATGTTGGCTTATTTTTTCCTCTTAAAATTGAAGCAACTTGGCTAGCAACTCTTCCTAGTGGCTTACCAGCAGCGTCAACTACATACCATTTTCTTTCAACTTCTTGCGCTTTCGCAATGTATGATTTCATAGTTTTCCCTCCCTGAACTTACATTTGTGCTCTACTTTTCTTTAAGTACTGCTTTATGTCAAGACCCGGGGCTAGTGGATCTCTTATACATAAATTATTCTAACAAACATACATTATTATAATACACGCTTACGGGTGTGTCAATACTCTTTATAATTATTTTTTTATGTTAATAATATACTTTTTCTAAGGTTAAACCCCTTGCAGGAACACAAATTCCAGCTTTTTTTCTATCTTTACTTTCTATAATATCTCTTATATTTTCAGGCTTTATTTTATTATTTCCAACCATTAGTAAGGTGCCTACTATAATTCTTACCATATTGTATAGAAAACCATCACCTGTTATATATATTTTTATTATTTCATTTTCCTCTTCTATATGAAGATCCATTATTGTTCTTACTGATGTTTTTACTGAACTTCCGCTGCTTTTAAAAGCTGAGAAGTCGTAAGTTCCAATAAAGTATCTGCAGGCTTCCTTCATAGAACTTATGTTTAAATTTTTCTTTATATGATAAAGATAATTTCTTCCTATTGCAGGATAAGTATCTCTATTAATAATGCTATAGGAGTAGGTTTTCCCCTTGGCATCATATCTTGAATGGAAATTTTCTTTTACTTCCTCTGACTTTATAATAACAATATCTTCTGGCAGCTTATGATTTATGGCTTCTCTAAATTTTTCTGCTGGTATTTTACTATTTGTTTTAAAATTAGCTACAAAACCCTTAGCGTGGACTCCAGCATCAGTTCTAGAACTTCCTGTGACTTCAATTTTTTCATTTGTTAAAAGGCTTATAGCCTCTTCTAATGTGCCTTGTAAAGTTACTCCATTTTTTTGTTTTTGCCAACCTAAATAATTTGTTCCATCATATTCTAGTATTAGTTTTATATTTCTCATTATTCCACCTTTATAAATAGAATCTTACTAATAAGGCTCCTACGAATAAGATTGAAAATAAACCAAAGGAAAGTAAATCATTACTTGAAAATTTTAATTGCTTCATTCTTGTTCTTCCCGCTCCACCCCTATAGGCTCTTGATTCCATCGCCATTGCTAGCTCATCTGCTCTTCTAAAGGAGCTTACAAATAGAGGAACAAGTAGTGGTATTAGGCTTTTTGCCTTTTGTATTAAGCCACCATTATCAAAATCTGCCCCTCTTGCCTTTTGAGCCATCATAATTTTATCTGTTTCATCCATTAATGTTGGTATAAATCTTAAGGCAATTGTCATCATCATAGCTAATTCGTGGGCAATTTCTTTTCCTATTGGCTTAAGAAGCCTTTCTATAGCATCTGTTAATTCAATAGGTGATGTTGTAAGGGTTAAAATAGAAGTACTCATAATTAGGAATATTAGCCTTAGAGCCATAAAGGCTGCTGTTAAAAGACCTTCTTTATATATTTTTATAAAGCCTAGCTCATATATTAAACTATCTAATGTTCCCTTAACCATAAAAATATTTAATACTGCTGTAAAAATTATTAGGAAAAGTACTGGCTTTAATCCCTTAAATAAATATCTAACTGGAAGCTTAGAGGCCCATACAGTTAAGGCTAAAAAGCCAACAATTAATATATATCCAACAAATTTATCAACTATAAATAAGGATATTATATATAGTATAGTTAGTAGTATTTTTGTCCTAGGGTCTAACTTATGAACAAAGGTTTCCCCAGGCATATATTGACCTATAGTTATATCTTTTATCAATTTTGTTACCCCCTAGATATGTTTGATTTTAGAACCTTCAGTAATTCTTTTTTTGCTTGTTCTATTGTATATACCTTATTACTTACATCAAAGCCCTTGTTTTTTAATTCTCTCATTAAATAGGTTACTTGTGGTACTGCAAGACCCATTTTTTCAAGTTTTTCTACTTCTACAAATACTTCTGAAGGTTTTCCTTGAAGGGCAACTTCCCCCTTATTCATAACAATTACTCTTTCTGCTATATTAGCAACGTCTTCCATGCTATGGCTTACTATTATAATTGTCATTTTATATTCATCATGTAGAATTTTTATTTGATTTAATATATCATCTCTTCCCTTTGGATCTAATCCTGCAGTTGGCTCATCTAAGATAAGTGTTTTGGGCTCCATAGCAATTACACCTGCAATTGCTACCCTTCTTTTTTGTCCACCACTTAAATCAAAAGGAGATTTATCTTTATAGGTTTCATAGTCAAGGCCTACCATATTCATGGCTCTTTTAACTCTTCTTGTTATTTCTTCATTATCTAAACCTAAATTTCTAGGTCCAAATTCAATATCTTTTTCTATTGTTTCTTCGAATAATTGATATTCTGGATATTGGAATACTAAGCCTACTTTCTTTCTTATATCTGAAAGCTTAACATTCTTTTCTGTAATATCTGTACTATCTATTATTATTTTTCCCGAAGTTGGTCTTAATAATCCATTCATATGTTGTATTAATGTTGATTTTCCGGAACCAGTATGGCCTATTAAAGCTACAAATTCCCCATCATTTATTTCTAAATTAACATTATTTAATGCCACTTTCTCAAAAGGTGATTTGGGCATATACACATGAACTAAATTTTCTATTTTAATTGACATAATACATTCACCATCTCATCTACATTTAAAATATTTGTATTTATATTTATACCTTCTTTTCTTAGTTCATAACATAATTCTGTTACTTGTGGAACATCTAAACCAATTTCCTTCATTTTTTTAACATTAGAGAAAACCTCTCTAGGCTTTCCTTCTAACATTATTTTGCCTCCATCCATAACTAGTAATCTATCTGCTTGTGCTGCCTCATCCATATAATGAGTAATTAATATAATTGTTATACCGTATTTTTCGTTAACTTCTTTTATATAATTTAAAACATCTTTTCTACCAGATGGATCTAACATAGCAGTTGGTTCATCTAATATTATGCAGTCTGGCTGCATTGCTAAAATACCAGCAAGGGCTATTCTTTGTTTTTGACCACCAGAAAGCAGATGAGGAGCATGTTTTCTATAATCATACATTCCTACTTTCTTTAAGCTATCATCAACTCTTTCCCTTATTTCTTTAGGATCTACTCCTAAATTTTCAGGACCAAAGGCAACATCTTCTTCTACAATGGTAGCAACAAGCTGATTATCAGGATTTTGAAAAACCATACCTGCCTTAGCTCTTATTTCCCATAAGTATTCTGAATTTGAAGTATCTAATCCATCAACTACTACTGTTCCTTCACTTGGCAATAAAAGAGCATTCATATGCTTTGCTATTGTTGATTTCCCAGAACCATTATGACCTAAAATAGCAAGGAACTCTCCCTTTTCTACTTGAAAGGTAACTCCATTTACAGCGTATTTTTCTTCTTCATCATCATTGCCTCTATATTTATAAGATACATTGTTACAGCTAATCATTCTTTCTTTCACATACATTCCTCCCATCTGCCACTATGTTTAAATATTATATCAAAATCTATACTGTATATACATTAAATATAAGAATATTATAATATACATTCATACAATTACAATGGATTTTGGAAAATTTTTATAGATTCTTATATAGTATTTAACTTCTATAGTGTAACATTTTTATATGTGAAAATGGGGACTAAGCTCTGCTTAATCCCCTAATATATTATACTAATTCAAGTATAACAATTTCAGCTCCGTCCCCTCTTCTTGGGCCCATCTTTAAGATTCTAGTGTATCCACCATTTCTTTCCGCATACTTTGGAGCAACATTGTCAAATAGGTTTGCAACTACTTCTTCATCAGTAACAAAAGCTAATACTTGTCTTCTAGCGTGAAGGTCACCTCTTTTTGCTAAAGTGATCATCTTTTCAGCTAATCTCTTAGTTTCCTTAGCTCTAGTTTCTGTTGTTTCTATCTTACCATGTTTTAAAAGTCCAGTTACAAGGCTTCTTAACATAGCTTTTCTTTGGTCAGTAGGACGACCTAGTTTACGATAAACTGCCATGTGGATTTACCTCCTTACTCATCGTTTTGTCTTAAGCTTAAGTTTAATTCTTTAAGCTTTCTTTCGACTTCCTCTAAAGATTTCTTTCCTAGATTTCTTACCTTCATCATGTCATCCATTGTCTTTGATGCAAGTTCTTGAACTGTATTGATTCCTGCTCTCTTTAAGCAGTTGTAAGATCTAACTGATAAATCTAATTCTTCTACAGTCATTTCTAGTACTTTTTCTTTTTTGTCTTCTTCTTTTTCTATCATAATCTCTACATCATTAGTGTGTTCACCTAATGACATAAATAGTTTTAAATGTTCTATAAGAATTTTTGATGATAAGCTTATAGCTTCATCAATTTTTATAGTTCCATTAGTCCAGATTTCTAAAGTTAATTTATCATAGTCAGTAATTTGACCAACTCTTGTGTTATCAACTGTAAAATTAACTCTTTTTACTGGTGTATATATTGAATCTACAGCTATTGATGATATTGGAAGGTCTTCACTCTTATTTTTGCTTTGAGTTACATATCCTCTTCCTCTATTAACAGTTATCTCCATGTATAACTTACCATCATCATCTAATGTAGCGATGTGAAGATCTTTATTTATAACTTCAACATCTCCATCAGTTTTTATATCTGCACCTGTAACTTCACCAGGTCCTTTAGCATCTATATAAATAGTTCTTGGACCTTCACCATTCATAGTTAATGCTAAAGATTTTATGTTAAGAATTATTTCTGTTACGTCTTCCTTAACTCCTTGTACAGTTGAAAATTCGTGTAAAACTCCATCAATCTTAACAGATGTTGGAGCCACTCCTGGAAGTGATGATAAAAGTATTCTTCTTAGAGCATTTCCAAGAGTTATACCATATCCTCTTTCAAGTGGTTCAATAACATATTTACCATAAGTTCCATTTTCATTTGCTTCTGTACATTCTATAACTGGCTTTTCTATTTCTAACATGCACAAACCCTCCTTATATTTTAAATGGCAACTTTACTCTGAGGGCAACGCTTATATATTTGTATTGTAAGAAAAATCTTAACAATACAAATACTAAACTATTACTTGCTGTATAATTCGACAATTAGAGTTTCATTTACTGGGCTGTCAATATCTTCTCTTGCAGGCTCAGCAACTACTCTTCCTGTATAGTTTTCAGCATTAGCTTCTAACCATTTTGGTAATGTCTTTGGATTTTCGATGAATGTCTTGAACTTTTCAGTTCCTCTACTCTTTTCAATTACTGTTATTTCATCATTAACAGAAACTTGGTATGATGGAATATCAACTCTCTTACCATTTACTAAGAAATGTCCATGGTTTACTAATTGTCTAGCTTCTGGTCTTGAAGCACCATAACCTAGTCTGTAAACTACGTTATCTAATCTCATTTCTAGTAATTTAAGTAAGTTTTCACCTGTGATTCCTCTCATGTGATCAGCCTTTTCGTAGTAATTTCTGAATTGGCTTTCTAAAATTCCATATATTCTTCTTGCTTTTTGCTTTTCTCTTAATTGTACTCCGTAGTTAGATAATTTCTTTCTAGCTGCTCCGTGTTGTCCTGGTGCATAGCTTCTTCTAACAAAAGCACATTTATCTGTATAACATCTATCCCCTTTAAGGAATAATTTCATACCTTCTCTTCTACATAATCTACATGTAGCTCCAGTATATCTTGCCATTAATTACACCTCCTATATGAATACTAGACTCTTCTTCTCTTTGGTGGTCTACATCCGTTATGTGGGATTGGAGTAACGTCTTTAATTAAAGTTACTTCTAATCCTGCTGCTTGTAAAGATCTTATTGCTGCTTCTCTTCCAGCACCTGGTCCCTTTACATATACTTCTATACTCTTTAATCCGTGTTCCATAGCTGCTTTAGCTGCTGTTTCTGCTGCCATTTGAGCTGCATAAGGAGTACTCTTTCTTGACCCTCTGAAGCCTAAAGCTCCTGCACTTGACCATGATAAAGCATTTCCTCTTGCATCAGTTAAAGTAACTATTGAGTTATTAAATGTTGAAGAAATATGTGCTGCGCCATGCTCAACATTCTTTCTTTCTTTTCTTCTTCTAGTCTTCTTAACCTTTTGAGCCATTAAATTTCCCTCCTAACTATTTCTTCTTATTTGCTATAGTTTTCTTTGGACCTTTTCTTGTTCTAGCGTTAGTCTTAGTCTTTTGACCTCTAACTGGAAGTCCTTTTCTGTGTCTTAATCCTCTGTAAGAACCTATTACTTTTAATCTATCGATATTTAATCCTACTTCTGTTCTTAATTCGCCTTCGATTTTTAATGTTTTTACATATTCTCTTATCTTTATTACTTCATCTTCAGTAAGATCTCTAACTCTTGTATCAGGGTTTACGCCTGTTTCTGCTAGTATCTTATGTGAAGTAGAAAGTCCTATTCCATATATATATGTTAGACCTATTTCAATTCTTTTTTCCTTTGGTAGGTCTACGCCTGAAATTCTTGCCATTGAAATTTACACCTCCTGGTATTGAAATCGAAACAACTTTTATTGTATATTGTTCAATGTTTGATTTTTGTGTATTTATATAATAAAAATTAGGTCAGTAGAGTTTGGCTCTACTGTCAGCCGCACCTAACATTTATTTAATCGTAATTAAATGCCTATATAATCATATTGGACTTTAACTTAAAAGTCAATAAAATTCATATAGTAATATAATACTTTTTTTGCCTATACTTTAATTGTATTAGCCTTGTTTTTGCTTGTGCTTAGGATTTTCACAGATCACCATTACTCTTCCTTTTCTTCTTATAACTTTGCACTTTTCGCAAATAGGCTTAACTGATGGTCTTACTTTCATCGCTAACCCTCCTTGTAAAACTTTGTAGCGTTTTAGTATTTATTTATTTTGCTCTCCACGTAATTCTACCTCTTGTTAAGTCATATGGAGAAAGCTCAATTGTAACCTTATCTCCTGGAAGAATTCTTATGAAGTTCATTCTTAATTTTCCTGATATATGTGCTAGAATCTTATGCCCGCTTTCAAGTTCTACTTGGAACATAGCATTTGGCAATGCTTCTAGTACTGTACCCTGCATTTCTATTACATCATCTTTTGACATAAGGTAATCAACCCTCCTTAACAATGCCTTTAAGTTTTAGAAATCTCTTTATTTTTAAATCAGTACCTCTATCCTTTGATATGATAGATTCTTTAATCTCATCATCTACATTATTTAAAACTTTTAAGTGTTTTAAACTCTTACGTTTAGGCATCTGAACTGTTTTTGTATTCCCATTGCTTAGAAGAACGTAATCATTCTTTAGTACATCTACTATTACATATAAATGATCTTTATCTCTTCCTGCTATTGAAAGAACTACTTTCCCAATTAAGTCATTGTTTTGCAAATCTTTCACCTCAATGATTACCTTAGTCATAAATCTACAAGCCACCTTTTGGTATCATGTTAATTTATAACTAAGCAACACTTATTCAATCAGTGTTAATATTTCTGGTCCATCTGGTAAAATTACAATAGTGTTCTCATAGTGTGCAGATAAACTGCCATCACTAGTTACTACAGTCCAGTTATCATTTAATGTTCTAACTTTATAGTTACCTACGTTGACCATAGGCTCAATGGCTAAAGCCATTCCTTCTACTAATTTAGGACCCTTTCCTGGCCTACCGTAATTTGGTATATCCGGATCTTCGTGCAAAGATCTTCCAATACCGTGTCCCACGAATTCTCTAACTACTGAGAAACCTGAGGCCTCCACGTAGTTTTGTATTTCATGTGATATATCAGTAAGTCTATTGCCTACCTTAGCATTTTCAATGCCCTTAAAGAAACTTTCTTTAGTTACTTTAATTAACTTACTAGCTTCCTTTGTTACATTACCTACTGCAAAAGTTCTTGCAGCATCTCCATGAAAGCCATTAAGAAACGCACCACAATCTACACTAACTATATCTCCATCTTTTAATACATATTCTCCTGGGATCCCATGAACAACTTGCTCATTAACAGATATACATAGTGAAGCTGGAAAGCCGTATAAGCCCTTAAATGAAGGTTTAGCTCCATGCTTAGTTATAAATTCTTCTGCAATTCTATCTAATTCAGCAGTGGTTATTCCTGGTCTTACTTTATCTTCAATTAATAATAATGTTTCGGCTACTATTCTTCCAGCCGCCCTCATTAGATCGATCTCTTTGTTATTCTTAACAAAAATCATTATTTTAAATCTCCTAATAAGGTACAAATACCTTCAAAAACTTCATTGATAGCCTTTGTTCCATCTACTACTGAAAGTAAGTTCTTTGCTTTATAAAAATCAATTAGTGGTTGTGTTTGTTTCTCATACACATCTAATCTTTCAGATACAGTTTCCTCAGAATCATCTTTTCTTTGGATTATATCACTTCCACAAACATCACATTTTCCTTCACTGATAGGTGGATTAAACTTTATATGATAACTCGCTCCACATGATGGACATACTCTTCTTCCTGTCATTCTCTCTAATATAAAATTTGTTGGCACTTCAATCAGTAATGCAGTATCAAGACGTTCATCTCTCTCTGATAGAAAATCTTGAAGAGCCTCTGCTTGAATTACAGTTCTAGGAAATCCATCTAATAAATATCCACTTTTACAATCGTCTTCTTGAAGTCTATCCTTTACCATGTTAATTGTAACTTCATCAGGTACTAACTGACCTTTATCGATGTATTTCTTAGCTTCAATTCCTAAAGGAGTATTTTCTGAAATATTTTTTCTAAAAATATCTCCTGTTGAAATATGAGGTATTGAGTATCTATTACTAATTGATTTTGCCTGTGTTCCTTTTCCTGCTCCAGGAGGACCTAATAATACTATCTTCACGGGCATCATCTCCATTATTAAACTATTTTAAGAATCCTTGATAATGTCTCATAATTAATTGTGAGTCTAATTGTCTTGAAAAATCAAGTCCAACTCCTACCATAATTAGTAATGATGTACCACCAAATTGAATTCCTTGTAAATTTGTATTTGATATTAATATAGGTAGCACTGCTAAAACTGCTGCGAATAATCCACCTATTAATGATACTTTTGTAAGTAGTTTTTCGAAATATTTTTCAGTTGCATTTCCTGGTCTGATTCCAGGTACAAAACCTGCTGATTTATGTAGGTTTTCTGCCATTTCATCAGGTTTAAATGTAATTTGTGTATAGAACCAAGTAAAGAAGATAGTCAATAATGAATATATAACTGCGTACATCCATGATTCCCTATTGAATATACTATATTTACTTGTTGCTAAATTAGCTAATAACGTACTGTTCGGGAAAAATTGAGCTAGTGTAGCAGGGAACATCATAACTGATGATGAAAATATTATAGCTATAACAGCAGACCCTATTATACTTAAAGGTATATGGGTATTTTGAGCTCTCATAACTTTATTTCCAACTGCTTTTCCAGCATATTGAACAGGAATTCTTCTTTCTGCTAATGAGAAGAATACTGATGCTACTAACATTAATAACAAAAATAACACAAATAGTAATATTTCTACAATATCAATCTTACCTATATTTTTCAATGTATATAATGACATTAAAGTCACCGGTAACTGAGACACAATATTAACAAATATTAATATTGATGTTCCATTTCCAAATCCTTTAGCTGTTATTTGATCTCCTAACCACATTGAGAAAGTTGATCCTGCAACTAATGATATTAATACAACAATTATCTGACTAAAGCCAGTTTCATCTATAGCACCTCTTGATGCTACTAAATTATAAGTTCCGAAAGCTAATATAAAACCAATAACTATAGATAAGATTCTTGTTATTGTTTGAATTTTCTTTCTTCCCTCTTGACCTTCTTTAGATAATTGCTCTAAAGATGGTATTGCTATAGTCAATAGCTGAACAATTATTGATGCATTAATATAAGGTGTTACGCCTAGAGCCAATATACTAAATTGACTAAAAGCACCTCCTGATATTAAATCATAAAAACCAAATAAAGTTCCGCTTTGTGCTAAACTTTCTAGGACTTCCTTGCTAATTCCAGGAACAGGAATATTGGTTCCTATCCTGAAAATTGCAATTAAAAATATAGTCCATAGGAATTTTTTCTTTAATTCGGGAACCTTCCAGGCATTACGTAGGGTTGATAGCATACTAAACCACCTCGACTTTTCCTCCAGCTGCTTCTATTTTTTCTGCAGCTGTTTTTGAGAATTTGCATCCCTTAACAGTTAAGCTTTTCTCTAAAGTCCCATTACCTAAGATTTTAACTCCGTCCTTAACCTTACTTATTACTCTCTTTTCAAGTAAAAGTTCAGGTGTAACTTCAGTTCCGTTTTCAAAAATATTTAATCTATCAACATTTATGCTAACAATTTGTTTTGCGAAAATGTTAGTGAATCCTCTCTTAGGAAGTCTTCTATATAGTGGCATTTGACCACCTTCAAAACCAGGTCTTACACCGCCGCCTGATCTAGCATTTTGACCTTTTTCACCTTTACCAGCGTTTCTACCTAAACCTGAACCAGTACCTCTACCAACTCTCTTAGGAGCTTTTCTACTTCCAGCTGCTGGTTTTAATTCATGAAGTTTCATTACTCAAGCACCTCCTCTTACTAAATTTCTTCTACTTTCAGTAAATAGCTAACTTTATTTATCATTCCTCTGATTTGAGGAGTATCTTCATGTTCTACTGTCTTACCAATTTTTTTTAGTCCAAGGGCTTGTGCAGTAGCAATTTGGTCTTTTTTTCTTCCGATTAAGCTCTTTACTAGAGTAACTTTAATTTTTGCCATTGCTTTTCCCTCCTAACCTAATATTTCTTCTACAGTTTTGCCTCTTAATTTAGCTATTTCTTCAGCTGTTCTTAAGTTTGCTAAACCGTTAATTGTAGCACTTACCATATTCTTAGGATTGTTTGAACCTAATGACTTAGCTCTAACATCCTTTAATCCTGCTAATTCTAATACAGTTCTAGCTGGACCTCCAGCGATTACTCCTGTACCTTCTTTAGCTGGCATTATAAGAACTTTACCAGTTCCGAACTTTCCATATATTTGATGAGGAACAGTACCATCTACTATTGCAACACTTACTAAATGTTTCTTAGCGTCTTCTATTCCTTTTTTAATTGCTTCTGGGATTTCTATTGACTTTCCCGTTCCAACGCCTACGTGTCCGTTTTCGTCACCTACAACTACTAGTGCGCTGAATCTGAAGTTTCTACCACCCTTAACAACCTTAGTTACTCTGTTTATGCTTACAACCTTTTCCTTAAGGTCTAGTGTGCTAGGATCGATTCTCATGTATTTCCCTCCTTGTTTATTAGAATTTTAAGCCTGCTTCTCTAGCAGCATCTGCTAAAGCTTGAACTCTTCCGTGATATACATATCCACCTCTGTCGAATACCACTTCTGTAATTCCCTTTTCTAAAGCTTTTTTAGCTATTAGTTCTCCAACTAATTTTGCAGATTCTTTATTTCCACCAACTTTTATATTTAATTCTTTATCTAAAGATGAAGCTGAAACTAAAGTTACTGCCTTAACATCATCTATAATTTGAGCATATATATTCTTTTCACTTCTATATACTGAAAGTCTTGGTCTTTCAGCAGTACCTGATACTTTTTTACGTACTCTTAAGTGACGTTTTGCTCTATTAGTGTTCTTGTCTGCCTTCTTGAACATAAAGGTTTCACTCCTTTCTATTATTTCTTACCAGTTTTACCTTCTTTACGTCTGATAACTTCGCCTTCGAACTTAACTCCCTTGCCCTTATATGGTTCAGGTTTTCTCCATGATCTTATTTCAGCCACGGCATCTCCAACATGTTCTTTGTCTATACCTTTAACAACAACTTTTGTTGCTGAAGGAGTTTCAAATGTTACTCCATCAACTGGTTCAATTTCTACTGGATGTGAAAATCCTAAATTCAATACAAGCTTCTTTCCTTGTAATTGAGCTCTATAACCAACACCAACTAATTCTAGTGTTTTTTCAAATCCTTTTTCAACTCCGATTATCATGTTATTGATTAATGTTCTAGTTAAACCGTGAAGAGACTTGTGTTCTTTATTATCACTAGGTCTAGTTACAACAACTTGATTGTCTTCTACTGCTATATTCATGTCCTCATGCATTGCTTTAACAAGTTGACCTTTAGGTCCTTTTGCTGTAACAACATTATCTGCTGAAACTTCTACTGTTACGCCTGCAGGTATAGCTATAGGTAATCTACCTATTCTTGACATAATCGCACCTCCTGTTTTACTTGTTCTGTATATATGTTAATAAAAGTTAATTTCTATGTTTAAAATTACCAAATGTAGCAGATAACTTCTCCGCCTAAACCAACTTTTCTTGCTTCTCTATCAACTAGTAATCCCTTTGATGTTGATATTATAGCAACACCTAATCCGTTAAGTACTTTAGGAATTTCGTCTTTCTTGCAGTAAATTCTAAGTCCTGGTTTAGATATTCTCTTAATTCCAGTTATTACTCTTTCTTTATCTGCCCCATATTTAAGAGTTATTCTTAGCATTGGAACTACGCCATCGCTATATTCCTCTAATTCTTTAATATATCCTTCTTGTAATAATATTTCTGCTATTGCTTTCTTTATATTTGATGAAGGAACTTCTACTACTTCATGTCTTGCAGCATTTGCATTTCTAACACGTGTAAGCAAATCTGCGATAGGATCTGTCATAACCATTTAATGTGCCTCCTTTCACTACATTAGTTTTACCAGCTTGCTTTCTTACAACCAGGAATTTCACCCTTATAAGCAAGTTCTCTAAAACAAATACGGCATATACCATATTTTTTTAATACTGCATGTGGTCTTCCACATATTCTGCATCTTGTATAAGCTCTTGTTTTATATTTCGGTTCTTTTTTCCACTTTTCAATAATAGCCTTACGTGCCACAGTTTTCCCTCCTTATTATTGAGCGAATGGCATACCAAGGAATCTTAATAATTCTCTTGCTTCTTCGTCAGTGTTTGCACTTGTAACGAAGATAATATCCATTCCTCTAACCTTATCGATTTTATCGTATTCAATTTCTGGGAATATTAATTGCTCTTTAACTCCTATAGAGTAATTTCCTCTTCCATCGAAAGATTTGCTTGAAACTCCTCTAAAGTCTCTAACTCTTGGTAGAGCTATTGACATAAATTTGTCTGCAAACTCATACATTTTTTTCTTTCTTAATGTAACTTTACATCCTATAGCCATATTTTCTCTTAACTTAAAGTTAGCAACTGATTTCTTTGCTCTTGTTAATATTGGCTTTTGTCCTGCAATTATTGTTAAGTCATTAACTGCAGCTTCTAGGAATTTTTGATTGTCCTTAGCTTCACCAACTCCCATGTTGATAACTATTTTTTCAAGCTTTGGAACTTCCATTATATTTTTATATCCGAACTTTTCAATCATAGCTGGAACTACTTCTTTTTGATACTTTTCTTGAAGTCTTGTTGTCATTATTTAGTACCTCCTTTCAGATTTTAGAATGTTTCTCCACACTTCTTGCATACTCTAACTTTTGTACCGTCATCTAATATTTTATTGCTAATTCTTGTAGCATTTTTACATTTTGTGCAGTATAACATAACTTTTGAGCTGAATATAGCTCCTTCTCTTTCTATTATTCCGCCTTCCATGTTTGCTCTATTTGGCTTTTGATGTTTCTTTATTATATTAACTCCTTGAACAATAACCTTGCCTGTTTTAGGGTATACTTTTAAAACTTCTCCAGTTTTTCCCTTGTCTTTTCCAGAAACTACTACTACAGTATCGTTCTTTCTAACATGTACCTTCAAATAAGACACCTCCTCTTATAGAACTTCCGGTGCTAATGATAAGATTTTATAGAATTCATTATCTCTTAGCTCCCTAGCAACTGGTCCGAAAATACGAGTTCCTCTTGGTTGCTTATCATCTTTTATTATAACTGCTGCGTTTTCATCAAACTTAATGTATGAACCATCAGCTCTTCTTAATCCTTTAACTGATCTAACTATAACAGCTTTTATAACGTCACCTTTTTTAACAACTCCGCCTGGTGTTGCACTCTTAACGCTAGCAACTATTACATCTCCAATGTTACCGAACTTTCTATTTGATCCACCTAAAACTCTTATGCACATTATTTCTTTAGCACCTGAGTTGTCAGCTACCTTTAATAAGGATTGTTGTTGTATCATTGAATTACCCTCCTTTCAGTCTTAAAGCTTATTTAGCCTTTTCAACTATTTCAACAAGTCTCCATCTCTTATCTTTAGATAATGGTCTAGTTTCCATAATTAAAACTTTGTCATTTATTTTAGCTTCATTGTTTTCATCATGAGCCTTAAATTTAGTTGTTCTATTAATGATCTTTCCATATAGCGGATGCTTTACTTTTGTTTCTACAGCAACAACTATTGTTTTATCCATTTTGTCAGAAACAACTTTACCTATTCTTTTTTTTCTTAATCCTCTTTCCATATTAAGGGTTACCTCCTTTCAGCTTCTACTGTTCGAAAGCCCTGATCTCTTCTTCTCTAATGATGGTTTTGATTTGGGCTATAGATTTCTTTACTTCTTTAATTCTCATAGGATTTTCTAATTGACCTGTAGCTAATTGGAATCTTAAGTTGAATAATTCAGCCTTAAGGTCATTTAATTTAACCTTTAAATCTTGAGGATTACTTGCTCTTAATTCTTTTAATTCTCTAGCCTTCATTATTCTTCACCACCCATTTCCTCAAAATCTCTTCTTGTTACGAATTTAGTCTTAACAGGAAGCTTATGTGATGCAAGTCTCATTGCTTCTCTTGCAACTTCTTCATTAACCCCTGATAACTCGAATAACACTCTGCCAGGTTTAACTACTGCTACCCAGTATTCTGGATTACCTTTACCAGAACCCATTCTTGTTCCAGCAGCTTTTTGAGTTACTGGCTTATCTGGGAAAATCTTTATCCAAAGTTTTCCTCCTCTTCTTATATATCTATTTATAGCAATTCTCGCAGATTCTATTTGATTACTTCTTATCCAACCGCATTCCATTGCTTGAATACCGAACTCTCCGTATGCTAGGAAGTTACCTCTAGTAGCTTTTCCTCTCATTCTACCACGTTGAACCTTACGACGCTTAACTCTTTTAGGCATTAACATGACTAAGTCCTCCTTTCTTATGCGTTAATTTCTTCCTTTTCTTCAACTTTTTTAGTTGGAAGAACTTCTCCGTTATAAATCCAAACTTTAACACCGATCTTACCATATGTTGTATCAGCTTCAGCAAATCCATAATCTATATCTGCTCTTAAAGTTTGTAGTGGAATAGTTCCTTCGTTATATGATTCAGTTCTTGCCATTTCAGCTCCGCCTAATCTACCTGAGCAAGATGTTTTAATTCCTAGAGCTCCTTGTTTCATAGCTCTTTGAATGCTTTGCTTCATAGCTCTTCTGAATGATATTCTCTTCTCAAGTTGAGCAGCTATATTTTCTGCTACTAATTGAGCGTTTGTTTCTACATTCTTAACTTCTACTATGTTGATTAATAAATGTTTCTTGTTATCAACTATATTTGCTAATTTTGCTTTTAAAGCTTCTATTCCTGCTCCACCTTTTCCAATTATAACTCCTGGTTTAGCAGTATATATGTTTAACTTAACTCTCTTTGCCGCTCTTTCTATTTCAATTTTTGAAATACCAGCTGAGTAAAGTTCTTTCTTAACGAATTTTCTTATTTTGTTATCTTCAATTAGGTTGTCAGCAAAATTTGCCTTGTCAGCATACCATTTTGCATCCCAATCACTGATAACTCCTACTCTAAGTCCATGAGGATGTACTTTTTGACCCATTTTTTTCCCTCCTTCTTTCTAAGCTCTTTCTTTAACTACAAGTGTTATATTGCTTGTTCTCTTGTTAATTCTAAATGCTTTTCCGTGATCCATTGGTCTAAATCTCTTTAATATTGGACCAGCTCCAACGTATGCTTCTGCCACATATAATCTTTCAACATCCATTTCGTGATTATTTTCAGCATTAGCAACAGCTGATTTTAATACTTTATTTATAGCAACGGCTGCTTCTTTTGGAGTGTATTGTAAGATAGCGAAAGCCTCTTGAATATTTTTTCCTCTTATTAAATCAAGAACTACTCCTACTTTAGTTGGAGACATTCTAACATATTTAGCTATAGCTCTAGCTTCCATTTATGTTCCTCCTTTCTCGGATTACTTTCTTTTTTTAGCTGCTTTTTCGTCGTAATCGTGTCCTCTGTAAGTTCTTGTTAAAACGAACTCTCCAAGCTTATGTCCAACCATATCTTCACTAATATAAACTGGAACATGCTTTCTTCCATCATGAACAGCGATTGTATGACCTATCATTTGTGGGAAAATTGTTGAACTTCTTGACCAAGTTTTAATAACTTTGTTGTTTTCTCCACGTGCATTCATTTCTTCGATTTTCTTTAAAAGTCTCTCATGTACAAATGGTCCTTTTTTTGTTGATCTACTCACTATATTTGCCTCCCTTCATAATCTGTTGGCTGACAAGCCATGAAGAGAATTATATTCTCTTCTGCTACTTATCGTTTCTTCTCTTTATTATGAACTTATCTGAATACTTCTTAGTCTTTCTAGTCTTGTATCCAAGTGCTGGTTTACCCCATGGAGTAACTGGACTTGGTCTACCGATTGGTGTTCTACCTTCACCACCACCGTGAGGGTGATCATTAGGGTTCATTACAGAACCTCTTACTGCAGGTCTCCATCCTAGGTGTCTCTTTCTACCTGCTTTACCAATACTGATAATGCCATTAGTAGTATTTGAAACTTGACCTATAGTTGCTCTACATTCAATTCTTACATATCTCATTTCACCTGAAGGTAGTCTTAATGTTGCGTAGTTACCTTCTTTAGCCATTAATTGAGCTGATGCTCCTGCTGATCTTGCCATTTGAGCACCTTTTCCAGCTTGTAATTCGATATTGTGAACAAATGTACCTACTGGTATGTTTTGTAATGGAAGACAGTTTCCTTCCTTGATATCAGCGTTTGGTCCTGATACTATTACATCACCAACTTTTAATCCTACTGGTGCTATTATATATCTCTTTTCACCATCTGCATATACTACTAAAGCAATGTATGCAGTTCTGTTTGGATCGTATTCTATTGTAGCAACTGTTGCTGGAATACCGTCCTTATTTCTTTTGAAATCTATGATTCTATATTTTCTCTTAGCTCCACCACCATGGTGTCTAACAGTTATTTTACCTTGTGAGTTTCTACCTGCTTTTTTCTTTAATGATGCAAGAAGTGACTTTTCTGGTTGATCTGTAGTTATTTCTTCAAAAGTAGCCATAGTCATATTTCTTCTTGCTGCAGTAGTTGGCTTAAAATTCTTAACTGCCATTTAAATTCCCTCCTAACTTTAGCTTCTCTGGCATTTTAATGCCAATAATACGCTTTTCTATGTTTTATTGCATTCCTTCAAAGAATTCTATATTCTTACTATCTTCTGTTAAAGTAATAATAGCTTTCTTGAAGTCTGCTCTCTTTCCTACATGTACGCCCATTCTCTTTGTTTTTCCCATAGTTCTCATTGTTTGAACATCTTTAACCTTAACACCGAAAATTTCTTCTACGGCTCTTTTTATTTGAACCTTATTAGCGTTAATTTGAACTATGAAAGTGTACTTTTTGTCTGCCATAGCATTCATGCTTTTTTCAGTGATAACAGGCTTTCTTATGATATCATAGCTTGTCATTATGCGTACACCTCCTCAATTTTTGATACAGCATCCTTAGTTATGATTAATTTTTCAGTTTTTAATAAATCATAAACATTGATGTTGTTAGCTGGTATTATTTCAACTCCAGCAATGTTTCTAGCTGATTTGTAAAGAACTTCGTTAGCTTCAGCTGTTACTATTAAAGTTTTCTTTGCTTCGAAAGCTTTTAATATTTGAACCATATCTTTAGTTTTTGGTGCTTCTAAAGCTAATGATTCAAGCACAACCATTTGTCCGTCTTGAACTTTGCTAGTTAAAGCAGACTTCATAGCTACTTTTCTCATGCTCTTTGGCACAGATACTCTGTAGTTTCTTGGCTTTGGCGCGAAAACTATACCACCTTTAATCCATTGTGGAGCTCTGATTGAACCTTGTCTTGCTCTACCAGTTCCTTTTTGTCTCCAAGGCTTAGCTCCGCCTCCTCTAACCTCAGCTCTAGTTTTAGCTGATTGAGTTCCTTGTCTTTTATTAGCTAATAAAGCTACTACAACTTGATGTATTGCATCAGCGTTTACTTCAACTCCGAACACATTTTCATTTAATTGGATATCTCCAACTTGTTTTCCTTCTTGATTAAATAATCCTACTGTAGGCATCCTGTTTCCTCCTTTCTACATAATTAAGCTTTAACTGCGTCTCTTATTACTACTGTACCTTTATTAGGTCCTGGGATACCACCCTTGATTAGTATTAAGTTTTTGTCAGCTATAACCTTAACTACTTCTAAGTTTAACACTGTTGTATTAACAGCTCCCATATGTCCTGGCATATTTTTATTTTTGAAAGTTCTTGATGGGTCTGATGAAGCTCCCATTGAACCTACTGCTCTGTGGAACTTAGAACCGTGACTCATTGGTCCTCTGCTAGCATTCCATCTCTTAATAACACCTTGGAATCCCTTACCTTTTGAAACTCCAGATACGTCAACCTTATCTCCAGCTTCAAATATGTCAGCTTTGATTTCTTGACCTACTTCATAAGCAGAAGTATCTTCTAATCTGAATTCCTTAAGTTTTCTCTTTAAAGAAACACCAGCTTTTGCATAATGTCCTTTCTTAGGCTTATTAACTAATTTTTCTCTTATTTCACCGAAACCTACTTGTATTGCGTCATAACCATCCTTTTCGATAGTTTTCTTTTGAACAACAACACATGGGCCAGCTTCTACTACTGTTACTGGAACAACTTTTCCGTTTGCATCGAAGATTTGAGTCATTCCTATCTTCTTTCCTAATATAGCTTTCTTCATGTATTTACACCTCCTAAACGTATCAGCGGACTGCCTTGCAGTCTTAACAGTTCAAATGTTATTTATTCTTAGTAATTATAGTTTGATTTCGATATCAACACCAGCTGGTAAGTTTAATCTCATTAATGCATCAACAGTTTTTGGTGATGGATTAACTATGTCGATTAATCTCTTGTGTGTTCTGATTTCGAATTGTTCTCTAGAATCTTTGTACTTATGAACAGCTCTTAATATTGTAACAACATCTTTTTCTGTTGGTAGTGGAACTGGTCCTGAAACCCTTGCTCCTGTAGATTTTGCTGTTTCAACAATTTTTTCAGCTGATTGATCTAATATTGTGTGATCAAAAGCCTTTAATCTGATTCTTATTTTTTGTTTTGACATCTTGGTTTCCCTCCTTTTCATGTACGCTTTACTTCTAACGCACAACAGCGGATGTTCTATAAACTGTTCCTGGTGTTTCATAAATAACACCGTGTTTATACAACCCCTGTCGTTGGATTCTAGATCCTAACATACTCATCAAGAATTTCCCCGGAAGTCCGGCAACCTCTTGATTCATCGCTGTTTGCTATACAACTATTACATTATACTATCTTTGTTTATTTTTTTCAACACTTTTTTATAATTTTTAATTAGTAATTTCTATCTCTTAACTCAATGCTTATATTCTATCTTTATTTTGTAGTTTTTTCAATAGTTTATTTTTTCATTGAAACTAATATACAAACCTTTTTTGTTCTATATTTCCTTATAGGTATAAAATAAGAGGATAGAAGCGTCCCTCTACCCTCTAAATGTGATCACATTTATATTATTTATTTTTATATTATAAAATTGCTTCTATAATAATTATTCAATTATTGTAGTAACAACTCCTGAACCTACAGTTCTTCCACCTTCTCTGATAGCGAATCTTAATCCTTCGTCCATTGCAACTGGAGTGATTAATTCAACGTTCATATCAATGTGGTCTCCTGGCATAACCATTTCCATTCCTTCTGGTAATTTGATTGTTCCAGTAACGTCTGTTGTTCTGAAGTAGAATTGTGGTCTATATCCATCAAAGAATGGAGTATGTCTTCCACCTTCTTCTTTCTTAAGTACGTAAACTTGACCTACGAACTTTTGGTGAGGCTTAACTGAACCTGGTTTAGCTAAAACTTGACCTCTTTCGATATCAGTTCTTTGGATACCTCTTAAAAGAACTCCTACGTTATCTCCTGCTTGAGCTTCATCTAGTAACTTTCTGAACATTTCTATTCCTGTTACTACTACTTTTCTGATTTCGTCTCTGATTCCAACTATTTCAACTTCATCATTTAACTTAAGGATTCCGCTTTCAACTCTTCCTGTTGCAACTGTTCCTCTACCAGTGATTGTAAATACGTCTTCTACTGGCATTAAGAATGATTTGTCTGTTGCTCTTTCTGGAGTTGGAATGTAGCTGTCTACTGCTTCCATTAATTCTAAGATTGGAGCAATTGCTTTTTCATCTGTTGGGTTTTCTAAAGCTACTAAAGCTGATCCCTTTACTATTGGAATATCGTCTCCTGGGAAGTTGTATTCGCTTAATAATTCTCTAACTTCCATTTCAACTAATTCTAATAATTCTTCATCATCAACCATGTCTGCTTTATTTAAGAATACTACTATGTAATCAACACCAACTCTTGATGCTAGTAGTATATGCTCTCTTGTTTGAGGCATTGGACCGTCTGCTGCTGAACAAACTAAGATAGCTCCATCCATTTGAGCAGCTCCAGTGATCATGTTCTTAACGTAGTCAGCGTGACCTGGGCAGTCAACGTGAGCATAGTGTCTGTTTTCTGTTTCATACTCAACGTGTGATGTATTGATTGTGATTCCTCTTTCTTTTTCTTCAGGTGCTTTATCGATTGAAGAATAATCGAATGCTTCTGCATATCCTTTTTTTGCTAAAACAGTTGTTATTGCAGCTGTTAAAGTTGTCTTACCGTGGTCAACGTGACCAATTGTACCAATATTTACGTGTGGTTTACTTCTTTCGAATTTTGACTTTGCCATTGTAAAATCCTCCTTTATGGAAATAAATTTATATTAACCTTCTTAGTTATTATATCTAATTCGGTTTAAATTTTCTATATTTAACATAAATTTTATTATATTATTCATTATAATGTTCATAAATAATTTATGAACATTATAATTTATTAAAAAAGGAATTAGTTTCTTTCACCTTTTATTTTTTCTTCAATGCTCTTTGGAACTTCATCATAATGATCAAATACCATTGAGTAAACTCCTCTACCTTGGCTTCTTGATCTTAATGTAGTTGCATATCCAAACATTTCTGAAATTGGAACAAATGCTCTTATAAGTTGAGCACCATTTACAGCTTCCATTCCTTCTATTCTACCTCTTCTTGAGTTAAGGTCTCCAATTACATCTCCCATGTATTCTTCTGGTACTGTAACTTCAACCTTAGCTATAGGTTCTAGAAGTACTGGGCTAGCCTTAGCCATAGCATCCTTAAATGCCATAGAACCAGCTATTTTGAAGGCCATTTCTGATGAGTCAACTTCGTGGTATGATCCATGAACTAATTTAACCTTAAAGTTAATAGTTTCATAACCAGCGATTATACCATTCTTTGAAGCTTCTTGTATTCCATTATCTATAGGTTGAATATATTCCTTTGGAATAGCTCCTCCAACGATAGCATTTTCGAATTTGTATCCTTCTTCACAAGGTTCCATTTCAATTACACAGTGACCATATTGTCCCTTACCACCTGATTGTTTTGCATATTTAGCTTCAGCCTTAACAGCCTTTCTAATAGTTTCTTTATATGCAACTTGTGGCGCACCAACATTACATTCCACTTTGAATTCTCTTGTTAATCTATCAACTATTATTTCTAAGTGAAGTTCTCCCATACCTGAGATAATAGTTTGACCTGTTTCTTGGTCTGTATAAGTTTTGAAAGTTGGATCTTCTTCTGCAAGTTTAGCTAAAGCTAATCCTAACTTTTCTTGACCAGCTTTTGTCTTTGGCTCTATAGCTACAGATATAACTGGTTCTGGGAATTCCATAGATTCAAGTATTATTGGAGCACTTTCTGCACAAAGAGTATCACCTGTTGTAGTGTTCTTTAATCCAATAATTGCTCCTAATTCACCAGCTTCTAATGTTTCAACTTCTGATCTTGAATTAGCATGCATCTTAACAAGTCTTCCAACTCTTTCTTTCTTACCCTTTGTTGAGTTAAGAACATAAGTACCGCTCTTCATTACTCCAGAATAAATTCTTGTAAATGCTAACTTACCAACGAATGGATCTGTTGCAATTTTGAATGCTAGAGCTGACATTGGAGCTTCATCTGATGCTTCTCTTTCATCATCTTCTCCATCTAAAGTTGTTCCCTTAATTGCAGGAATATCTAGTGGTGATGGTAAGTAAGCAACAACATCATTTATCATTTCTTGAACACCTTTATTTTTATAAGATGATCCACAGATACAAGGAACTATTTCATTAGCTATAGTTGCCTTTCTTAAAGCTGCTACTAACTCCTCTTGAGTTGGTTCTTCACCTTCTAAATATTTTTCCATTAATTCATCATCAGTTTCAGCAATTGCTTCTACTAATGCATTTCTATATTCTTCTGCTTGATCTTTTAAATCAGCTGGGATTTCTTCTTCTCTTACATCTGTTCCTAGGTCATCATAGAAAACAATAGCTTTCATTGTGATTAAATCTACCATTCCCTTGAAGTCATTTTCAGCACCTATTGGGATTTGAATTGGAACTGCATTAGCATTTAATCTATCTCTAACTGTATTAATACATCTAAAGAAATCTGCTCCTGTAGCATCCATCTTATTTACATATATCATTCTAGGAACTCTATATTTGTCTGCCTGTCTCCAAACAGTTTCTGTTTGTGGTTCAACACCGCTTTTTGCATCTAGAACAGTAACAGCTCCATCAAGAACTCTTAGTGATCTTTCAACTTCTACTGTAAAGTCTACGTGTCCTGGAGTATCAATTATATTTAATTCATGACCTTTCCAATAACAAGTTGTTGCAGCTGAAGTAATTGTTATACCTCTTTCTTGTTCTTGGACCATCCAGTCCATTGTAGATTCACCTTCGTGTGTTTCACCTATTTTGTGTGTTTTTCCAGTATAAAATAATATACGCTCAGTAGTTGTTGTTTTACCAGCATCTATGTGAGCCATTATACCAAAGTTACGGAATTTTTCTAAAGGATATTCTCTTGCCATGTGTATTTCCTCCTCTCAGCGAGTAATTTCAAATTCGACAAGACTGCTTTGACTAAAGCCAAAACAGTCTTATGTTAATATTAGTATCTGTAATGAGCAAATGCTTTATTTGCTTCAGCCATCTTATGAGTATCTTCTCTCTTCTTAACAGCTGCTCCAGTATTGTTAGCTGCATCTAATAATTCTCCAGCTAATCTTTCAGACATTACTTTTTCGCCTCTTTTTCTTGCAGCAATTAAAAGCCATCTTAGTCCTAAAGTCTGTCTTCTTTCAGGTCTAACTTCTATTGGAACTTGATAGTTAGCTCCACCTATTCTTCTAGCTTTAACTTCTAGTAAAGGCATTATATTATTTAAAGCTTCTTCAAATACTTCTAAAGCATCTTTACCAGTTTTTTGTGCAACTATATCAAAGGCTTCGTAGCATATTTTTTGTGCTACCCCTTTTTTACCATCCAGCATTATGTTGTTAATTAACTTTGTAACAACCTTTGAATTGTATATTGGATCTGGTAATACATCTCTTTTAGCGATATGTCCTTTTCTTGGCACTTTTCTTCCCTCCTTAACATAATAAATTTAAGTTCATTGGTACTCTGCAATATAAATTGCCGTAAAGTGTCGCTCTTCATCTATATAAACTTATTTTATAAATCTATGTAAATGTTGAAACCAACACTATTGTAATTTAATTACTACTTACTAGCCTTAGGCTTTTTAGCACCATACTTTGATCTTCCTTGCATTCTGTTAGCTACTCCAGCACAGTCAAGCGCTCCTCTTACGATATGGTATCTAACCCCAGGAAGGTCCTTAACTCTACCACCTCTTATTAGAACAACACTGTGTTCTTGTAAGTTGTGTCCTACACCACCGATGTAAGCAGTTACTTCATATCCATGTGTAAGTCTTACTCTAGCAATTTTTCTTAACGCTGAGTTAGGCTTCTTAGGAGTAGATGTTTTTACAACAGTACAAACCCCTCTTCTTTGTGGACAATTATTAAGTGCTGGTGCTGCAGAAGTATAGACAGCAGATTTTCTACCTTTTCTTACTAATTGACTAATAGTTGGCATTCTTTCACCTCCTGAATTTTTTTTATCTATTTAATATTAAGATAAAAGCTAATTTTTACAAATTATGGAACGAAAAACCAATGTTAATCTACCATTTAATTTTCACTCTATAATTACGCTTATTTTATATTTTGCATAAATCAATTTAAATATTATTTATTTTGTTCATAACATTTAAATTTCATGAAGACAAAGGGATTTTCTTTGCCTTCATGAATTACTTGCAAAATCACACAACTCGTATTTTATCATTTATGAATATACATGTCAATAACAATAAAACCTATTATTCTATTGTTTCTAACACTTCATTTTCTACTAAATCCTCTTGAATATCTAATTTAATGTTTCTATACTTCATCAATCCAGTTCCTGCTGGAATCAACTTACCAATAATAACATTTTCTTTCAGTCCTACTAACGGATCTATTTTTCCCTTAATAGCTGCATCTGTTAATACTCTAGTTGTTTCCTGGAATGATGCTGCTGATAAGAAGCTGTCTGTAGCTAGAGCTGCCTTTGTTATACCAAGAAGAGTTTGTTCTCCCTTAGCTTCTTCTCCACCAAATGCTCTAATTCTTTCATTTTCTGCTTCAAAATCAAACATATCTATCATTGTACCTGGTAATAAATCTGTATCCCCTGAATCAAGAACTTTTACTTTTCTTGTCATTTGTCTAACAACTACTTCTAAGTGTTTATCGTTAATATCAACACCTTGTAGTCTATAAACTTTTTGAACTTCTGATAATAAGTAATCTCTTGCTCCTGATATACCTTTTATAGCAGCTATATCATGTGGATTTATAGAACCTTCTGTAATTCCATCTCCAGCTTCTATTACATCATCATTTGAAACCTTAAGTCTTGATCCAAATGGTATTTCGTAACTACGTTCTTCTCCATCATCACCAACTACATAAACTGTTCTCTTTTTCTTTGTTTCTTCTATTCTTACTGTACCTGATATTTCACTTACAATTGCTAATCCCTTTGGTTTTCTAGCTTCAAATAATTCTTCAACTCTTGGAAGACCTTGAGTAATATCCGCTCCTACAACTCCACCTGTATGGAATGTTCTCATTGTAAGTTGGGTTCCTGGTTCCCCTATTGATTGGGCAGCTATAATACCAACTGCTTCACCAATATTAATTTTTTGTGCTGTTGCCATATTCATACCATAACATTTAGCACAAACACCAACCTTAGATTTGCATGTAAATACTGATCTAATTTTTACCTTATTAATTCCAAGAGCTGGGATCTTCTCAGACATACTCTTTCCAATATATTGGTCAGCTTCTAATATTACTTCTCCAGTTTCAGGATTTATAACAGGTTCTGCTGTATATCTTCCATATAGTCTTTCAGCTAATCCTTCAATTGGTTCGTTACCTTCTTTTATTTCAGATACATATAATCCTTCAGTAGTTCCACAGTCTTCTTCTCTTACTATAACTTCTTGAGATACGTCAACAAGTCTTCTTGTTAAATATCCAGAGTCAGCAGTTTTTAATGCTGTATCCGCATTACCCTTTCTTGCTCCGTGAGTTGAAATAAAGTATTCTAAAACTCCAAGACCTTCTCTAAAGGATGCCCTGATTGGTAATTCTATTATCTTACCAGTTGGGCTGGCCATAAGTCCTCTCATACCCGCTAATTGCTTTATTTGAGACTTAGAACCTCTGGCTCCTGAATCTGCCATCATGAATATTGGATTAAACTTATCCATACTATCCATTAAGGCATCAGCAATGTCTTCAGTTGTTTTAGTCCACTTTTCTATTACTCTTTCGTATCTTTCATCTTCAGATATGAAACCTCTCTTATACATCTTTTCTATTTTGCTTACAGTTTCATCAGCATCTTTTAATAAGTTATACTTTTGTTCTGGAACAGTCATATCTGATACAGCTACTGTTACTGCTCCAATTGTTGAGTAGTGGTATCCTACTGCCTTAATCTTATCTAACATGATTGAAGTTTCAGTTGGTCCATGAACTTCATAACACTTATCTATAATTTTTCCTAGACTTTTCTTACTTACTAAGAAATCAACTTCTAAGTTAAATTCTTCTTCTGGATTTGATCTATCAACAAGGCCTAAATCTTGAGGTATAGACTCATTGAAAATTATTTTTCCAACTGTAGTATTAATTATTCCATGTCTAACTTCACCATATACTTCTCTATACATTCTTACCTTAATAGCAGCATGAATGTCTATTTCATTAAGTCTATATGCCATTATCGCTTCTTCTTTAGATGCAAATACTTTTCCTTCACCTTTAACTCCATCTTTTGTCATTGTTAGGTAATATGAACCTAAAACCATATCTTGTGTAGGTACACAAACTGGTTTACCATCTGAAGGTTTCATAATATTTGTTGCAGCTAACATTAGGAATCTTGCTTCCGCTTGTGCTTCAACTGATAAAGGTAAGTGAACAGCCATTTGGTCACCATCGAAGTCAGCATTGTACGCTGTACAAACTAATGGGTGTAATTTTATAGCTCTACCTTCTACCAATACAGGTTGGAAGGCTTGAATTCCTAGTCTGTGAAGTGTAGGCGCACGGTTTAATAGAACTGGATGATCTGTAATTACCTCTTCAAGCACATCCCATACTTGATTGTTTACTCTTTCAACCATTCTTTTTGCACTTTTTATGTTATGAGCTATGCCTTCTTCAACTAACTTCTTCATTACAAAAGGCTTAAATAATTCTAATGCCATTTCTTTTGGAAGTCCACATTGATACATCTTAAGCTCTGGTCCTACAACGATAACTGATCTACCAGAATAGTCAACTCTTTTTCCTAGTAAGTTTTGTCTAAATCTACCTTGTTTTCCTTTTAGCATATCTGATAAAGACTTAAGAGGTCTATTTCCTGGACCTGTAACTGGTCTTCCTCTTCTACCATTATCTATAAGAGCATCAACTGCTTCTTGAAGCATTCTCTTTTCATTTCTAACAATGATTTCTGGAGCTCCTAAATCTAAAAGCTTCTTTAATCTATTGTTTCTGTTTATAACTCTTCTATATAAGTCATTTAAGTCTGAAGTAGCAAATCTTCCCCCATCTAGTTGAACCATAGGTCTTAAATCTGGTGGAATTACTGGTATTACATTAATTATCATCCACTTTGGTTCATTACCAGACTTTCTAAAAGATTCTACAACTTCTAGTCTTCTAATTATTCTTATTTTCTTTTGCCCTGTACTAGTTTTTAGTTCTTCTTTTAGTTCTCTTGCTTGACCTTCTAAATCAATTTCTCCAAGTAATTGTTGAATTGATTCAGCACCCATTCCAGCTATAAAACTATCTTCACCGTACTTATCAACAGCTTCTCTATATTCTTTTTCACTAAGAAGTTGTTTCTTTAAAAGAGGAGTTTCTTTAGGATTTATAACAATATATGAAGCAAAATATAATACTTTTTCTAAAGCTCTTGGTGACATATCAAGTAGTAATCCCATTCTTGATGGTATTCCCTTGAAGTACCAAATATGAGAAACCGGGGCAGCAAGTTCTATATGCCCCATTCTTTCTCTTCTTACTTTAGATTTTGTAACTTCAACTCCACATCTGTCACAAACTATTCCCTTATATCTAACTCTTTTATATTTACCGCAATGGCACTCCCAATCTTTTGTAGGTCCAAATATTCTTTCACAGAATAGACCATCTCTTTCCGGCTTTAAAGTTCTATAGTTTATAGTTTCAGGTTTCTTTACTTCTCCTCTAGACCATTCTCTTATTTGGTCTGGTGAAGCTAACCCTATTTGTATAGCATCAAAATTATTCAATTCAAACAAGGGTATATCCTCCCTTCAAATTTAGTCTTCATCATTTACAAAATCATCAAGTCCTAGATCTTCTGTATGAAATCCCTCCAATAAGGAATTATCAAACGCGCTGTCTTCTTCTGTTGTTTCTTCTTCTGATACTTTATAGCTATCATCTACTTTTACATTATCTGTAGTAGCATCTTCCGTACCCTCTATATTAACATCTAACTCTTCTACATCACTATCGGCAAATTCTTTAAGGGTTACTTCTTGATTTTCATCATTTAAAACTTTAACATCTAAACATAATGCTTGAAGTTCTTTTATTAATACCTTAAAGGATTCTGGAACTCCAGGCTCTGGGATATTTTCTCCCTTAACAATAGCCTCATATGTTTTTACTCTACCAACAACATCATCTGACTTAACAGTTAATATTTCTTGTAGTGTATGAGCTGCTCCATATGCTTCTAAAGCCCAAACTTCCATTTCTCCGAATCTTTGACCTCCAAATTGTGCCTTACCACCTAGCGGCTGTTGAGTTACTAATGAGTATGGTCCTGTTGATCTTGCGTGAATCTTATCATCAACTAAGTGAGCTAGTTTTAAGATATACATTATTCCAACAGTTACTTCATTATCAAAAGGCTCTCCTGTTCTACCATCATATAGAATAGTTTTACCATTTGCTTGGTATCCAGCCTTTTCTAAGCACTCTTGTATGTCTTCATATGTTGCTCCATCAAATACAGGAGTAGCAATATGCCATCCTAATTTACTAGCTGCCCATCCTAAATGAACTTCAAGTACTTGACCGATGTTCATACGAGAAGGAACCCCTAATGGATTTAAACATATTTGCAGTGGTCTTCCATCTGGTAAGAAAGGCATATCTTCTTCTGGCAATATTCTTGAAATAACCCCTTTATTTCCGTGACGTCCTGCCATCTTATCACCAACAGAAATTTTTCTCTTCTGAGCGATATAGCATCTAACTAATTCATTTACTCCAGGGTTTAATTCATCACCATTTTCTCTAGTAAATATCTTAACATCTACTATTATACCTGCTTCTCCATGTGGAACTCTTAAGGAAGTATCTCTTACTTCTCTTGCCTTTTCTCCAAATATAGCTCTTAATAATCTTTCCTCTGCAGTTAATTCAGTTTCTCCCTTAGGTGTTACCTTACCTACAAGAATATCTCCTGATCTAACCTCGGCACCAATTCTTATTATTCCTCTGTCATCTATATCTTTTAATGCATCTTCGCTTACATTTGGAATATCTCTTGTAATTTCTTCAGGGCCTAATTTTGTATCTCTAGCTTCGCATTCATATTCTTCTATATGAATTGAAGTAAATACATCTTCCCTTACTAATTCTTCAGATATCAGCATAGCATCTTCATAGTTATAACCTTCCCATGTTATAAAGCCCATTCTGATATTTTTACCTAATGATATTTCTCCTAAATCTGTAGAAGGACCATCTGCAATCACTTCATTCTTGAATACCATATCACCTTTTTCAACAATAGGTCTTTGATTTATACATGTTCCTTGGTTACTTCTCTTGAATTTTAATAGTTTATAAGTATCTATTCCGCCATCTGTATCTCTTCTTATTTTAATTTCATTTGAACTTACATATATTACTTTACCTGCATTCTTTGCCTTACGAAGCACTCCTGAATCGTAAGCTGCCTTATATTCTATTCCTGTTCCTACTATTGGAGCTTCAGGCTTTAATAGGGGAACTGCTTGACGTTGCATGTTTGATCCCATAAGGGCTCTTGAGGCATCGTCATTTTCAAGGAAAGGAATCATTGCAGTTGCTACTGAAACGATTTGTCTTGGAGATACGTCTACCAGGTCAACTTCTTCAGCATTAACTACTATTACTTCTTCTAAATATCTAACAGTTACTCTTTTGTCTATGAATTTTCCATTCTCATCCATAGGCTCTTGAGCTTGTGCTACAAGGTATAAGTCTTCTTCATCAGCTGTGAAGTATTTTATTTCATCAGTTACTATTCCTTTTTCTTTATCTACAATTCTATATGGAGTTTCTATAAACCCATATTCATTTACTCTTGCAAAAGTAGATAATGAATTTATAAGCCCTATATTAGGTCCTTCTGGAGTTTCTATAGGACACATTCTACCATAGTGTGAATAGTGAACGTCTCTAACTTCAAAACCAGCTCTTTCTCTTGAAAGCCCACCAGGTCCTAAAGCAGATAATCTTCTTTTATGTGTTAACTCTGATAATGGATTGATTTGATCCATGAATTGTGATAATTGGGAACTACCAAAGAATTCTTTAATAGCAGCTGACACTGGTCTTATGTTTATTAACATCTGAGGAGTTATAGATTCCTGATCTTGAATTGTCATTCTTTCTTTAACTACTCTTTCCATTCTTGAAAGACCAATTCTAAATTGGTTTTGTAATAATTCTCCTACGGATCTAATTCTTCTATTACCCAAATGGTCTATGTCATCAATATATCCAACACCATAATGTAAGCCTAATTCATAGCTTATTGTTGCATATATATCGTCTTTTACAATATGTTTTGGAATAAGATTAATTATATTCTTTTTAATCTCTTCCTTTATAGTAATTTCATCATCATAATTATCTAATATCTCTTTTAATGTTGGGTAGTGAACCATTTCCTTTATTTTTAAATCACTTATATCAAATGGTACAACCTTATTAATATCTACAAAATGGTTACCAATTACTCTTACCACTTTGTCTTCAATTAAAATGTCAACAGAGTTAATACCAAGATTTTGTATTTCTTCTGCTTTTACCCTAGTAATTTTTTGACCTTGCTCTAATATAATTTCTCCAGTTTCTGGGTTAACTATATCAGTTGCAGCAATTTGATTAACTAACCTAATGCTTAAAGCTAGCTTCTTGTTAAATTTATATCTACCAACTCTTGACAAATCGTATCTTTTAGCGTCAAAGAATATGGAGTCTATAAGAGAAACTGCACTATCCACTGTTGGTGGTTCACCCGGTCTTAATCTCTTATATATTTCTAGTAAGGCTTCTTCTCTAGATTTAGTATTATCTTTTTCTATTGTAGCCCTTAATCTTTCGTCTTCTCCAAAGAAGTCTAATAACTCTTGGTCACTTCCATACCCCATAGCTCTAGCTAATATAGAAACAGGAAGTTTTCTTGTTTTATCTATTCTTACGTAGATAATACCGTTAGAATCCGTTTCATATTCTAACCAAGCACCTCTATTTGGTATTACTGTTGATGAATATAGTTTTTCACCGCTTTTATCAACATTAAAATTGTAATAAACTCCAGGAGATCTTACTAACTGACTTACTATAACTCTTTCAGCACCATTAATGATGAAAGTTCCTTGTTCAGTCATTAAAGGGAAATCTCCCATAAACACTTCTTGTTCTTTAATTTCTCCTGTTTCTTTGTTTTGTAATCTTACGGAAACTTTTAGTGGCGCAGCGTAAGTAGCGTCTCTTTCCTTACACTCTTCCACGGAATACTTAATACTATCCATATCAAGCTTGTAATCAACAAATTCCAGTACAAGATTACCAGTGAAATTTGAAATTGGATTTATGTCGTCAAAAACTTCATAAAGACCCTCATCTAAAAACCACTGATATGAATCTAATTGTACCTCAATAAGATTTGGCATTTCGGTTGAATCTTTAACCTTACCAAAACTCATTCTAGTTCTTTTTCCATTTTGGACAGGATGTACCATGAATTTTCACCCCTTGCATCAAACTAAAATAACCCAAAGCATAGCTTCCCTAAGGACACTTGCTTTCGGATAGCAACACTTATTAGTATAACCATTTTTATACTGGTTATACAACTTCTCAATATGACTATAATATCCCATATTGAACAGTACATTTAATGATAGTATCACACAATTAAATCAATGTCAATAACTTTCCTAGAGACCCATTTTAACCGAGGAGATACTTTTAATAAAACTATATAAAGTATACCAGGAAATTAATATTTTATATAGTTTTATTTTATTAGAATTAAAAAGGTGCCTTAACAGCACCTTTTTTTAGTTAAAAGTTAATTACTTAACTTCTACTTCAGCTCCAACTTCAGCAAGTTTAGCTTTCATTTCTTCAGCTTCTTCTTTAGAAACTCCTTCTTTAATTGTCTTAGGAGCTCCATCAACTATTTCCTTAGCTTCTTTTAATCCTAATCCAGTTAATTCTCTAACTACTTTGATTACCTTGATTTTTTGTGATCCAGCACCTGCTAATACAACATCAAATTCAGTCTTATCTTCTGCTGCTGCACCACCTGCTGCTGCACCGCCAGCTACTGCTACTGGAGCAGCTGCGCTTACACCAAATTCTTCTTCACAAGCTTTAACTAGCTCGTTTAATTCTAAAACAGTCATTTCTTTTATAGCTTGAATTATATCTTCTCTTGTCATTTAAATTGCACCTCCAAATTTTTTATCAGTTTTTATTCAGCTGATTCTGATTCTTTTTTTTCTTTAATTGCATTCACTAAGTATGCAAGATTTGATAATGGAGCCTTGAAGCTTCCAAGAAGTTTTGCAATAAGAACTTCTTTTGATGGTATTGTAGCGATTTGTTGAATTTCTTCTTTATTGTATAAAGCACCTTCAACAAGACCAGCTTTTAACTCTAATTTTTTATGATCTTTAGCAAATGTATGTAATACTCTTGCAGGAGCAGTAGCATCTTCATATCCAAATGCTATAGATACAGGTCCTTCTAAATATTGTTCTAAACCTTTAATACCTAATTCCTTAGCTGCTAATATTACTAAGTTGTTTTTGTAAACTTTGTATTCAACACCAGCTTCTCTTAATGTCTTTCTTAAGTTAGTGTCTTCTTCAACAGTTAAACCTTGATAGTTAGCTAAAACAATGCTTTTTGAATTTTGTAACTTTTCTTTAATTTCAGCTACTTTAGCTTCTTTAATCTTTCTGTTATTATTCATTACTGTGTGTCCACCTCCTCACAGCTTTTAACTGTAATTTTATAATAAATAAGGCCTTCCCATAGACATAGGAAGACCAATAAATAAATTAATTACTTACCTTGGTATTCCTCGGTAGGCAATTAATTTAAACCTTTCGGCACCTACTGTCTTTGGAATTAGTATTCTTTTTTTGCAACGTAGTTATTTTACAACATAACTATCTAATATGTCAATACTAATCTAAAACTTTTTGTGGGTTGATTTTAGCTCCAGGTCCCATTGTGCTAGAAACTGATACTGACTTAATGTATTGTCCCTTAGCAGCTGCTGGTTTAGCCTTTACTATAGCGTCCATTAAAGTACGGAAGTTATCTTGTAATTTTTCAACTCCAAATGATTTCTTTCCGATTGGACAGTGAACTATAGCAGTCTTATCAACTCTATATTCAACCTTACCTGCTTTAATATCTGCAATTGCTTTTGCAACATCAAATGTTACAGTTCCTGATTTTGGGTTTGGCATTAATCCCTTAGGTCCTAAGATTCTACCTATTCTACCAACAACACCCATCATATCTGGAGTAGCAACTACTACATCGTAATCGAACCAGTTTTCTGTTTGAATTTTTTGAACTAATTCTTCTCCTCCAACGAAATCCGCTCCAGCTTCTTCAGCTTCAGTAGCCTTAGGTCCCTTAGCGAAAACTAAAACTCTTACAGTTCTACCTGTTCCGTGTGGAAGAACAACTGCTCCTCTTACTTGTTGGTCTGCATGTCTTGGGTCAACCCCTAATCTAACATGTAGCTCTATTGTTTCATCGAACTTAGCCTTAGCAGTTTTTACAGCTAAATCTAAAGCTTCTGATGGTTCATATAATGCATTTTTATCAATTAACTTTGCACTTTCAATATAATTCTTTCCCATAATTTGCCTCCTTTGTGGTATTAACGGTTTTTACCTCCCACTATATTTACGAATTACTCTTCTACTGTTACTCCCATGCTCTTAGCAGTTCCAACTACCATGCTGATAGCACTTTCTATTGAAGCTGCATTTAAGTCAGGCATTTTCATTTCAGCAATTTTTCTAACTTGATCCTTAGTTAACTTACCAACCTTATCTTTGTTTGGTACTCCTGAACCTGCTTCTATTCCTAATTCTTTCTTAATTAGAACTGCTGCTGGTGGAGTTTTTAGTATAAAACTAAATGATCTATCTTGGTAAACTGTAATTACAACTGGTATTGTTAATCCAGCTTGATTTGCTGTTTTTGCATTATACTCCTTACAGAATCCCATAATGTTAACACCGTGTTGACCTAATGCTGGTCCTACTGGTGGTGCTGGTGTTGCCTTACCTGCAGGAAGTTGAAGTTTGATTATTCCTGTTACTTTCTTAGCCATGTATATTCCTCCTATACTGTGGTAATACGGACATTTTTTGTCCTCCCACTTTATTAAAACATTAGCTTATATTAAACTAATTTTTCAACTTGTGTAAAATCAAGTTCAGCTAGAGTTTCTCTGCCAAACATATCAATTAATACTTTTATCTTACGTTTTTCAAGATTTATCTCTTGGATTGTAGCAACAAAGTCCCTTAACGGTCCTGAGATAACTCTTATTCCTTCTCCTACCTCTAGATCAATTTCAACAGGAGCTTCTTGAACTCCCATAGATTGAACTTCTTCATCGGTAAGAGGAACTGGTTTAGAAGCCGGGCCAACAAAACCTGTTACACCCCTTGTATTTCTAACCACATACCATGATTCATCTGTCATTAGCATTTTTACTAACACATATCCAGGAAACTTCTTTTTTAGAGAAACCTTTTGTTTGCCATCTTTTTCTTCTATAACTTCTTCCATTGGTACTTGTATGTCCTGAAGTAAGTCTTGAAGATTTCTATTTTCAATGGTTTTTTCAAGATTTGCTTTAACTTTGTTTTCGTAGCCTGAGTATGTGTGTACAACATACCATCTTGCTTTTTCGCTCATATTTTCTTCAGGTGATATCACCCTAACCTCCTATCTTCAATTTAAGAAACCATTCAAAGAGGTTTTGAAAAATATAATCTAACCCGCCTACTAATACAATATATATTAGTATGACTACGCCAACTGCAATTAACGCTTTTTTAGTTTCATTTTTAGAAGGCCAAGTTATTCTCTTAACTTCTGCCTTAACCTCTCTAAAAAACTTAAGTACTCCACCTTTATTAGGTGTATTTTTAGTTAAATTTACATTTTCCTTAACAGCCATTACTTCACATCCTTAATTATTGTGAGTATATGTCATCACTATATCAGCTAATTATTTTGTTTCTTTATGAAGTGTATGCTTTTTACAGAACTTGCAGTATTTATGCATTTCTAATCTGTCTGGATTATTTTTTTTGTTCTTCATTGAATTATAATTTCTTTGCTTACACTCTGTGCACGCTAAAGTCACCTTCACTCTCACCGTCTGCACCTCCAGTTTACAGTAAATAATATAAAACTTACTATTTTATCTTAATTTATTTTTCGTTAATTACCTAAACACATTACCACAAAACATTATTCGTGTCAATATATAAGGTTTTATAAGGGATCAAGTATTCAAACCCAATCCCTCCATGAATTACTAATAAATGATTATTCTACTATTGTAGTAACAACTCCTGAACCTACAGTTCTTCCACCTTCTCTGATAGCGAATCTTAATCCTTCGTCCATTGCAACTGGAGTGATTAATTCAACGTTCATATCAATGTGGTCTCCTGGCATAACC
>FZPS01000181.1_pt43 | contig 38065 bp, 29 predicted proteins | sample 1817821 | NCBI WGS metagenome assembly FZPS01 (sample SAMEA104158645, study PRJEB21678) | metagenome | place: Germany | collected 2015-04-21 | reverse complement strand
ACCTTATACACATGATTGCTCTGAGTGGTTGGCACCGTTGTAGTTGGCGTCCCCCCATTGCCGCCAATGACCAATGTCGTTTTTCCATAAAACTTTGCAACCTACACACTATTTGAATATTTTTAAGTTCTACCTTTTAAGCTGCTATGGTAGTCCGACTTAACTGTATATTCTAAGGTATATATTGTGGATGCATAGATGTGACTGTGAAGTAAGTGTTGAATTATAGCAGTGTTATTAAAGTAATAATTATAGGTCGATATAAATGTGGATAAATAAATCTAATAACAGGAAATAAAGCAAGGTAAATATTCACATTCAAACATTAACATATAATGTTAAATTGTGCAATATTAGTATATAAAAAATTTATTCTCACTACCACGCCCACGCTTTCCTTCTTTCTTACCACCAAAGAAGGCCTCATCCATCTCGATGTTACCGCCAAGTTTATACATGAAATCACGGGAACTCATTGCTTTTCTAACCTTATGAAGCAATGCCCAAGCAGTTTTTAATGTCACCCCGATATATTTCGCGAGTGATAGTTCAACAATACCATTATTATTCTATGCAATAAAGTACAGAGCCAGAAACCATATGGTAAGTGGAAGTTTTGAATTCTGCATGATGGTTCCAGTGGTCACAGTTTCCTGGTGCCCACAATGTTTACATTGGTATAAATGTAAACGGCGAGTACCATATTTATTTAGAAACTCAGGAAGGCTATAGGTATTTATCTTCGGATTAGTATATAATCATTTAAAATTTTATAAATATTCTAATTATACATTGTATATTATAAACTATGAGCCAAAAAGCAAATATGAACTTTTTTACATACAGCATCTAACGTATAAAACTATAGTAGAATGATAACTGGAAATTCATAATCACAGATCGTATCTAAATAGTTGCTATTATCCAGTCTCATTATCTCAAGATTTAACCAGTCTATATATGCCTGATGTGATTCCTGTTCGTCAGATCAGAAGTTTGCCTCCAGCTTCCTACAAGGATACCCTTACTCTTGGCTATGAGCTTGACAATTCTAACCCACACTCAGGACTTACTCGTTAGAGCTCGCGCCCGCCGGGCGCACCATAAAGTCCCGATGGATATTACCATCGGGACTGGGTAATTGAACTTTTATTTGCATAGATCCGGAAGATAATCTGGATTAACAGCATAGAAGTTCTTAGCATCAAGTTCGTCTTGAACTATTCTAAGGGCTTCACCGAATCTTTGGAAATGGTTTATTTCTCTTTGTCTTAGGAATTTGATTGGATCACATACCTCTTGATCATGTACCAGACGTAAGATATTGTCATAGGTAGTCCTTGCCTTCTGCTCTGCTGCCATGTCTTCTACAAGATCGGTAATGATATCTCCCTTGCTCTGGAAGAAGGTTGAAGTAAAAGGTATTCCCCCAGCGGACTGAGGCCATAAACCTAAGGTATGGTCTACATAATATCTTTCAAAACCACTCTCCATTATTTCCTGAGGTGTAATATCCTTGGTTAACTGGTGAACTATAGCACTAACCATTTCCATATGTGCCAGTTCCTCAGTTCCTATATCAGTTAATACCCCAGCAACTTTCCTGTTTTTTGTTGAGTAGCGCTGCGATAGATACCGCATGGAAGCAGCAAGTTCGCCATCAGGCCCACCAAACTGACTCATTATTACCATTGCCAGCTTGGGATTTCGGCACTTAATATTAACAGGATGTTGTAATCTTCTTTCATAACTCCACATACACTAGCACCTTCCTTCCCATGGCCAAGGCTCTTCTACCCAAGTCCATTTATTCTTAACATTGACATCATAGCTGTATATCGGTCCATAACATTTTGTATACTCTTCAACAGCTTCTTTTCGAACCCTACTTACTTTTTCCCAATAATCTAGGGCTTCCTGATCCTTAGGATGGGTGTCAAGATAAATCCTCAAATCATCCAATACGAAGCTGGTTGCGTTAATACATGCAAATAACTTATCTCTACTATTAACACTCATCCTTTAACAACCCCTTCCATACCAGTCATATTGTAATTCTTTAAATAGAGTTCCATTTGCTAGAGCAGCAAATTCATTTTCATATAGGTCCCTAAAGCATTGCCAGGGAACATAGCACATACCTATTGGAAATCTTTCAGGCTTGAAATCATCTTCACAATAGGACCTGCGCTTATCACTGCCACAAGTCCTCTCAGGACTAACTACATCCCTACATACAGGCTCTGTTGGCCGTTGCGGTGTGGCATATCTACCACGTGCTGGATTACCACGATACATCCGTCTATCCATCTAAATACTCCTTTCAATATTGATGCAATTCATACCCTTAATAACATACTCTTTCGTTCTATATATCTTATGAAGGGAGGACAATTCTGTGCCTGTTTGGAAGTAAATTTGAGTTGACCTCCTAAATTTCATATTAATCCGCCTCTGTTAACCACTAATAGTCTTTAGTCCTGGTTTTTGTCTATTACTCTATAACACTGACTGATATTGTAAAATTGTTTCAATTTATATGTCCATTTTATTGACAACAAAACCAAATTCATATAATATCTAATTAGTATATAAATATAAGAAATAATAGGGCAAAGGGGGATTGTATAGATGTATCATTTTATTATCAATCCGAAATCAAGCTCTGGCAAGGGAATCAAGTATTGGTGGACTGTCAAAAAGGAACTTGACAGTCAGAAAATAGCCTATACTGCTGATTTCACTCAAGAAGAGGGTCATGCCACAGAGCTTACAAGGCAAGTTTGCAGTAGATATAAAGGCATAAAAAGCATTATTATCTTAGGAGGAGATGGAACTGTTAACGAAGTAATTAATGGCATTGACAATTACGATGAAGTACTCTTAGGCTATATCCCTTCAGGCTCAAGTAATGACCTAGCAAGAAGCCTAGGAATTCCAAAAAATCCAATAAAAGCTTTATCAAATATATTAAAGCCTAAGCAGTTTTTGTACTTAGATTATGGTGAGATTTCCTTTTTAGATAAAAACCAAAAGCTAAAATCAAGAAAGTTCGGATGCTCTAGTGGAGCTGGATATGATGCCGCGGTCTGTCATGAGGTTCAGTCGTCTGTATTAAAGAAACGATTGAACAAGTATGGATTAGGTAAATTCATTTATCTGGCTATTGCCATTAAACAAATCTTTAGTGTAAAGTTTTTAGATGCTACTGTTACTCTTGATGGAGTTAAAAAAGGCAAGTACAAAAATATCCTTCTTGTTTCTAGTATGATTCATAAGTTTGAGGGAGGAGGACTTAGGATGGCTCCCAAAGCAAGTCCAACAGATGGTAAACTTGATGTCTGTCTTGTCCATGGACTTCCCCGACCTATTGTTTTATTACTAATGCCTACCATAATCTTTGGTAAGCATATTTATTTTAAGGGTGTTGAATATTTTAAATGTTCAAGTATAGAGATTGATTTTGATAAGAAAGCAGCTATTCATACTGATGGTGAAGCCCCAACCCATAGCTCCCATATGATGATTCGCTGTAATCCAAGAAAAATACGTATGATATTATAGAAAGCAGGTGTAACCATGCGCAGGCGCTCCCACATGGAGATATCCTCAATGATTGTGATTTTAAGTATATTTAGTATAGTAATTCAATTCATAGCTTACTATTTTCTTGCATCGACTTATTTGATTCTTGCTATCAGTTGTCTAATTATAATTTTATGTACTCATATTCTACTAGAGCAAACATTGACCTTTGAAGCCTGCTTTATTTATACAATACTAATACTCTTTATATCATTAATTATTACCTTGTTAACATACTTTGGAACAGAGGCAAATATTATACCTTTTACTAATACCCTATATATAATTATTGCACTTAATTGGTCAGTACCAACCACATATTGTCTTATACGAAGTATGTTCGACCATAATTTAAGAATAAAGAAATTTCATTCCTTTTACAGGAATGTTAGCATAGTTTTCATTTTGTTTTATATTGTTATCCTAATATATGGGGCTTTTACAAAGGATGCTTTTCCCTGGGCTTATCGTATGAAAACAAATGGACATAATTTTATTCCTTTCTGGAACATTGCTACACAAATCGAGAATTATATAAATAAAATGATTCCCTTAAGTGATATAGTTATGTATTTATTAAGCAGGATACTTATATATATCCCCTATGGCTTTTACGGTAGCTTGATGCTTCGCAATACATCTAAGCTTATTCGATTTATATTTTTGCTCTTCCTTCCTTCAGTAATAAATCTAATCCAATACTTTATAATACCCTCAAGATGTGATATCGACGATATAATTTATGGGTATATAGGAGGAGTAATTGGAGTATTATTATTTTACGCTATAAATACAGTTTATCGCGGAGTATCTGGTAGAGACTTCTTATCAAAAAACACTGAAAGTAGATATTTTAGTAATTCAATACATTTTTAAGCCAATCTTCTTAGTCTTTACCCCAAAAATCAGTTAGCATTTTAATCATCTTGTTTTGGTTTACGGGCTCAAAGGGAAACCATTCCTTGGGAAACAACTGATAATACTGGGGGTTAAGAAACCTATCATCTAATAATAGAATTGTACCACGGTCCTCCTTTGTCCGGATTACTCTTCCGGCCGATTGCAGGACCTTATTCATACCCTGATATAGATAGGCATAATCAAAACCCCTACCATTCTTTTCATCAAAGTATCCTCTGAATAATTCTCTTTCATTACATACCATAGGCAGGCCTGTACCAACTATAACAGCACCTATAAGTCTATTGCTTTTTAGGTCTATTCCCTCGCTAAATATCCCTCCCATAACGCAAAAACCTACTCTGCTTACCCTTGGATCCTCTACAAAATCTTCAAGAAATTCTTCCCTCTCCTCCTCAGTCATATTAGCAGTCTGCATAGCAAGGCCTTCAATCTCATTCTCTGCCATATCTGCAATGGTTTCCATCATCTGATAGGATGGAAAGAAGACCATATAGTTTCCAACTTTTGCTTCAGTAAATCCTTTTATATATTCTAGAATCCGTCGATACTCCCTTTCATTTCTACGGGTATATTTTGTACTAACATCAGACCCTACCATGATAAGCCTATTCTCTTTGCAAAATGAAGATGGGGCATAAACAGCATAATCCTCATTTTTACCCCCTAGCTGTTCTCTATAATAGCGGATGGGAAGCAAGGTTGCAGAGAATAACACAGCACTTCTACCCCTTTCATAACATTTTGAAAGATTTCTAGATGGATCCATGCATTGAAGTTTAATTCTAAACCTATCCTCATCGTCATAATCCGTATAGATTGTATAATAATCATCCAGAATTTCAAATATATTTAAAAAATGCCTGACATCCATATAAAGCTTCAAGATCTCTTCCTTTCCATCCTCAAGCTTATATTCCTGCAAATAGACCTCATACTCTGCCATTAATCCCATAAGATGCATGGAAAGACTATTTATTTCATCAAGAATCTCAAATTCATCGCATTGCCTTTTAAGCCTTAAAAGTTCCTTGTTACAAGCCTGAAGTAGCTTAACAAGCTTAGGATTTGCCTGGTCTATTAGACGCTTTACTATTAGAAAGTCATCCTTATAAAGACTGGCACTATACATTTCTCTTGCCCTATCTACAAGGTTGTGTGCCTCATCTACTAAAAATACATAATCCTCCTGCTTATCATTCATAAAGAATCTCCTAAGATAAACATTTGGATCAAAGACATAGTTATAGTCACATATTATTGCATCTGACCACAAGGTTAAATCTAGTGTCATTTCGAAAGGACAGACCTTGTGTTTTTCTCCATAGAACAAAATGAGCTCTCTTGATATCTGGTTCTCATTGGTAAGCATATCATATACAGCATCATTGACCCTATCATAATGGCCCTTAGCTCTAGGACAGGACCCTGGATTGCAGTCTGGCTTATCCAAGATACACACCTTATCCTTTGCGGTAATGGTGGTAACCTTCATAGTAAGTCCATACTCCATTAGCAAATGAAATGTTTCCTCAGCCACTGTTCTTGTTATAGTCTTAGCTGTAAGATAAAATATCTTTGTAGCTATTCCCATGCCCATAGCTTTAACAGATGGAAATACAGTGGATATAGTCTTTCCAACCCCTGTTGGGGCTTCGATAAAGAGCTTTTTCTTTCTCAAAATAGTTTTGTAAACCCCGGTGACAAGCTCTTTTTGACCTTCCCTATATGGAAAAGGAAAATCAAGATTCTTGATTTTTTCATCCCGCTTCCTATTCCATTTCATCTGCCATACAGCCCACTTGGCATACTCCATTTTCAAACCATCAAACCAATATCTTAGCTCTGTTAGGCTAAGGGTTTCTTCAAAATACTTTACTAGTTCAGTTTCTAAGTTGCAATAAGTTAGCCTGATTCCAATATAATCATGTTGGTACTTTTCTGCATAAATGTATGCATAACACATAGCCTGTGCCCGGTGCACAGCAATGGGTTCAATTAAATGGGTAATGTCCATATAGACACCCTTAATTTCATCTATAGTGACCTCTGGCCTCTTATCTTCCTCTCCCTTACGACTCTCCTCCTCTAATATAAGAACTGAAAAATCGTCCTCTTCAATAGGATCATTAATAAGAATACCATCAGCCCTGCCTTCCACTGTCAGATCAAATACCATATCATCATACTCCACAGGAACATTTATACTAAGAGGAACTTCCGGACTATAATTTGCTCCCATCTGCTTTTGAAGCTTTCTGTGGATACGGCTTCCTGCCTGCATAGCCTCTATATCATTTTTACCACTGCGAGTATTGTCAATATCTCCTGAACGAATTATAAACTCCACCAAGTTTCGTACAGAGATTTTAATTTCCTTTCGATTGTCAGTCACTTAAATTTCCTCCTAGATTCCTGATACCCTGTCCTAATAATAATGGTATTCTAACATTATAGGTCAATACCTATAGAAAGTAAAAGACATCCTAAGAATATTTTTTCCTAAGATGTCTGTAAAGTCTATCTTATTTCATTATCAATTTTCTAGTAATCAGCATACTCATCCTCATCCAACATTCCAACCTGATAATACTTGGTCCAATTTGTCTTAGAATTATTCTTATGCTTAATAGGACGCTTTTCTCTTCCACCATCCTGGTCTATATGCTTCCTTTGAGCCACCTTCCTCTCACGCTCGTGACGTTTCTTTGCATCGTATTTATCTGGCCTTTGATCTGGTGGAATCTTTGACTTAGCCGACTCCCGAGACTTATTGCTTTTGGTTCCAAATCTTTGCTTGTCCTCATCCATATCCTCAAAGTCAAACTTATAATTGCTTCTTTTCTGATAACCAGCATCCTTATAATTTGCTTTCTTGTCAAAACTCATATTATTGTTTGGTCTTTGCCCTTGTGACCTTTTATCTTTTTTTGTTCTACTTTGATTCGGCTTTATAGTAACCACAAAAAAGAACCCCTCTCTTAAAGTATAATAGCAAGGTTAAGCCTTATAGTTTTATTTTAAAATATTTTATAACAATGTCAACAACTTTTTAAATTTCATTATTTACTATTGCATTTATTATCCTAATCTGATACATTCTACTTATATTCCCCAGAGTTTATCAGGGACTAATTAAAAAAAGCGAGGTATTATTATGGGCGAACACAACCATGACGAAAACTGCGGATGCGGACATGATCATATGTATGATCTCATCACCTTAACCTTAGACGATGGAACCGAGATGGATTGCATCGTACTAGACATCTTTACAGTAGATGAAAAAGAATATATCGCTCTTCAACCTGTTAGCGAAGAAGAGGATAGTGTATTTCTATATCGCTTTATCCAGGAAGACGAAGACGATGAGCCTCAACTTATCAACATAGAAGATGATGATGAATTTGAAGCCGTTGCTGATGCATTTGAGGAAATAATTGACTCACTAGAATTCGACGAGATGATTGATGATATAATAGACGACAAGGACGAGGACGAATAATAATTATTGCCAGTCATATGGGTGTTGCAAATCTCCTAATAGGATGAGCAACGCCCTTTCTCCTGTCTGTTTACTTTCCTTAATCAGCCTGTTTACTACTAGTTACTTCATCTATAAACCGTGATGGAGACATGTCCTTACTATAACGCTCCTTGGGACTAAAAATATAAAGAAAATCTTTTGCCCTAGTCATTGCCACATAGAATAAACGCCTCTCCTCTTCAATATCCTCAGGTAAAACCGCCTTCTTATGTGGACTTATACCTTCATTCACATCCACAAGAAATACTGCTGTGAATTCTAAGCCCTTAGAACTATGCATAGTTATTATATGAATACCCTCTGTATCCTTCTTCTTTATATTCTGTGCCTGATTCTTTAATTCTTGTCTATATTCATCTATATATACAAACCATTCCTCATAGGACCTAAATTCCCTAGTGCTTTCCTGTATCTCATCTAGAATATCTATAAGGTCTTCAACCTTCATCCTCCGCTGATTAGCATATTCCACTAGAAAGATATCATAGCCAATCCCCCTTCTAATATATTGAATAGCTGCATAAGGAGTCATCCCGCCAAGCATGGCAAGATCATATTCAAATTGATCTATCCTCTCAAGCATCCATTCCTTATCCTCATAATAATCCAAAACATCTTGAAAATCCACTAAAGGACTATCAAAGCATTCCCTACTTATATACCTTTTTGGCCGATTTATTATTCTTAGAAAATGCCTACGATGGTTTTCTCCCATGGCTATTTTCATATATGAAAGCAAATCCTGCGTAATCCAATGGTCGTAGATATTAGGTAGGTTATCACCAGCAATAAAGGGTATATTATATTCCATTAGCTTGTGTATAATAGCTCCAGCTCCAAGATTGGTACGGACCAAAATAGCCATTTCGGACAAGGGAATACCTTTTTCATTGAGCCTAATAATTTCTTCGGCAAGCCTTATGTTTTGTTCTTTCATGGTCTCAAAATGGCCTATACTTACTTCACTGCCTTGTCCTATATTAGCCTTAATTTTCTTTTGATAGCGGGTATTATTATGGGATATTAATTGACTAGAGCAATTTATGATGTGAATGTTAGATCTATAGTTTGTATCTAAAAGTATTATCTTGCTATCTGGATAATCCTTGGGAAAGTTTAGCATGATTTCGGGCTTTGCCCCTCTAAAGCTATAAATCGACTGATCATCGTCCCCAACTATAAATAGGTTGTTTCTTGGCCTAGCCAACATTCTAATAATATCATACTGCAATATATTTATATCCTGGAATTCATCTATTAAGATGTATCTAAACTTATTCTGCCATAATTTTAGTATATCTGGCCTTTGAGATAGAAGGTCATAGCAAAGAAGTAACATATCATCAAAATCAACCTTCCTAAGAGCTCGGATTCTTTTGTTATATTCCTGATAGATCCTTCTAAATATTTCATCACCACAGCTTGTGGAGTAATATACATCAACCTGTATTTTATTACCCTTTACCATACTAATTTCAGATAATAGTTCGGATATAAACTCCTTTTCGTCCTCATACTCAAGTCTCATATTATGAACAATATCCCTAATACATGCCCGCCTTTCCTCCTCTAATATAATATTAGCTGAACTTAGATTATAGGCATGCTTTAAAATGGTAAAGAATACGCTGTGAAATGTTCCAAAGCTCACACCAGCCTTATTCTTTACCATTGTTTTTAAAAACCTTTCCTTCATTTCACCGGCTGCTGCCCGGGTGAATGTAATTACTAGAATATTTTCTTCAGGAATATGGTGGTCCTCTATCAAATACTTAGTTCTTTCAGTTATCACACGAGTCTTTCCAGAACCAGGCCCTGCCAATACTAGCATGGGCCCATCCTTGTGACTTACAGCCTCCCTCTGTGCTTGATCTAAATCCATATACAATCTCCTTACATTATACACAGCCGGGCTTATTCATTAATTGCCTTCTCCAGCATATCAATTGCCAATCTAATTCGACATAGACTTTCTTCCTTGCCAAGGATGCTCATAATCTCATAAGCTCCTCCTGGGGTTGATTGCTTTCCTGATATAGCTGTTCTAACAGGCCATAGACCTTGGCCATTCTTTATTTCCTTCTCGCTTACATAGGACTTTATCAAGGATTCTATAGACGCTTCAGAATAATCCTCAAGGGCTTCAAACCTTGGCAGTAAGTCTCTTAATACCTTAAGAGAGCTTTCTGTGTTTGTCTTCATCTTTTTATGAGTAAACATCTCTACATTGTATTCTGGAAGCTCCTCAAAGAAATCAATCATTTCACCAATATCACAAAGGGTCTCAATCCTTGTCTTAATAAGATCTGATATCCTTCTATAATCAAGGTCTTTACTAATTACCTCCTTGATATATGGAAGTGCCATATTAAAGAATTTATCCCCATCCATCATCTTAATATATTCACTGTTCATCCAGCGTAGTTTGACGATATCAAATACTGCTGGAGATTTATTTATATTGCGATAGTCAAAATCACGGATAAGCTCCTCCAGTGACATTATCTCTGTATTATTTGGAGAAGACCAGCCAAGTAGAGCCACAAAGTTCACAATAGCCTCAGAGATAAAACCCTGTTCGATTAAATCCTCATAAGAAGCATGGCCACTTCGCTTACTTAGCTTTTTATGTTCTTCATTGGTAATCAGGGGAAGATGGACATACACAGGCTCTTCCCATCCAAAATCCTGATAAAGCCTTGTGTACTTAGGAGTAGATGACAAGTACTCATTACCCCTAACAACATGGGTAATCTTCATCATATGATCATCTACTACATTAGCAAAATTATAGGTAGGATAACCATCAGATTTAATAAGAATCATATCATCTAACTCTTCATTATCTACTGTAATACTACCAAATATGGCATCATGGAAGGTAGTAGACCCTTCCAAAGGATTGTTTTGCCTAATTACATATGGTATGTTTTGAGCTAGCTTGTCTTCTATCTCCTCCTTGGACAGATGCAAGCAATGCTTATCATACTTTATAATTTCCTTATAGTCTTCCTTACTATCATCACCGTCACCAAAGGCCTTTTTAAGGCTGTCCAAACGCTCCTTTGTACAGAAACAATAATAAGCCGCACCCTTATCCACAAGCTTTTTAGCATAGTCTAGATAAATGCCTGAAGCCATCCGTTCACTTTGAACATAAGGGCCATATCCACCATCCTTATCAGGACCCTCATCATGAATAAGACCAGTTCCTTCCAATGTACGATATATTATATCTATTGCACCATCAACATATCTTTCCTGGTCGGTATCCTCTATTCTTAATATAAAATCTCCATCCTCATGCTTTGCAATCAGATACTCATATAATGCCGTCCTTAAGTTACCTACATGCATTCTTCCTGTTGGACTAGGAGCATATCTTGTCCTGACTTTACTCATGTCTATCTTCCTCTCTATCTATAACAAGTAGTAATTCTACTGATAATTATTAATATTATCTAACATTTCTTTATATGCCTCTTGAAACTCTGGTGTAAATACAAGATAAACTATAAATACAATTGTAATAATAAGTACAATTAGACTAAAAACCAATTGAGCACGGGCCCAGTTTTTCTTACTCTCTTGTACATCATTACCACCTACAGACCAAATTATTAACATTACCAAATATACCAAAAGACCTACAAGTGGAATAAGTGGAATCAAAAGCGTTCCCAACCAATTCAAAAAAGAAACTGGCTTTTCATTTTGATTAGCTTCTACTGCTATTGGCATAGGCGGTGGAAGCTTGGAATTGTTAAAGGAGGGCTTGACTTCATAACTGTCTCCCTCACGGAAGGAAACTCCACAGTATTCACAAAAATTGGCCGATTCATTTTTTATATCTCTACCACAGGAATTGCATACCATTATACTCACCTCATCACACATTTTTTATCATTATACCACATATAATTTAATGATGTAAACCCTAGTAAAATTAGTAAAACCTAAGATTTACATAATTTTCAGGAAGTTGCATATGCTATGATGTTACTAGTTTCTCTCGTATACCTATAAGCATCCACATAAATACACCTACTGTGATTAGTATGTCTACGCACAAACTACAGTAGGTGTTCTTATACGGGTGTATTTGAAGGATTCTAAGTATATTTAATTTTCAGTCCTCATAGCTTCAATAGCACTAATCTTTGTTGCACGTCTTGCAGGGAAATAGCCCGAAAGAAGTCCAACCACTATAGATATACCAAGTCCTAAAAGTGGCAGGTATATAGGGATTATTGAATAGGTCGCACCCATTTCCATTCCGCCCATACTTATTCCTCCAGTCATTAAAGCTCCAAAAATAGATTGACCGTATTTATTTATAAGGTAAGAGGCTAAATAGCTAAATCCTACTCCTATAGCTCCTCCGAATAAGCCAATCATTCCTGCTTCAAAAAGGAACAAAAGTCGAATATCCTTTACAACACAGCCCAAAACCTTCATAATTCCAATTTCTTTTGTACGTTCATAGATGGACATAATCATGGTATTTGCTATACTTATTGCCGATACGAACATGGATACTCCACCTAAGAATAAAAATAAAAGTTGTAAAGTTTTTGAGGCTTCCAGTGTGGGCCTAAAATATTGAATCAAGCTTTCTGAACTATAACCTAACTCTTTTATCTTATCCTGCACCTCTTCCACATTATCAAGATTGTCTACGTTTAACCATATTTCTCTATACTTATTCAATGATTCTATTGCCTTTTTTCGGTCTTCCAATTTTAGAGTATTGCAATACTGCCTATATATTTTCTCAAAATAACCCAGGTCTATATATGAATTCCAATCATAATCTGATCCTGTTTCTGTCATTATAGCATAGTTCCTAATAGGTAGTGTAAACTCCCTTGCTCTTTCGCTTTTTTGGTATTCCCAACTTTCAAACTTAAGAATAACAGTATTCCTAAGTGGATCAATCTCAAACGGAGTCCAGTTCATTGAATTCTGAAGATAAAAGGATTTAAGAGCGTTATTATTAAATACAATTGTACTATCATCCTCCTCATTGGGATATTCACCATATTCTAGGTCGGGAAAATCAAATTGAGAAAATACCTCCTTATTCATCGCTATTAAACTAGGATATGCTTCGTACTTACCAGAAAAAAGCCTAACATTAGCATATATAATGGGTGTAACTGCCCTAACATGATCAATGGTCTTTATCAGCTCCACTAAATCTTTATCTAGTTCCTGTTGCTGGCTACCAGCCCAATTACCATCCCCATCAAATATATCCCCATACTCTCTTATTGTAATCTTAGTAACGCTACCAATTTCTTTAACTTGAGTCTCAAAGCTTTCATCCATACCATGGCCTATGGAGATAGTAATAATAATAAACAAACAACCAATAACAACTCCTAGTACAGTAAGTATGGTTCTTACCTTCCTTCTAAAGAGACTTCTTATCCCCATTACAAACAAATCACTAATCTTCATAAAGATCAATTCCTTTTTTGATTTTTAACTTAGCTAGTAATGCACCTAAGCCAATACTTACTACAAGCACCGCTAATGAGATTCCAATTACAAAGGGCCATGATGAAAGCAAAGGATTCTTTACCTCTGGCATAGACACCTCCATACCTTCATCCATATATCCTTCATCATAATAGCCTTCATCAAAATAACCTGGATCTATGTATCCTTCATCAAAATCCAGTTCATAGCCAATACCATCTTCTATATAACCCTCTCCTCCAATATCCAAATCATCAATCATAACATCATCTATGTCAGTTCCCGATAAACCATCTCCTAGATCATTCGACAAGCTACTAGCCTCTTCTTCCATCATAAAATCATCTACAATAATATCCATATTTTCAACTTCTACAGTATTTTGGATTCCTTCTGTATTATTAGCATCAGACACAGGTTGACTAGTAGTTACAGCCACATTTCTTTCATTTATTATTAACTCGCTCATAAAATCCTCCATTCCTATATCCTAATATTAAAACTCCTAAAACATTTCCTCTTCCTGCTTAAGGCGCCTGCTTCTATATATTTTAATAATAATCTTTCTAGTAACAGGTATGAATATTATAGATATAACCACCTGTAATACTACAAATGCCCATATAGGAAGGATTGCCTTCTTTGGCTCCAAGATATCTGGATTATACGCATCAAGTCCATCATCATAATTATTATCAAAATCCCAAGCTTGTTCTCCGGATACAAATGACTCAAATTCCTTGGTATATACCTGCTCATCTCCAATACTATCCTCATAGGTTATCTTAATTACTCCATACGCCATGCCTTCAACATTTGGTATTACTTCAAATTCTGCAAATGAACGATCACCTGCATTAACATTTCCCATGAAATACATATTACCGCCACTACTAGTAAAATCGCCCTCCACAGTAGCTATAACATTATTTAGCATGGATTTACCCATATTATAAAATTCAAATGCCAAGTTTGCGGGACTACCTACCATTACGCCATACATATCCCAAGAGTATACGTCTACATAATCCACAACAGGCCTAGCATTTTCCACAACCTGTAGGTTAAGCTCATGTGTCACTTCTTCACCTATATCACCAGTCTGGGGATTAGGCTTAATTCCATCATATTCATATTCTATCTTTATGTATATTGGATAGGCTTTGGTTGCTGTATCTGATTTAACCTTCATCTCTAATTCTTCTGAAAAGGTCTCACCAGCTCCTATCCTATTTACAAAGAAACTATTACTTCCCTTTGTTACGGTGAATATATCTTGCCCATCAGGAGACTTTCCTGACACAGTTATTATTATATTTTTAGCCGCAACTGATGAATGAGTATTACGAACTTCAAAATTAAGGTTGAATACCGATCCAGATCTCAACTCATCAACATCAACTTCATATTTACTTACAATAATTTTAGGCTTACTTGCACTTCCAAGTTCATTTTGTACATTAAGTATAGGTATGTCTACACCAACATTTCCCCCACCAGTATAGGAATATTCTATTGACAGTGCATTTAGCCCCTCTTGAATATTCTCAGAAACAGTTAAGGGAATTGTAATTTTCTTGGTTTCTCCAGCCTTAACTACACCTATATGTTTATAAGGATCGGATTCTACAGGTATAAATGAAGTTCCTGTAAGGTCACTAAGCATAATCTTAAACTCATTAAGATCAATGGCACCCTTATTGGTCATATCAAAGGAAACCTCAAGCTTCCCTCCAGCCACAGGTTTTTCAGGAACCTGCTTTACATTGCTTATAATTACGCTAGCACCCTTATCCTCTTGTGCAGCTACCTCAAGATAGATTGTTTTTGTTTTGCTATAAACTATACCCATTTCATCCTTATACTGCAGGTCTAGTTTTAATTCATTAAAGCCATTATTTGCATTTCTAGATACAATTAAAGGTAGCTTTACCTCTTTAGATGAGTCAGCATTTATACTATTTACCCCTATGTATTCAGTAAAATAATTTTTTATAAAATTATTTTGTGCTTCACTATCGATAGATATTCTTATATCTTGAGCTTTGATCAACCCAAAGTTACCAAGCTCAATAGCCAGTTCAAATTCCTCACCAAGCTTTAAGCCTTCATTACCACTAACACCACTAATATCTAAAGAAGGGGCATTTTTATTCTCCTGTATATTGACAGTAAAATCATAGTTGTTTTCTAATTCTTCCCCATCAATTGTTTTATATGTAAAGTTTGCTATTAAGGTTTTCCTTCCAATAGTAGCTGTAGATAGAACACTTGTCGGTATGGAGATTTTCTTTTCCTCTCCGGCCCCCAAATCACCTATCTTAATATCTACAGCGGAATAATCCCTTGTAATCCCACTCTCACCGTAGTTTATATTCACAAATGCATTACGGGCTTTGATTTCACCTTCATTCTTAACAATAAAGGATAGGTTGGCTTTTCTGCCGGGCATAAAATCACTACTTTCCACCTTCCTCACTGTTAATTGAGAAGGTGCCTTTTCCTCAAGAATCTTCAATTCAAAAGGAAGTGTTGCAACTACATATTCTCCCGTAAATGAGGATGTTCCCTTAACGATAAGATTTACAGGATAAGATCTTATTCCTGCCGTTTCTTTTGTACTAACTTCAAATTCAATATTGGCCGTAATATTATTAGTCATCATAACAACAGGCACGCCAAATTCTGAAATCATTGTCGGTTTAGAAAAAGTGAAGGGTGAACCTTCTGTTGCTTCAATTGATACAACAGGATCTAATATGTAATCACCTTTTGTTCTAACAGGTAACTTAATATAGGTTTTCTCACCAGGCTTTACCGTAAGATTAAAGTCTTCCTCACTAAAGGTTAAGATATCCATTCCCTCTGTGTTACTAGCATATACTGTCTTATTTACGCATGTAGAAAATAATAAAATTGCTACAAATGCCCATATAAATGCTTTTTTCATTTAATATCCCTCTACTTCCATTATTATTTCTTCAAATCTTTTAATTTTATTCTAAGCTCTTATTTAAGAAGACAAATCATCCTGGTCCACCAGCAGGTATGGCATCCTGGTCCATTACACCTATCATATCTAGCTTAAACTCCTCAGGTTCGGCAGTCTCCTCTTTCTTAAGGTCAACTATCTCCTCAATCCGTCCGTCAAAGATATGAATTATCCGATCAGCATATCTTGTTAATTTTTTGTCATGAGTAACCATTACAATGGTTTGATTATTAGCCAGAGCCATATTCTTTATTATATCCATTACTTCTTTACTGGTTTTAGAATCTAGATTACCAGTTGGCTCATCAGCAAATACAATCTCGGGATTGCTTACAAAGGCCCTTGCTATACCAACCCTTTGCTGCTGTCCTCCACTCATTTCCTTTGGCTTATGCTTAATACGATCACCTAGTCCGACATTATTTAGCATTTCCCTTGCCATTCTTCGCCTTCGTTTTTTTGTAACATGCTTGAATACCAATGGAAGCTCAACATTCTCTAGAGCAGTCATGGAATTAAGCAGGTTATAAGATTGGAACACAAATCCCAAAGTATTTTGCCTAAACTTTGCCAGCCCCTTTTCGCTCATCCTATGTATGTTACGACCCTTTATTATGATCTGGCCACCAGAGAGCTTTTCTATACCTGCCATAAGATTCAATAATGTAGACTTACCGGAGCCGGATGACCCATACAAGCAGCAAAATTCTCCCTTTTTTATAGTAAAGCTAACATCATCAACTGCAACGATCCGCTCTTTGCCCATCCTATATATCTTTTTGGCATTTTTGACCACTATAATATTTTCATCTTTACTTTTCATTTTGCACCTTCCTAAACCTTAGGTAAATCTTTTTTCCATTACAATGTTACACTATAACAATTAAAATAATTCCTACAATTTCTTAATTTTTTCTTACATTTTCTAGATTTGATATATTTATCTTTTTATTAGACGACATAGGTATGAACATGTATCCAAAAAATATTATTTTCTACTTTCTAAAATTTATATTTTGCTAGAACTCCTACGCCTTGCCAATTCGTCTTTTTTTATGGCTTTATTATTAACATATCTTACAAATACTAATTTTATGTATGCACCCACAGGTACAGCTAGGAGCATACCTAAAAATCCACCAATTGCACTTCCAAAAATAAGTGAAATTATGATAATAAGAGGATGTATTTTTATAGAACGACTTAGTAACTTTGGCCCTATTATATTTCCATCCACAAATTGAATAATTAATAATGCAATCATGGATACTACAAGCTTTTGCATCTCACCGTTGACCAGGCATACAATAGTTGTGCTTATATATGCTATTACCGGTCCAAAATAGGGTATTAGGTTACCTAATCCTGCAAATATTCCAATTACTATGGCAAACTTAACCCCAGTTATAGATAAGACTAAACTAATCAATATCATCATAAGAAATGCATCTGCCAACTGCCCCCTAATATATCCTGAAAAAGCATAGTCCAAATCCTTAAGCATAACAGATATCCTGTTATTAGCTTTCTCAGATAATAGGGCATAAGATGTCTTTTTTAGATATGAAGAAAACATTTTTCCGTCGATTAAAAAATAAAAGCCCGTAATTAAACCAAATAGAATCGTTGTTAAGTAGCCAGACATATTTGTTATTGCATTTACAATCCCCTGTAGAAAGTCCTTCAATATATCTAATATTATGGTTAAGGTTTCTTCAACATACTGCTCTAATTGGGATGATTGAATGTCTAGCTTTTCTAGGCTTTGAAGAAGTGAATTATAAAAGGTTTCTAGGCTATTTATATACCCCTCTGCCAGCCTAATAATGTCATTATAGTTTGCTAACTTTAGTTGATCCGTTACCGAAAAAATTAGTATAGATATTAAACCCACGATTATTATGAATAAAAGTAAAACCGAAAGAATAGCCGCCCAAACTCTTGTTTTTTTCATTTTTTTAAATATCTTAAGCTTATTAAACCTTCCTTCAAAGAAACCAACTATAGGATTCAGAAGATATGCAAAAACAAAGCCTAGAATTACAGGTCTTACTACCCTAATAATCCAACTTAACCTTTCCATAAGCTCCTTTATTATTGTAGGAGCGTTTTTTGCTATAAGGGAAAGTATATATATAACAACTGCAGTAATTATCACATATATAGATATTTGCATATATTTACGGTTTAGTTTGTTTTTTATTCTCATAGACTGTATCCTATCCCCTTTCAGTTGACTTCAGATAATCTACAATTAAGTTTGCTGCATTATCAATACCAACTGTATCACTACGAATAGATAAATGATAATTCTCTGCTTTGCCCCACTTTTCACTGGCATGGTAATTATAATAGTTGGCTCTGGCTTTATCTATCTTTAATATATTCTCCTCTGCCTTTTGCTCAGGTAGGTTATATAATTTAATTGCTCTTTCTTTACGATATGCCATATCAGCCCATATAAATACATGGATAACATTACTATAGTCTCTTAAGATATAGTCTGCACATCTACCTACTATAACCCCAGGCCCCTCCTTGGCTATCTTACGAATAACATTTGACTGAGCCAGATAAATCTGATCATCCAGAGAAAGATGGGTAAATCCAATATCATGGTTACCGTAGGCATTCATACCCATGGCAATTGAATACAATAAACTATTGCCGGCTTTTTTCTCTGCATTTTCAAAAGCACTTTCTGAAAAACCACTCTCCTTGGCTGCTCTTGTTATTAATTTCTTGTCATAAAACGGAATATCCAGTCTCCTTGCTAACTTCTCTCCAATCTCTCTCCCACCACTTCCATACTGTCTGCTGATTGTAATAAGTTTCATAATTATGCTCCCCTTTCAAGACTGTTATCTTCTATAAGATAAGTATATCACTCATTAATTAATTTGAAACTATATATTATAGATAAATAGAATATACTCTAAAAAACATTCTCTTAAAAAACGGTATTCTTTTATAGGCCTGATTAAAAAGGCTGTTATAAAACTCCTCTACAATCTGATATTCCTTTTGACTAATAATCTCTCTTCCAAACCTTGCCTTTCTTACAATGTCCATACAGATTTCAAATTCACCTATATTATGCAGGGCATAGTTTTCCTTTATATAATCCTCGTTATCTTCTAACTTGCTATCTTTCTTAGGAAGCCCACGACTTAGAATGAACAAGCATTCAATCCTTCTATAAAGCTTTAATGCATTTTTACTATGGTTTGGATCCCCTGCTTCCTTCCTTTTCCTTCTTATATATAAAACATATAATAATAGACCAATTAAAATAATAAGGGCAGGAATAGTAAGCAGATACCATTTAAATCCTTCATAAGTCTTATTACCTACTTGGGTTATATTTGTCTTATCCTGTGGACCACCATCATCCTTAGGCCCTACTGGCTGAGTAGGCTTTATCTCTTTCACAGGCTTATCTGTAGGAACAGGCGAAGGTGTTAGTGTTGGAGCTGGGGTTGGCGTAGGTGTAGGAACCTTCTCCTTTTCTCGCCTGTTTTGAACCATTCTCCCTAAGTTCTCTACAGAACCAGCCAAATCCTCCATACCAGAGCTAGAAGTAAACTCTATTGGAAACCATCCAAAGCCATCAAAATACACCTCAACCCAGGCATGAGCATTACTATCCTTGACTGTAATAGAAACCGGATGGTCAACTTTTGACACCATCACTTCCCCACCAGGCAAGTCCGAACTGTTAACAGCATATCCCTCTACGTATCTAGCAGGATATCCCATAGCTCTAAGCATAAGTGCCCCAGCCGAAGCATAGTGTGCACAATATCCAATTTTGTTTTCATATAGAAAATATTCAACAAAATCCTTATCCTTGGGAAGCCTTCCAGGGGATAGGCTATATTTGGTATTGTTATCAAGATAGTCTTTTATATAAGCTATGGCATCCTGTAAGCTTTCTGATGCAGATCCAACCTGGTCTCTAGAAAAATCATACTTAAGCTTATCTAATCCTTTCTCAGGAAGCCTTGTATAAGTATCATAGACAAAGGCCCGATACTCCTTTTCAAACTTAACATACTCTTGAAGTCCATAACCTTCTATAATCCAATCCTCACCTGATAACAGTCCCATAATTAATTCACTCTCAATCAAGTGAGACAAATCATAGCTATACTCAATGGTAATATCATCCAGCAACTCATTAGAGGTTACTGCCAAATCATAATCGAACTCAATATTATCACTATTATTAAATCTACTAAAAGACGGTGCATATACATGTTTCCTATTAGCGTTTTTATAAGTAATCTCTATCCTACCTTGTTCTACAAATGCATTGTAAGGCAGATCAGCTAATAACCTTCCACTTCCAATAGCTGCTGGAATCTTATACTGCCAAGTTCTTTCAACCAAGCTATCGTAATTTTCTATAATCTGTCTTGTATGAGTATCCCAGCTATCTCCAGTATATACACTTCCTACATACCCCTTTAGATATATCCCCTCTAAGACAGACTTTATGGGTGCGCTTATCTGCAGATGTTCTGTCTCATTAAAGTCTACAGAATCAGTCTTACCAAGCTTGCCCATACTAAGACCTCCAGTAGCCACCAGCTTCTTCGTTCCAATGTTTAACTGTATATCTGAAAACTTTTTTGAAACCTTATCCATAGAAAAATCCATCATGAATTTTTGTATATTAGATTTCGCTTCAGTAATCCCATCATAAGCTTCATATTTTTCAATAGGAATAAAGAGTTTTAGGATAAAGAATAGCAAAAGTGCTAAAACACAAAATATAGTGGCAACCCTTATGCTAATACGATAGAGCATGCTCTTATGAACTTTTCCAAATTTACTACGTAAGGATGCTTCAGATCCTGAAAAACCATTTGAAATAAAAACAAAAAGGAGCACTAGTATATAAGCAACCATATTTAACTCAGGTGGGGTCATACCCATGGTAAAACTTATCACTATAGGAACAAGCATTAATCCATAACATAAATGCCTTAGCTTACCGCGTAGAATTGATATAGTGAGAATTACTAGCACAGGTATTATTATTATGATAATTAATCGTGTAAGATCCCTTTCTCTAGTTGAATAATCAGCAATATATCTATATGCCGGGAAATTGTAATAATCACTAGCCACCTCAATAATTGCATTCTCAAGATGATAAAAGCCGTTTTCCAATGACTTACGCCAGTAATATATTATAGCTCCGTATATAGCAAATGTTGAAATCAGTTTTATTAAGTCATATGCTGAAAAGACTATCATAAAATAGGATACTATTGTTAATAGTATAATAGTCATCAAAAAAGCCTTGTTTATAATCTGCAATTCAAAGCTTTGAAGAAAAATAGATATAAAAGAGTGACCTCCTATGCTAATTGCAAGCACTTGTAGAAATCTCATATATACAGGAAATTTTCTACGATTCTCCTCTGATAAATAGACTGTACTATCAAACACTATCCCATCATTAATATTATCTTTCATCTTTTCACCACTTTTCTAACCCAACATCGAGCCTTCTAAGTCATCCCTTACTCTTGATACATTTATGGGTAGCATTACAATTCCTGTTTCAGAAATCTTTTTTTCTAGTTCATTAGTAAGGTATGGTTCCCACTGCATACTTATTTCATTATTATTACTTGAATTATCCTCTTCATTAATGTATAAAATCTGCCTATCTTTAGCCTTTATAAGTATAAGGGAATCCAATTGACTATCAGTAACTATATTGGTTACATAAAACAAATCTGTATATTGGTCGTTGGGGTGTTCTGCAAAATATGCCGCCATCATATCAACATCATCTACATACGGCCCACAAGCTAGTAGCCTATCAACTGCTTCAAAAAAATCCTTTTCTGTTTCAACTCTTACCCTACGGCAAGTTCCTAGATTGTTATCATACCAGGCAAAATAATGAACCTGTCCGTTTAACATAAATGAATAGGATAAGGACAGGGCACATTCTAATTTAGAATCTGTATAGGTAAGCACATCACCATCATTTGCAGTAGCCAAATCAGCAAATATCACCACCGAGCAATTCAGAGGCTCACTAAAGTCCTTTATCATTAGCTGGTTCTGCTTAACGCTAAGCTTCCAATGGATTCTTGTGGCCCGATCTCCCTCTCTATATTCTCGAATAGCATATACCTCAGAAGGATCATCTCCGCTTTTTACAGAAGAAAAGCTATCACTTTCAATCTGCATTCTATTTCTGTTATCCAGATAATTCTCAGTTAACTCATGATAAGAAGGAAGAATTGCCACCTTTATTTGGCCTAGATTTTTTTTTCTTAGGGAAAAGATCTTAAGGTAATCAAAAATTCTGACCCTTGAAAGTGATATAACCAAATTACCGGTATGCTCAGATGACAAGCTACAGGTAACTTGTGCTAGCCCATGACGGTCTACTGAAACATTAACATCTTGTGTATAATATTTTCTTACATTTGAAAAAGTATTATAATAGCTAATTGTAATATATATATTAGCTATGGGAAAAATAGTTGGGTTACGAAGCTGTATCATTATAGGAACAGCTTCCCTCCTATTTGCTATATGAACAACAGAATTCACCTGACAGGAAAGCCTTTTATGGACATAGACCAAAATAGCAAGGGAGAGAAATGGAAGTATCACTACTGCAAGAAAAAGAATCGCCATATAATATTGGTTATATAGAATGGCTAAAAACCCTGCTATTATAAGGATTACTACATATCTTATCTTATTCTGTATCATTTTACACCCTCTTAGTATCTAAAGCCATATTCCACATCAGTCCCCTTAACCACAATTCTTGGTGGCCTTACCATTCTTAATATATCATCCAATAGGTTGTCCACTGTGATATTATTCACCCTTGCCTTTGCCTTAAGAATAATTCTATGGGCAACAACGTCCTTAAAAACATATTGAACATCTGTGGGTATCACATAATCCCTTCCACTTAAGAAGGCTGTTGCCCTAACCATATTCATTATAGCAATAGATCCTCTCGGACTAACTCCCAAATCAATAAGTGGATTTTCTCTTGTCTGCTGAACAAGAAGTGTAATATATTCATATATGGAATCATGGATAAATATGTCTTCTACAATGTATTGCATGTTTATTATTTCATCTCGTTCTACCACCTGGACTACATTGTCCAAGGGATTTGATTTCTGTCTTTCCTTAAGAATGCCTATTTCACTCTTTATATCAGGATATCCCATTGATAGTCTTACCATAAACCTATCTAGCTGTGATTCGGGTAGATTCTGCGTCCCTATAGAGCCTATTGGATTTTGAGTAGCCATAACTACAAAAGGCTTGGGAACATCCCTTGTCACACTATCAACAGTGACCTTTCCCTCTTCCATAACCTCTAGTAAGGCAGATTGTGTCTTGCTAGAGGTACGATTAATTTCATCAGCCAGAAACAAATTGCACATAACTGCTCCTTGCTTATACTGATAGCTTTCTCCGCCCTTAGTCAACAGATGAAAGCCCACTACATCAGTTGGTAACACATCTGGCGTGAACTGAAGTCTATTATGCTTAAGAGCCATAGCCTTTGAAAAGGCTAAGGCAAGGGTTGTTTTTCCCACTCCTGGATTATCCTCTAGAAGGATATGTCCCTTAGCTAATATCGCAGTTAAAACTTTCCCAATAATTGTCCTCTTACCTATAACCACCTTATTTACTTCATTCATTATCTGAATTGCTTTTTCATTATAAGCTTCCATGTCGAAACCCCTATCATAGTATTTAAGCTTTATTATAACATAATTTTACTATATTTCAATTAATATAGAAAAACATTTTGCCATTCCGGTTTGCAAACTTTTACACATTTTGTATAAGATTTTCAATAAAGTTTAAGAAATCTACACTAATCTATTGACTTCTTTACAGAAACGTTTAAAATTATCATCATGAGAAAGTGATGGAGGTATAAAGGTGAATAAATCAAAAAAAGTCATAAAAGGCTCAAAAAAACAGAATAAAAAGCAATTTACAATCAGTCCAGTAGTATGGATTGTTATAGCAACTGTAGTAGGACTATCCTTAATAATTGGACTATTAATTGACCAATTATATAAGAGGCCCTTGTTAACTATTGACGGGAAAAAGTATTATGTAGAGGACTTAACCTATCAATTCTACATTAAAGAGTCTTACTATGAATCTATTAACCAAATGTATGGTGGCCAATATTGGGACATGTATTCAGGAGATCCTTCAGGTTTATCTGTACGTGATTATACAAAACTAGAAACACTTAATAACATTATTTATGAGGAAATCCTGTACAACGAAGCAATCGAAAAAGGCTATAGCTTAACACAGGAAGAGCAAGAAAAGATTGATGAAGATATCTCCTCATTTTTGAATAGCCAGGAATTAAGTAAAAAATCAATTAAGAAAAATGGCTTTACAACTGACTACCTACAAGGCGCTTTATCAAAAAACACTTTGGCTAGTCGCTACAAGCAGGATATAATTAATGGATTCGAAATTGTTGAAGAAGATATCAAGGCTGGCATAAGCTATGATGAATATAGGCAATATGATATGGAATACCTATTCATACCCACCCAAATTACAAATGAAGAGGATTATAGCAAGTCTCCTATGAATGAGGTAGAGAAAAAATTAGTACTAGACAAAATTACTGCCTATAGAGACAAAGCGCTTAATACAGAAGAATGGTCAAGTCTTATACCTGAAGATGAAGAGGACCTAATATATAGGACTAGCAGCTTTACGTCCAAGGATACTTATTTCTCCGAGGACCTAAAGACCACTATGATGGCCATGGGGAATGGTCAAATCAGTGAGATTATCGAAGAGGAGGATGGCTATTACCTAATTAGAATGATTAATAACAATTCCTCTGAAAGCTATGACCAAGCTGTGGATCAAGCTATTAAAGCTAAGGAAGAAGAACTTTTTTCCTACGAATTTGAAAACAATATAATGCCAATTCACTCCTATACCCTTCATAATAAGGCTGTTAATAAGCTAAGAATGGGTCGGATTACATTAGTTGACTAATATATCCTATAGGCTTGTATAATATCTCTTGTTTTTGAAATACTAGTAAATGACCCAAAGGTTGGCTATGACTGAAAGGAGATATTATGGCAAAGAATAGGAACAATAATTTTAAAAACACCAATAAGAACACAAGTAAAAACAATAGCAAAAACCAATCAAAAAACTCTGCTAAGAACACCCATGCAGAGGTACCAGACAATTCACCAGGCCGTAGCGGTCCAGGCGGAGAATAATGTCTTTGGATTTTAATAATCAAAGGGTCTGCCCCACTCCAATAATCACTCATACTATGAGCGTCATTGGAATGTGGCAGACCCTTTTTTTCTTAACCTATTACATTAAAAATTAAAACCAAATAATATATCAGCAGTATCTAGGCTTTTCTAGGCCTCCGATTCCATAAGCTAATAAAAACTCTGGGATACCAGTTACATATGGGCCAATACCATATTGCTGAAAATATATTATTACCCCCTTATCTGTTAGGTAAAAGTTATTTGGATTAAACTTATTTACCACAAGAGTTTGGTAATCCTCATAATAAGGAAAAACTTCGGACTCTAACTCCTGTCTTATCTGTTCCACAATAACTTCTGTAACAAAAGCATTAACATCATCTGTCATTAAAAATAAGCTGTTAATTCTAACTGGACTACTACAGACTATGTCCCAGGTATCTGAATCTCTTTTTGTTATACCATGGGCTCCACCAGTATATTCATATCTATCAAAGTATAAACTAAGAGCACAGTCTTGATTATATGTCACATTAATTTCAGTCACCAATTCAAATGGCCTAATCGGAAAATCATTAATTACTGAATATTCATATTCTACAACAGCCATCTGATATAGGTCCCTTACATGGGTTCTGACATATATATGTGCCCTAGTCTCATAATAAGAATTTATCTTATTCAATGTGTCTTGGTATTTATGGGAAGTAAAGTAAGGATATCTTATTGTATAGCTTAATATCATATTATACTTATAATACATATTCTCTTGTAAAACCTTTTCTTTTACTCCTACTATATTTGCTGGCAAGGGGTTCACTCCAACTATGGCTATCCTTAGCACATCATATGCAAAAACCCGACAACCTATTCTTTTGACTTTTTTTATATAGAACTATCTGATAGGGCAAATTCCAGTTTCACATTCATCATCTATAATATCCTGTTCCTCATCGTCATCGTATCTTGCCAAAAGCTCGTAATTAATAGGTTTTACCTGGCGAATTCGGTCCTCATAGTCCTCCTTAGTAGTTGTTTCATAAGGAAGAAGGGGGTAGGTCTCCTCCATAAGAGGAAGGAAGGTTATTCCCACAACATGGTCAAAATTATCGTATAGCCAGTCTGTCACATCCTCCCATTCATGGTCTCTAACATGGACAGTTATGGATGAATTATGATCTGACCAGCTATTCATAGACATCTTATAGAGCTCTAGCTGTTCAATAGCACCAACATCATATTTTGTTCTTCCCTCTGGAGCCTTGATAGGAAATTCAATAACCTTTATAGTGCAATCCTCATCTGACTGACCATTTTCATTATAAATTGGATAGCTACCCAAGGCCTCTATCATTTTATACAAGGGGTCAGTTACCGATATCCTAATTCTTCTTATATAGTAATTCGAATGAGCAAAGTGTATTCCACTACTTACACAGGGAAGTGTTGATAGGCTACCCTCTGGCTTTAGGGTGGTCATAAGCTGTGGAGCTTCTATATTAAGCTGGGCGCAATACCTGTTTCCCTCCTCATGAACCGCTCCTCTTAGCCTTGATAGCAAGGCCGATAAGTAATCATAGGTCATACCTGTTTTATTAACCATATCCATCATTCCAGTTAGGGATATTCCTATTATCCTGTCTTCCTGCATTACCTTGTTCCACTGAGGAAGCTCTACATCAACTAAGGTCATCCTTATAGCCACCCTAGTGGAAAGCCTAATGGTTTCTGTTAAGGCTTCCTCATCAAGAACAGTCCCCTTAACAAAGCTTAAAAGGTTATTAGTAGTAAGATTACAGCATTGCTTGGACTGGAGTAGAATTTCTCCGCATGGATTGCATCCCCTAAATGTTGGCTTTCTTCGTTGGCCCTCTGCACCATTAATAAATCCAGGTTCGCCATTTACCTTAATGGATTCTATAATTTCTTTAATTCTCTCTAAGGAAGGACGACTTTTATAAAATATTGAGTTATTACTCATCTTTCTATGGGATATCTCTTTGTCCTCTATCCAGTTACCATCAACCACTTTATAAATATTACGCTTTGCAGCAATAACCTCATCATCATCCTCATCACATATGACCATCATGGCACTTCTTCTTACACCACCAGATACTACGTTCTCACTTATAATAGTAGCTATATCAAGAGCATCTATAGTTCCTAGTAGTCCCTCCTGCCTTCGGTTAATAACTCGGTTAATCTTTTCAAACATTTTCTTAATGGACTTGTGACCTGATGCTCTTCCACCAAACCTCTTTAACCTTTCTCCCTCAGGTCTTACATAGCTATAATCAATTATTATCCTAGAAACATCCTTATACTTGTCTAAGGATATTAGATCAAAGTAGCTCCTTAATGCATGACACCAACCCTCCTTGCTGTCACCAACTAAAATAACAGCAATTGACCCATCATCCTTATCAAATATACACCTGCTATCCTCCATATCTTCCTTTGAAGTTATTTCTCTAATAGATTGGTCATATCGACCCTCTAGGCTAACAGAGCGGACTTTAGGAAGCTTAGCAATTAAATCTTTAGTAATACGGATACCCACTCCACTACCTACCATAAGAAGATAAAATACATCTACAAAATCCGAAAAATCTTCAATATCAGTAAAGGCACAATTATAATTAGATAAAGGGTACTTATCCACCACCTCTGTACCACCCATATAAAGTGTCCTACCAGAAGTAAAGGTTCTTAGATTGAATAAATTATCAAATAAAAGCTCTGCCTCTTTGATCTCTTCTTCCATGTTAATAGGCTGACCCATCTTTTTCTTATACTTAATACCCAGTTCAACATTATACTTTGTGGTCCTAAGAACCGTCTCAAACCAGGTCTCACGTCTCTTTTTTTCTTCCAGATATCTTGAATATGTTCTAAGATAAACAAACTCGCCTATATGGCTAAGTGGATTTTTTTTATTGCGATATGTACTTAAAAATTGTTCAGAAAATAAATTCTCCATCTTTCCTCCATTCCTATGTATACCCCTATGTCCTATTGTCAAATATGTATTGACATATACATAACTGTAAATAATTCTGTTTTTTCTTATACTACTGTGCTTATCTTTCTATAATTACATACATGTAATTACATACTAGTAACTACATACTTGTAATTATACACTTGTAATTTTGTAATTGAACATACTTGTGATTTTTCTCGCTTGTAATTTTACATACTTTTATTTTTCACGCTTGGTAAGCTATAATATGCTTTACAAATTAGATGTAATTAATCTAAGGATTTAATAATACACAATATATTGTGCTCACATTATACTTAACTACAAGATGTATGTCAATAGGTTATTGATAATAGTTATCATTTAATAAAACCAGCTTAGGCTACATAGACTTTTGCCTGTTTTTCTAACCAAATATTAATTTTAATGTATTGACTTGTTTATTTTGCATATGGTAGAATTACACAATATGAGGGAGTAATATGCGCTATTAATTAGCGTGAGAACGTCAACATCATGGTTAATAATAACCTGGCTAATCTTAAAATGTGAGACTCATGTACAGTTTTTGCTGTGCTTGAGTCTTTTTTATAAAATTGCAGATAATAAGCTTATATGCAATTTATATGCAATTCTTAGTGCAAGACCAAGCACTCAAGCAATCTCGATCATACTATACTAATTTTTAGGAGGAAATATATGAAGGAGTATTTGCAAACTGCTGAGGAAGTTATGAAACAGGTAAAATCAGCAGCAACAGGTCTAACTAGCAATGAGGCCAAAGAAAGACTAGAGAATAACGGACCTAATAAACTAAAAGAATCAGAGAAAGTTTCCTTATTCCTACGGTTTTTAAATCAGCTTAAGGATCCTATGGTCATCATCCTATTGGTTGCAGCCCTTATATCAGCGGCAACAGCAGTAATTGCCAACGAATCATTTGCTGATGTAATCATTATTTTAGGAGTTGTTGTTATAAACTCAATCCTTGGCGTATACCAAGAAAGTAAAGCAGAAAAGGCAATCGAGGCCTTGCAAGCTATATCAGCCGCAAGCTCTAATGTAATTCGGGATGGCAAGCCACAAGTGGTTAAAAGTGAGGACCTTGTAGTTGGTGATGTGATTCTTTTGGAAGCAGGGGATTCAATTCCTGCTGATGCAAGAATCTTAGAAAGTGCAAGTCTAAAGATAGAAGAAGCGGCCCTTACTGGTGAAAGTGTTCCAGTAGACAAGATTTTAGATGTTTTACATCTTGGAAAACAAAAGGATATATCTCTGGGTGACCGAAAGAACATGGTATATATGGGAAGTACAGTTGTATATGGCAGAGGTAAGGCTCTTGTTGTGGCTACTGGTATGGATACCGAGATGGGTAAAATAGCTGATGCCATAACCCAGGCAGAGGAAAATGCTACTCCTCTACAGATAAAACTTAACCAATTAAGCAAGACCCTAAGCTGGTTGGTCTTAGGTATTAGTGTGTTTATATTTATATTTAGCGTATTTAGACTATATCCAGACCTTACTGGTGAAAGTATACTAGACACATTTATGATTGCCGTATCCTTGGCAGTAGCAGCCATTCCTGAAGGCTTGGCTGCAGTAGTAACTATAGTTCTTTCTATTGGTGTTACTAATATGTCTAAGCGTAATGCTGTGATTCGTAAGCTGACAGCAGTTGAGACCCTAGGAAGTACAAATATAATTTGCTCTGATAAGACAGGCACATTAACACAGAATAAAATGACTGTTGTAGACCACTATAGCAGTGATGAATTGCTGTTAGGACGAGCAATGGCATTATGTAACGATGCCAACCTTAATGATGCCAATCAGGCAGAAGGAGAACCTACAGAGGCAGCACTTGTAAACTACGCATATAAGCTTGGCTGTTCTAAAAAAGAAATGGAAAATGAGACACCACGAGTTGGTGAGGCTCCATTTGACTCTGCTAGAAAGCTAATGACTACAGTCCATGATTCTAAAAACGGAAAGTTTATGCAATACACTAAGGGTGCACCTGACGTACTTGTTTCCCGTTGTACCACATATTGGGATGGAAGTAGCCAGCAGCCAATGACAGATAAAAAAAGGGATGAAATACTTAAAGCTAATAAAACCCTTGCTGATAAAGCCCTCCGTGTTCTCTCAGCAGCATTTCGCAACTGGGATAAGATGCCTGAACAACAAAGCCCCGAATACCTTGAGAAGGACCTTTGCTTTATTGGCCTTACAGGCATGATTGACCCGGTCCGTCCTGAGGTAGAACCTGCTATATTAGAATGTAAGAATGCAGGTATCCGAACAGTTATGATTACTGGTGACCATAAGGACACTGCAGTTGCAATAGCTAGACAATTAGGCATTATAGACAATGAAACCCAGGCATTAACAGGTTCAGAGCTTAATGAAATCAGTGATGATAAGCTTGACGATGTGATTGATAAATATTATGTATATGCCCGCGTTCAGCCCGAGCATAAAGTCCGTATTGTTAAGGCTTGGCAGGATAGGGGTATGGTAGTCGCTATGACAGGTGATGGTGTTAATGATGCACCATCAATCAAAACTGCAGATATTGGTATTGGTATGGGTATAACAGGTACTGATGTTACAAAAAATGTTGCTGAAATGGTACTGGCCGACGACAACTTTGCTACTATTGTTAATGCTGTTAAGGAAGGTCGCCGTATCTACGATAACATTCGTAAAGCAGTCCAGTTTTTATTATCATCTAACCTAGCTGAGGTTTTAGCTATATTTACAGCAACCCTATTTGGCTTTACAATCCTAAAGCCAGTGCATTTGCTTTGGATAAATCTTGTAACCGACTCTATACCTGCAGTTGCCCTTGGAATGGAGGCTGAGGAAGCCAACTCCATGCAAAGGCCCCCTAGGGATTCCAAGGAAGGAATATTTGCTAGAGGTTTAGGAATAGACCTTATATGGCAGGGAGCCATGGTGGCAGCCCTTACCGTCATTTCTTACTTTGTTGGCCACTACATGGAATCAGGTTTATGGGAAATCGCAGAAAGTCCAGCTGGTATGACAATGGCATTCCTAACACTTTCTATGTCAGAAATGTTCCATTCACTCAATATGAGAAGCAGAAGACATTCAATTTTTAAGATGAAAAGTAAGAACAAATTCCTATCTGGAGCAGTTATAGCATCATTTATACTAACAACAGTAATTATATTTGTTCCACCTATAGCAAATGCATTTAGCTTTGAGCATATTACAATAAATGAATACATTGTTTCCATGGCACTTGGATTTTTAGTTATTCCTATCGTAGAGATTGCTAAGCTCTTTCAAAGAAAGTACGATAGAAAGCATGGTATAATAGAATAAAAAATAGTTTCTTGCAAAAAATATTAAAAAGGTTTATAATTGTAAAAAACTAATATGATTAGCTATGATAAAAGCTACGATTTATGAACTTCTACAGAGAGCCGATGGTTGGTGCAAATCGGTGAAGGGACAAATCCTTCCACTTTTGGAGCTATTGGCGATGAGCCAAAGGCTAGTACCCTTTATAATACTTTCGAGTGGCCAATTAATATAATTGGCAATTTGGGTGGCAACGCGGATCCTTCCGTCCCATATCTATGGGATGGAAGGTTTTTTTGTGATTCAGCAAAGCCAGCGAAGCAATCATATAAGTATGTATTAAAATAAAAATCATCTTAGGAGGATAGATATGCTTGATTTAAAGTTCGTTAGGGAAAATCCCGAAATTGTAAAACAAAACATCCGCAATAAGTTTCAGGACCATAAACTTGAATTAGTGGATGAAGTAATTGCCTTAGACCTAGAATTCCGTAATTCTAAACAAGAGGCTGATAACCTGCGCTTTGAGCGTAATACCATATCCAGGCAAATCGGAGGTTTGATGTCCCAAGGCAAAAAAGACCAGGCGATGGAGCTTAGGAATAAGGTCACCGAGCAGTCTGATCGCTTAAAGGCCTTAGAAGAGAAAGAGGCTGAGCTTAACAAAAAAATAACCGAGATTATGATGACCATACCTAATATTATGGACCCAAGTGTCCCACTTGGTAAGGACGACAGCGAAAACGTAGAATTAAATCGCTACGGCGAGCCCACAGTTCCTGATTTTGAAATACCATATCATATTGATATTATGGAAAGACTAAATGGAATTGACCTAGATAGTGCTAGAAGGGTTGCTGGTCACGGTTTTTATTATCTTTTAGGTGATATCGCAAGACTACATTCTGCAGTTACAGCCTATGCCCGTGATTTTATGATTGATAGGGGCTTTACTTACTGCATACCACCCTATATGATACGTAGTGAGGTTGTCACTGGAGTTATGAGCTTTGCTGAGATGGATGCTATGATGTATAAAATCGAAGACGAAGACCTGTATCTAATAGGTACCAGCGAACACTCTATGATAGGCAAATTCATTGATCAAATTATAGATGAGGATACCCTTCCTGTTACCATGACTAGCTACTCTCCATGCTTCCGTAAAGAAAAAGGAGCGCACGGTATGGAGGAAAGAGGGGTATACCGGATACATCAATTTGAGAAACAGGAAATGATTGTAGTGTGTAAACCCGAAGACAGTATGATGTGGTATGACAAACTATGGCAAAACGCGGTTGACTTCTTCCGCACATTGGATATACCTGTTAGGACATTAGAATGCTGCTCAGGTGATTTGGCTGACCTCAAGGTAAAGTCTGTAGACGTGGAAGCATGGTCTCCAAGACAACAAAAGTATTTTGAAGTAGGTAGCTGTTCCAATCTAGGAGACGCCCAAGCTAGAAGGTTAAGGATTAGAGTAAATGGTGAGGAAGGCAGATACTTTGCCCATACCTTGAACAATACCGTAGTTGCCCCACCAAGAATGCTTATTGCCTTCCTGGAAAATAACTTAAATGCTGACGGTACAGTAAATATCCCTAAGGCCTTACAGCCTTATATGGGAGGAAAAACTATAATTAAATAATATGTTGCTAATTATACTAAAAGTAACAATAATTATCTTATAATAAAAACAACCCACCTTTGTATTCTTCTACAAGAGTACATAAGGTGGGTTTTACCCTATCTTTTTTCTTCAAAAAACCTCATGGTCTTCAAATCCCGTATATATAGATTGCCTTTATCAAGATTTGGGATAGTTACCTGGTCCACAGGCTCCCCTTCCTTATAAAGAACCACTGTTTCACCTTCACTAAGATTATAGCCAGCCCGTACCATCCCTTCAGTAACAGGCTCCTTATTACTTTCGCCTAGAATTTTGAGACTCTGGCCACTTCTTAATAATCTTGGAGGTAAGATAAGCTTGCCTGGCTCGTCTTTATTATCAGTAATGGAATAACCCACCATAGATACATCCTCTTCATAAGGATTATAAAGAATTATATAATCATTATCTCCATCTGAACGAAGCTCCCTAATAATAAGCTTGGGATTCTTAGCCTTTTCCCTAAATACACAGACCACCTCTACTTCTCCATCTATAATCATAGATGAGTTAACAATCAGGTCAGTCTCATATATTGCCTCACCATTAACAAGCCAATGATCTAGTTCTTCTCCTGCAGGAACAATAGGGTGTATTACTGTATCATAATCAGGATAAAACTTTCCGCTAAATTCAGAATATGTTTCTATACCATTAATGCATACTCCACCACCATTAGCAGGGACTACATTTAGCCTATACATTTCACCTAGGTCAAAAAACATACGAAGTTTTCCTAGAGTAGCAGCAACACGGTCCAAACCATATTGCTTAATCTCAGCTATTCGGTCTGGAAGCTGATTAGGATGAAGCCAATCAGCCAAAAGGTCAGTATTATACATATACTGCAACTCATTTATTCTAGACCTATTCATTTCATCCAAAACCTTATTCAAATTGTCAGGTGAAAAAGCCCCGTTAACCAGATCTAGGCTCTTTTTTATAAAATACTCCCTGCAATCCTCTCTTTTCATAAGCTGACTAAATAAGGGGCTTTCCTTCTTAACATTGCCTTTTCTGCTTACAAATTGTTGAAAATTATCTTTCCAGGGGCTTGACCCATAGATACCAAAGCTATAGTCCAAATCATGGAGAAGATATCTCCATTTTCCATCAAATGGAGCTTCTCTATAGTCTTCACCCTCTTTTGCATAATAACGATATGTCTTATAATTATTGTGAGGCCAGTCATCATTTCCTATATGAATCTGAAGCGCATAATATGCCAGATAGTTCTCTACATCTATTAATTTAGAAAGTTCTTCATATACCGCATCATCAGTTAAGTCCTTATATGTAAATGAATATGCCTTTTCATAGTCATCTATAGCATACTGATTAGATCCATCCTCATCAGCCTTTTTAAAGGTTTCTCCACCCTCTAATACCTCAAAGCTTCCTTCATATCTGCCATAGTGTTCTTTAAAATATTCGTCTCCCCATACCTCATGGAGCCAAAGTACTCCTTGATATTTCCCATTTATAAACAAGGTTGCAGGACGTACAAAATGATAATCCTTATAACCTGCCTGGCCGGCCAGGGTTTGAAACAGCTCATCACGAATAAATGCAAATCCATTATCATTACCACTATTTCTAAGGACTAACCTTTTAAATGAGCTTATAATAGTCCCATCTCCACTTCCTGCTCTCCTATTAGGGAAAAATTCATATCGAAACTTATTATTTAGCTCATCATATTCTTTTCTGGCAAATAACTTAATTGATTTCTGATTGTTAGCTCTAGACCAGCCTCCATATACACGTATACCTGCATTCTGGCTAACTACAACTTTACCATCAGTCTCAAATACCTCTAGATAAACCTCTCTCTCACTTTCTCTGCCACGCATATTAAAATTAGCTGGAGCAGGGGGTTCTATTATTGCAGAGGGATTTTCCTTTATATAATCGTCCCTCAACTTACCTTCAATTAAAATACCATATTCATAATCATATAGATTATAGGGATCCGTTGTAACTGAAAATATTAAGGTGTCAAAACGATTATTAATATCTTTATCAAGAAAATAATTATGTATAATTGTATCGGTCTCAGTACCATCTTCATAATAGGCTTTAGCCTTAATCGTAACCAATTGTGTATGTGATTTTAATGGCAGTTCTATATTATTGTCATATAGTTCTTTAGTCTTATCTGGTTCTGATCCATCTAGGGTGTAATATATATCACAGGGTCTGTCACTCTCAATTTCTACACATATAGTTTCCTGGTAAAAATTATCTTGCTGTACAAACCTTATACCCTGGTTATTATTTATAACAAGCTCATCACTATCAGAAGGTTTATCATCAATCACCACCTGCTCATCACTGTCAGAAGGTTTATCATCAATCACCACCTGCTCATCACTGTCAGAATGTTCATCAGTAATTATCACTGACTCCTCAAGCTTGATATCTTCTACTGGTATCTCATCCGATTCAACTTTATTTTCACAGGCACTAAAAATGAGTACTCCTGTAATTACTATATATAAAAAGATAGATTTTGTTTTGGCTTTAAACATTAAAATCCCCCTTCGCTAGCAGTTTATGGTACAAATACTATCATACCATTTATTTTCCCAAAACAAAATAAGATAAAGCTAAAATAGACATACTTGATATAATTTAAAAAAAATTGACGTTCAGAACGTTAAAAAAATTAATATCTTATATAACAAAAAGCACTGACTTTATAGTAAAATCAGTGCTTTCAATGCAGTCGGCGGGACTTGAAGCCACGACAACTCTCTAAGCCTTGTAGAAAGGGGCTTTGCACATCGCTGTTTTATAAGGCAATCAAAAAGGCAATCAAAAACTATATTTATTTACTATTTTTAAAATTTCTTCACCATATTTATTAGCCTTTGCCGGACCAAATCCGTTGACCAACATTAAGTCTTCAATGCTTTTTGGCATTTTAGATATTAATTCTTTCAATTGTTTATCGTTATATATAAAGTATGGCTTTATTTTCTCTTCTCGGCTTTTAGTCAATCGGTACGCTTTTAGCTCTGCGAATATATCTGATTCTTCCACAGGAATTGCAATGTTTGTAGCAGTATTTTGTTCTTCTTTATCAATCCTTTTTTCCACTTCAATCTCTGGTTTGCTATTATTTATTTTATACTGTTCATATTTTGCGGTATAGTCTTTATCAACTTTCTTATGTAAATCTAGATAAGATTTAGCCCACTCCAACATTCTTTCATCTGATGACGCTGATTCTTTAGACTTCTCATATATATCTTTTATATATTTTACTAATTGATCAGCACGAATAACTTGAGATTTAACTTCCTTTTTTGCATACTTGGTGTTAATAACCGTCTTGGGATTCGCAAGTACAACAACGGATTTATTGAGGTCTTCAAAGTACCTTCCAACCATAAATTTAGTTAAAATATTGCTTTTATTATCAACCCTGATTTTCTTCATCAATTCTAAGTGCCTTTGATTCTGTGTTATAGGTGAATATATACCTTCCTTCTTCTTTCGTCCACCAAAGTCTGTGGTACGTATAAAATCCCCTGTATTAGTAATTTCGATATTTCCATAGAGATTTTTACACTCTATTACAAAGCATAATTTTTTTGTAAATACAAGATAGTCTATCTGGGCACTTAAATCACCATCCTCTAGATAGATATCATGTAATATGTACATAGGCATATGGCTGTTTTTCAGCTCAAATGCAATATTCTTTTCTCCAGCAATTCCATACTCTAAACACCTTATATCCTGTCTAATGATAGCTTGTCCTTCCTCATTAAGTTGCGTTTCTAAAGCATAAAGTCTTTCTAATTGTGTTTGTGCATTACTGCTTTCCTTAAGAAATACAGGCTCCTTCATTTTATTAAACAGTCCCATTTTTTCCTCCTCGTAAAAGTTTTATCCTAAATATACATTCTCATTATGCCATTCCAAGAAATATGGATCTGGTAGCTGTTCTCGCTTATCTGGTAGTATAATCAGCTTACTTCCATGATGTGCGTAGTACTCTTTTCCATTGCCAAAGTCCTCTTTAATTCGTCGGCTCACTTCAATATGAAGCTGCTGAAAAAGTCCTTGATATTGCAATTAGCAATTAAAAGATAATAGTTGTAAATGCTTTCCTAATACTATTTTTTTACTTGATTACATGGTACAATATGTATATAAACCACAGGGGGATTTCAAGTGCTTAATTTAAATAGACAACTAAAATTTTCATATTTTACTGGCATCTATGATGCTATTATACCTAAGAACC
>FZPS01000122.1_pt73 | contig 38097 bp, 33 predicted proteins | sample 1817821 | NCBI WGS metagenome assembly FZPS01 (sample SAMEA104158645, study PRJEB21678) | metagenome | place: Germany | collected 2015-04-21 | reverse complement strand
CAGCCCCTCATTATACGCCGGGATGACCGCGGCGAGCTCCACAGGAGGAGGTGCCGGATGGGTGCTCTCCCCGGCGGGGGAGAAGTGGAGGTTAATTGATTCTGTCATGAGTATCCCACAGATGCACTGATCGCCGGGGAACGACCCCGGGGCGGGGCAACAGACCCGGGACGCCGCAGCAGATGATTATGACGTATCTCACGGTCTAGATAAAAAACCTAACGGAATTCATCCAGAGGCAGAGAGCATAGTTTTTGGTGAAAAGAGAGATCAGGAGAGAGACAACACCCCGAAATCATGCCGGAGACACCAGATCCGGGAAACACATCAGAGATCTACGATATAATAAGATTTCTAAATTATCGGGTACGAAATACTCGCGATTTTTGAATAAAACTCCTCCTGAGCCCTTCTTCTCCGGAATCTCCAGAAGACCACCCGGCCCCGGGGCCCGGGAAGAGAAAGAGCGCGAAAGAGCGCTAACCCTCCCGCCATTCCCCGATCAGGGGCAAAAACCTCCAGAGAGCGCAGGCACCGACGCGGTCCACCCACCCCCGGGAGAACGCGCGGATGGAAGATGCACAACAAAGGTCAATCAGAAAACCACCCCCGCGCACGAGGTCCAGCCGCAGACCCGGGAAGGCCACCCGCAAACGAGATCGAACCGCCCGCGTTAACGACTTTTCCATACCACCCGGAAAAAGACACAAAATCCCGGTGCCTGCATCCGAGGAAAACCCCGGGGTCAAACCAGGGTGCAGGGACAGGCCGCGCTCTTTTTGCGTCCGGATGCTTTTTCCGGATGCTTTTACCACCCCGCCGGAAGCAAGACCGCCTACCCCCCCTGCACCAGCCGGGCATAACACCCCTCACAGACCTTCGTCTGCGCCTCCCGGGAGTGGTAAGACCGCCTTTCCCGCCCGGCAGATGTCACACCGCCCGATCTCCGCCCGCACCCGCACAAACTCCCGGTGGTCGAGCACCCCGGGGAGCGGCCGCACCTTCACCACCGGCCGTTTCGCCTTCTGAAGACAGTCGTAGCAGAGGTACTCCTCCTCCCGCAGACATGACAGGGTCTGTCCTCTGCCACCGGGAGGGGGATGTAATCATCAGGGTTGACCGGAGAGTGACAGCGGTTGCTGTCGATGAGCAGAATCCCCGGTTGTCTACAAGAAATCCACGGGCGGGTGACCGGGCTCTACCGCCAGGAGGACCTCCCGGTGAACAGGGTGGAGCCCCCAGAGATCGAGGTTGCGACATTCGGGCGGCGCACGAGAAGAAACCCTTCCCGGTGACCCCGGAACAGGGGCTCGCGAACGTCCGGGTCTGTGAGGCCATCTATCGGAGTCTTGCGGCGTGAAGCGACCCCTGATTTTTCACGGTATAGGATCGCGATGTCAATAGTCGCGCCGTGTGTACATACTTGCCCGGGGGTTGTGCCCCGGCAGCGGGTGAGTACCTTGCCAGCAGGGGAGAGAGCACCCCTAAAGACGCACTTAAACAAGAGATGAAATAGCCAACCGGCCCCTACATTCTTTTGGCCCGCCTACAAACGTCATATACAATGGAGAGGTAGTACGTTGAAGATCCCGCTGAGCAAGGCACTGATAGATGTGCAGTGGGCATTCATCAGCATCGTCACGGCATCGCTGGCTCACTTCATACTTCGGATCATCCTCGGCAGGGAACTCGGGCCCGATGGGCTCGGGGTATACACCCTTGCCTTCACCATCTACCTCTTCGGGATGCAGTTTGCCGCGTTCGGGATCGGTTCAGCGCTGACAAAATACGTCGCAGAGTTCCTTGATGACCGGGCCACCATCAGAAACTACGTATCATCGGGGATGACCAGTTCGATCATCACCGGCACCCTGATGGGCGTTGTGCTCTTCCTCCTCGCTCCCTATATTGCTATCTCCTTCTTCCACGTCCCCGAGCTGGAGGGCATGATCCAGTTGACCGCCCTCTGCTACCCCTTCATCGCCGTCCAGAAGGCGGTGAACGGGACGCTGAACGGCTTCCGCAGGATGCACCTCTACGCGTTCTTAAACATCGTCCAGAACGTCACCGTCGTCGCGGCATCGATCGCCCTGGTGCTGCTCTTCGAGATGGGCGTAATGGGGGCGGTGATCGGGTTTGTCGGGCCGACCATCCTCGTCAGCGCTCTCTCCCCGATCCTGATCCGTGACTGCATCGGGTTCGGTTCATCCTTCTGGGACACCGCGGCCCTCCGTGCCACGACCGTCTTCGGATTCTATGTCGTGCTGGGAAACTCCATTGCTTTCCTCAATACCCAGGTAGACAGCATTCTCATCGGATACTACCTGAACCCGACCGAGGTCGGGATCTACGCTGTCGCCGTGCTCCTCGCCCAGACCCTCACGCTCATCCCGGGTGCGGTGCAGCGGGTGACGGCGCCGGCGACGGCGACCCTGTACGGGAAAGGAGATATCGAGGGTGTCAGGAGGCTCTACTACTCCACACTGAAGAAGAGTCTCCTTATTTCAGCAGGCAGTGCAGTGCTCATCGCCGCCCTCGGCCCGTATATCATTGCCCTCCTCTTTACCGAAGAGTACCTCGTGTCCTACGTTCCGTTGCTGATACTGCTCCTGGGATACACCGTCGATGCATCATTCGCGGCAGTCGGCGCCACGCTCTCAAGCATCGGGAAGGTGCACATCCCCTTCCGCATCAGCACCGTCTGCGGGGTGTTGAATGTCATACTGAACATCCTGCTCATCCCCATCCTCGGGATACGCGGTGCTGCCCTGGCAACAGCAGCGACCATGATAATGAGTTTTGGGATAACGGTAAAAATCATCCATCACTACATCGGAGACCATACCAGCAGCCTCTCGACCAGGATGACGGCCCGGGGTAAATGAACCGGTCGCAGGTGCTGTTGTAGCCCCCGCCCTCTCTCAACCACTCGAAGTCACCTTCTGGATTTTCAGAAACCCCTGCTGCGATTGCCGCCCCTCACCGGGTGGGTGATCGGGGACCGCAACGAGGAGGCGTATCTGGCTGAACAACGCAGGGCTTGAGGTGATGATAAACGCCTGCACGCGGAGGTTCTCCGGCCAGAAGAGAGGGAAAGGTAACTTTTCGGTCATAAAACGGCCGATGAATGGCTGATACCCTCTGAAACCTGAACGGATCGCGTGACGCTGCTGGCGTTCTCTCTTCTGATTCAGGCGGTGATCCGGGTGCTGGCCGCCGGAACCCGGGATGCCATGGAAAGAAGACCACCGGGTCCTGTGGAGAGAATGGGAGGGAGAGGCACGATGAGCGGAGGCAGTCGGTGGTACTCCCGGGGAGGGCGCTACCTGGGGAACTGGGAGGAGGACAACAAATAGGCAGCCTGATTAAAACACTGTTTGATCAGAGCGCCCCGTCTGGAGATTGCGCTGCTGCGGAAGGCGGGGCTACGACAACCTCATCGATGATATAATATCCGCAGAGATCGTCATTCTCATATATCCTCTGCATCCTCTCAAGTTCCATTAAATACTCCGGCCCCAGGATGACACTGCATTCAACCGGCTGGTGGTATCCTTCGACCATTGTGAACATCTGGATGGGCCTATCCTCCATGTAACTCCTCCAGATAAACACATCACCGGCACGATTTGAGAGGTCCGGGGAATACAGCGGGTTATGTTGAACCCCACACCAGCTACCAAGGACGCTGCCCCCATAGCTTGAGTCGCTGAAAACCCTCTCCGAGTAACGGGATATCGTTTCTGCACCCTTTACTTCTTGAATTGTATAAGTTGTCGATATCGTTGAGTCTTTCAGCCAGAGGGGGCTGTCCAGGTTATTCGAGGTGGCAGTTAGCATAAAGAACGATAGACAGGTAAATAACACGAATACTACACAGATCTGCTGGTTTTTACTCAGGTGTCGGGCTATATGAAGGGTAGCAAACGCAGCCATGAGGGATAAAAAGAGGTACTCGAAGACAAACCAGCGAGAAGGTATGATATTTCGTATCCCGAATAAGGGAAAACCAAAGGTTATACCCAGGAGCAGGGTTGTGCAGACTAACATTGAAAATGTCTTCTTTGAGCGGAATTTTGGGGATAACCAGTAGAGCGAACCGATGACCGCCAGGAATATCAATATTGCCAGACCGAGGTTATTGGCCAGACGTTCAGACAGGGGCGGGAGCAGCGCCGCATATTCAGGGATAGCCTCCAGCCTGTTTAAAAAACTCGCGTAGCCTCTAATACACGCGTCAAGCGTTGCAACAATCTGGTCAAAGAAGGGAGTTCCGCCTTTGCCGTATTCCGCGACAAACCAGTGCTGGAGAAGGCCTATGGCGTATACCATCAGCAACATCGGGAAGACATGATTCCTCTCCCTGGAGGTGATGATACTATAAAGCAGCGAACCGGCGACCAGCCCGGCGAGTGTCACAAACAGCACAAACGAAGATACGGCGTGAGCCATGATCATCGTAAACATCAGCGTAAGCAGAATTGCCAGCCATTTTACTTTATTTCTAATGTTTGTGACGTTTTCAAGAGTTGTAAGTTTGTACAGGGCAAATACTGCAAAGAAGAATAGGATCACCCCATAACTGGTTGTCTGAGGAGCGACACCCCAGACAGCATGGTAATCGCTGATATTGACAGCAAGCATTCCCAGGAGGCCGATCCTCTCATTGAACAACCCTCTCCCGATGAGGTAGACACATACCGACGAAATTATAAAAGGAATGATGATCGAAGACATCGATGCGTCTTTTACAGGTAGGCCGGGTATGATCTGAGATATCGCAACATATATGTGCATTATCGGAAAGAACTCCTCTTTACCAGGGAGGACTCCGATATCGCCAACCTGCGCTAACATCTCGTTCATTCTCAGATGGGCCCAGTAGTCAACACCAGAACCCCCGTAGAAATAATATGTCGTGAGTTTGAGGTTCAACGAGAGCAAGATGATACTGATCACCGGGATGACAGCGTCTCTTCTCTCTGTCACCCCCGCACATAACAGCGCCAGTATCCCCGCAGAAAGGGAGACCAGGATAAAATAGGAGAGGGTTCGGTTCTCTGAAACATGGAATGTTAACAGGCTCATGGCAAAAAGAACCATGAAGATGGCTTCGAGCAGGTACCGGGTAGACCGGCGATTACAAAAAATGACTTCACTGCTCTCAGCATCGCTCACCCGGGATAATATTAGATACACAAGGGAAGCAAAAAAGAGAGCACCCCCTAACGCGAGCAGGTGGATGGTGGAAGATATCAGGTAGAGGCTCATGATGACAAGCCCGCCCGCTAACCCGAGGACGCTGATGACAGTGTCCAGCTCATATCCAATGAGGCGATGCAGCATGCCGCCGCTGTGTTGCACTTTCATGCCATCCATGCTCATCCTCAGTATCAGAGGCTAACCTGCCTCGGGTTTACAGGGGGACCACCCGGGTCTGATCGCCTTGCCCACCCTCCAGGAAAACCAGGGAGTAAACCTGAAACCATGCTCTACGACCCCGGAACCCCGCTGCATACACGACTACCTGTAACCCTGCTGGTTGTGACCGGGAACCAGCCGCCCCATCTCATCCTAAAACCCTCGTGTACACGCCCATGATATCCCCTGCGATATTCTCCCACGTAAACCGCTCCGCATGCGCAAGGATCTTCTCCTGATCCCACTCCCGGTCCAGCCCCACCAGGATCTTCTCCGCCAGATCATCGGGGTCACCGGGCTCAACCAGCAGGCCGTAGTCATCCGAGGTAATGACCTCCTCACTCCCACCATTCCGTGTCGCAACAACAGGTTTTCCACACGCCATAGCCTCGACCTGAACGACACCAAAACTCTCCGAGAGACTTGGCAGGACAAAGAGGTCGCAGGCGTTCATCCAGAGGGGGATCTCATCGTGCGGCTTTCCGCCGGCGAGCACGACGTGGTCCTCCAGCCCGAGCGAGTGGATCTGGCGCTCAAGGGAGCTCCGGAGTTTCCCGGAACCGACGATGACACAGAGTAGATCTTCCCGCTTAACTACAATCTTTGAAATCGCTTCTATGAGGAATTCATGCCCTTTTACCTCATCATATAAATTTCCAACATTTAGAATTAATTTCTTATCTGGAGGTAAGTTCAATACCGCCCTGCATTTCTGAGTATCTACAGGATGGAACTTTTTACTATCGTAACCATTCGGGATCGGGATTACATTTTGAAGTGGAATATTCACGCGGCCGAACGCTGATGTATCACTCTTCTTAACGCGAATTATTTTATCCGCCTTGCTCCAGGCATTTATAAAGACCCTATCTTCTGTCTCGACTGCTTCCATAAACGTATCTGAGGTGTGTTCAGTGATGACGGCAGGAACGGAATAATTTTGCTTCAGTTTTACCGCAACAGCTCCCGATGGCCAGGTAAAATGGGCATGAATCAGGTCAAACTGAAGATCTTCTTTTTTGATCAGGGACATGATGGCTCTTGCTTCGAGGTCCACCCACAGCGATCTGCCATAATGCCAGAAAAGAGGATTATTGATATATTTTGGGAAAAACACCTGAACATTATCAAATTGATAATCAAAATGTCTGGTTTTGCGTAAACGCTCCATACCATAGGCTACAGGTGACACTACGTAGATATTGTCAAAATGATGTCTCAGGTATTTAATCTGTTCCTTGACAAAAACACCACTGACAAAGGTATTGTCTTCGTTTGGGAAACTGTTGCTGATGACAAGCAAGTTTTTTTCAGGCATGTGAAACCCCGTTTATAATGGATTTATGTTTCCCTGCCCGGGTCAGATCGACATACTTAAACTCAATATCCCAACCCGGGCTCCTCTTGGCGATGCGATCTAATTGCTCCTCATCAAAACCCTCTTTGGAGATGGTGTTGAAGATAAGGTGGTCGATCTTCTCCTGAGTAGCCTGAAATTCCGCAACACGTGATATTTCCCAAAAAATATGTGTGCCAGATTCCCTGTGTATATGCTTCCCCTCTGGAGTGATAAGCATCTGCCGACCCGGGATCTTCTTCAACAAAGGGTAACCTCTGCCACAGGGCTCACCCAGCAAAAAGCCTTCGTCGCCCGCAGCACATCTGGTGGACGGCACGGCATAAATATACAAGCCGGTTGCAAGAATCTGCCCTTCGCCCTCTTCGACCGCAAAGACCATCACCACAAACGACCACCTCCCGGTATCAATACGCAAGCCCGGCATATTCGGAACACCTGATTCCGCCGTCATTGCCATCTCAATTCTTCACTTTGCATATGACAATCCTCCGCTTATTTGAATCAGTACGTGGAATCTCATCCACAAAATTAAACCGGATCTCCACATCTCTTCCCAGGTGTCCCCAAAAGAACTTCTGAATCTCGTTATTGATATCCGGCGAATAGCGATCAGATTGGACAATGTTTACCACGAATTCGTCGACCTTTTCCTGAACAATCTGGTAGTCCTGAATAGCCGTTACAACGTCTCCATCTTCAAAAACGTCTGTCAACAATAACCCCGGCAAACGCTTTCCATCGGGCAGGACGACCTGTTCCGCAGTTCTCCCGGTGATCCTCTCTAATAGTGGAAGCCCCCTCCCACAGGGGCATATCCGGTCTGCTGGCACACCCATATCCCCCGCATCATATCTGATAAACGGCATGGCATAGTTCCACAGGTCAGTGAGGATAATGTGACCATTCTCTCCAGGAGCAACAGGAGATCCACTATCATCCAGAAACTCATGTACCGAACGTTCCACACTGATGTGATACCCTGAGTGCTGGTCACATTCACAGGCGTTTGCTCCACCATCAAAACATCCAAACTGATCAAAAACATCACACTGGAAGGCCGCAGATATCGTTTCTCTCTGGGTTTTTGATAACGTCTCTGCGGTTGTCATGACCCCCTCCGGGTTGATCGCATCGATGCCATGCTCAATGGCGTGCTCTGCAAGTATAGCAATTGATGACGGATAACCCCGGATATATCTGGGATTAAACTCTATTATCTGCTGTAGATACCCATTCAATCGCTCGCTATTCAGATTATAGGAAGATAACGGCAGGTTATGGCTAAATTTGAACCGGATCTTAGTATACAGTGGAACATTCTCCGGGAGCAGCGAGGAACCCGCAAGAGTGGCGATCTTATCCCCGACACGATACCCGGCAAACTCCCACCCCCTCAACGTGGTAGCCCGGGATATACTCAGAGTATCCCTGTCGATAAAGTATTCAAAGACCTTCCCTGAAGATCCGCTTGTTGTCTGATGGATCAGGGACTTCTGAGGAATATTCCGCGCGACAAATTTTCCCGGGTTTTTCCGGACATCTTCTTTGGTCAGGACAGGTAATTTCACCAGATCGTCCCTGGTTGCGATGTCTGACGGAGACAGACCCAGAGATCGGAAGAGATCGTGGTAATACGGCACATTGGTATACGCATGATGAATTAAGCTCCTCAACCTTTTATTCTGGTAATCCTGAAGTTCTTCAGGCTGCCACCACTGGCTCTTTTCAAGTAGCGTCAGCTGCCTGGAGATATCTGTGCCTGCAATGAAGTCGTTCATCGGCAGCGCAATGTTCCTTGCAAAGGTGTTTGACCTCAGTAGAGGTCGGGTTCGAATGTGAGTTTGAGAGTTCATATCTATCACTCCACGATGTTTATTCTGTGTTGCACCTGCAGATTCCTTCTATCTGGTGCAAACTCTCCTGCGGGCAATACTCATAAGAGGTGCCACGACCAGTTTTTCCTGACCCCCACAAATCCCCTCTCCCCCGATCCACGGCGAGGCCCCCTTCACCATCTCCAGAGAGATCCCCCGGAAGAGATCGGGAAGACCGCACACTCCGCCCCGGAGAAAGCCCCCTCGACACTCCCGGCCGGGAGAAACACCCCGGCCTTCGTCGCAGGCGAGGGAGACGAAATAGGCGTCATAGCTGTGTCCGGCGACCACAGAGAGGGTGCCGTACTCCTCCTTGAGGCGGGCTGACTCGTAACCCCCTTTCCCACCGATACAGAAGTTCTGTTCTGACATTTTATCACCGAGAAACAGTCCTTGCAAGATCACCTGGCGTAGAAAACACCGCCCCTAAACGCAAGGCATGCTGAATGAAGTAATCCAGGGACGCCAGATATTCAGGCGAGACCCTGCACGGGTGAGCCTGAAGTGTCAGAACCCCACCACCTCTTTGTTTTAGTGAAGCCAGACATTCGACCCAGATCTCCCCCATTTTTATAGATTCGTCGGGGCGGTATCTGGGACCCCGCGGATCCCCGATCAGAGAATAATCACTGATACCCAGCGTTGGAAATTCCAGAACATTCGAGGTTATGTAGCAGGGTAACCGCGGGGACTTACTGTAGAGATTATAAAGAGAACCAGCAAGTTCCAGCAGGGGCTTTGCGTAGCGGTACGTTGCCATATCCATATACCGTTTCTGAACAAACGGTACGCCCTTGAAGGCAATCTCAAACCTCTTCTTACTACAGTCATACCTCAACCCGGCCCTATCCACCGCCAGGTAGGTGGCAGGGTTATGCTTATACCACGGTGCCCGGAATCCCTCAATCTCCAGGTCAAAAACCTTCGAAAACACACGCTTCATGGCATTCAGGCGATCAATCTGGACCGATTCTGACTCATAAAATCCTTTGTGAACATCACCATGTCCTTCGACCAGATGGTCTCTCTTTAAGATGTACTCCGCCCGTTCTGGATACTCCTCTGCCGCTCTGGCTGTTACAAAAAATGTTGCTTTTACGCCATATCTATCGAGAAGAGAGAGGTAGGGTTCCAACCGCTCAATGGTCTCAACCCGAAAGTAATCGATATCTCCGGTTACGCAAACAACCAGATCATTAGCAACCTCGAGCGATTCCATATTCAATCCTCACGATAGACTGCGCTTGATGGTATTCCCATGCCTGGACTGCACGGTAAAACTCCGGGGATAGTTCTCGATGAACCAGACCATGAATGCGGTCACGTCGATCTTATCCGCCAACAACCGCTCCCGCTTGCTCCTCCATTTTTCCTTGCTTGCAGGATCCTGAAGTATCTCAATCGCCTTACCGAGCGCTGCGCTACCGTCGGTGAAACTGTAGAGGAGGTCATAGGTCTCCTCAAGTTCGATGAAATTGCCCATCGTACCCGCGAGGGAAGAGACATAGATCGATGGCGTCCCGAGGATAGCCGCCTCTGACGCCATCGTTCCCCCCTCCCCCACGTACAGCGTCGCATAATACAGCAGATCATGCAACTTCTCCGGGGAGACACGGAGGCGGTAGTCCTGCAGTTCCGCTGGCAACGCCCCCTCCGAGGTGATCAGGACCCGGCCGTAGTGCTCCAGGGCCTTCACGAGCCCGACCCTGTCGTGGATGCCGTGCTGCCCGAGGTCGTGGCTCGCCTGCCAGGAGACGAAACGGACGATGGTGAAGGGGTCACCCTCGGCAAGACCGAGGTCGTCGAGGACGGCGGGATCGGGGGTGAAGCGGTTCGGGTGGAGGTAGGCGAGTTCCATGTAACCACTGAACCGGATCTGCTTCTTACCAAGATCCTGAGTAAAACACGACGGTGTGGGGACGCCCTCTACAAAGGGCAGGTAGAGGCGGATCTGCTCGGTGCTGTGTTCCGTGTCTTCAAAGTTGATGCACGGCTTTCGGAGAAGATAAGAGACGTGAGCAGCACGGATCGATCCAGCCCCTATAAAAATATCTGGCTGGAAACCTTTCGTCAGGTTATAGTATCGTACGTCGATGATCGGTATATTGATCAATTTTCTGACAAGCGAGGTCCCATAACTGCCCACATTTTTAAACCCGATGTGGTACTTTTCAAGCAACTCGAATGAGATATCCTTCTCACTTGCAGTTACCAGCACCTCATGCCCCCGCTCCTCCATCTCCCGGATAAAATTCTTGAAATAATGGACATGAGCAGGATGATTAACATCGACAACGATCCTCATGCCCTCACCCCGGCTGCGGGGATGATAGAGATCAACATAAACACCCTCACAGTTGACCAGATACTTTTCTCCACACCACACCCTCCTGAGAAAACTAGAAGAATAACTTCTGATACGCCTTAAACCCGATCTCTGCGACCTTGATTTTTCTTTTTGAGTACTGGCGAACATACCTGCCATAATTCACCAGTTCGCCACCAAAGCGCCTCTTGAACTCGCGCGGACCATAGGGCTTATCCGGCTTTCCTGCACCACCAAAATCAAAAACCAGGTAGTTGTTCTCGACGCCCCACTCAAGGATGTGCCACACAAGGTACTCGTTTGGATAAAACGAGAGGGCATCAACAGCCGCCCCCGCATACCAGTCATAGATTCTATCTTTGTAGAGGAGAACGGCTCTCGCACCGATGTAGTCATCCTCATGACGTGCCAGGAAGAACTTCGCCAGCCCTTCTGGAACAAGGTGCCGAAACGAAGACTCAAACAAAGAGATGTCTGCGAGGGGGACCCGCACACTGTTGTACGTCTCGCGGAGCAATTCGTAGAATACTGGAATTTTATCCTGACTTACGATCTCCTCTACAACCACCCCGGCCCTCTCTGCCCGATTGATGTTCTTCCGTCGTGACTTGTGGATCTGGCCCCAGAGGTCATCCCTGGACCGATTGAGATCAATTATGAAGTTTAGATGATCGACGTAGGAGTAGTTGTTCACAGGGTTCAGCATACCCTGCACATCATACATGTTCCTGATCTCAGTATACAGGGAAGACCTGCTCGCATGAGAATCATACTTCTCCACCAGTTTGCTCACAACATCGCCCCCTGAAGAGGGGGCGATGAGAGGACCGCCCTGTACGATAGAGCGTGCGGAGAAATTCCCCGGAAAACCATCCATCACGCGGATCACGACGCCAGACATCACCCCGCCTATCTCCTGTGACCCGGGATCGGTCAGGGCAACACTTATCGGAAAATAATTCTTTGTTTCCGCATACACCCTGTATAACGCCGGGGTCTGGAATATATTCCCCATGGGATGAGAAAACACAAAATCATCCCATTCGGTATCAGTGATATCGCGCTCGCTACCCATTGTTACCGGGCCAGACCCGAGCGTGGCCTGGCACTCAGCAACATCGCAGGTGAGATTCTCGCCACCCATTGTTACACCATCCTCAGAATATTCTTCCATAACTCTCCGCTCCAGGTGCACCTGGCATCACGTCCCGCCCGGCGAGACCTCCTGACAGTCTTTGCCGCCGGGACGGCCGCTTCAGAAGACAGCAGATCCCTCATGCAGAACCTCCGGTTCCGTGATTGTGCCTCCGGGTTCTCACCAGAACCCATTTTCCAAGGTTATACACTAAATCAACACAGTACCTGTAGCAGTAGTCCAGGCCAGTCCCGGGCCATCGTTCTGGATGGGTGAGGATACAGATATCACGAAGACTGCCCTGGTTGATGAGGTTTATCAGGTCATCTGAACTACGAACACCCTCAGAGGAACGAGATCTCTCGATGGTGTCTTTGACCTTGTTTCTGTTTATATCCCAGGTCCTTCCGCTGTCTGAGAAGTACGCGAACCGATCATAATCCAGGGAGAGGTATGGTTCACCAAGAAGGCCAAAATCATCAGGCCTGCACCTCTCCCAGATAGCCCGGTTATCGTATCTTGAAAGGGGGTTACCGTGCATACAGACCGTTTTTACATCGTACTTCTCGCGAAACATGGCCAGTTCCTCTGAAAATAAGTGGATCGCAAGATCCATGTCTCCCTTTGCCGTATCCAGGGTCTCGTAGTGATACCCGATCTCGTGGTGATAGGACGCTATTGTGTCGATGATATCAGGCACATAGACGTTCTTCCCTGTCCGGAAGTAGTAGGTCGCCCTGATGCCATAGTCAGATTCAACCTCAGCCATATCCAGGGCAAACCTGATGTTTTCATCAACATCGTGGCGGATAAGAATGATAGAATCAGCCGCATTCGTATCCTCAAGATACTCCGCGATGGTCACATTTCTGTACCTTGAGTTACTGACCGCCTCACAGAGGTCTTCATACTTTTTCAGGGTAAAATCTCTACCGCTCAGCATCCCCCACCTCTCGTCACCGGCTGGACACTCCAGGCTCTCTTAGAGCGCCTCAAAGGTTCAATCCTCACTTACCCGCCCCCAGTTTCTTCATAGGTCTTGCTGGATTCCCCATCACCACCGTCCCGGCAGGAATGTCCCAGAGCACCACAGACCCCGTGCCGATGACACTGTTCTCCCCGATGTCCACACCCTGAATGACAATGCAGCCTGGAGCCATCCAGGCCCCCCGTCCAATCCTGACCGGTTTGACGGTACGGGGATATTTATCCATCAGGGTTTTTGTACCACGTTGATGTGCGCTGATGATACAACGGTCGCCGATCTCAGCATAATCTTCGATGGTGATGTATTCCGGATGAATTCTGTCAAAGATGACATCATACCCGATGTAGACCTCTTTTCCTATGTTTATGCCCCTCATACGGTGCAACTTAACCCTGACAGACGGAATAGGGAAACTGGCAGCAATCCGCTCAAGAATCCAGTTCTTTAAGAACCGTATCCCGTAGCGTATCTGGCTCTGATTTTCGATCTGAGAGATCTCGTGAATTGCTGTTCTGTCCCTGTTTGAAATCATGGTATACCCGCTCACCAGGAGGATTCACATTATCTGACAACCATCAACGCCAATGACCTGCCCGCTGACATAATCCCCCAGCGGTGAAGCAAGGAACAGGACCACTTTTGCAACATCCTCCGGGGTGCCAATACGCCCGAGTGCCACATTGCTGATCAACTCTGTCCTGACCTCTTCCGCCAGATCTTTCGTCAGATCAGTGGCTATCAAGCCCGGAGCAATCGCATTCACAGCGATGTTATACCGACCGAGTTCTTTTGCGGCCGACCTGGTAAAACCCACGATAAACGACTTGCTCGCAGAATACGCCGTTTGCCCGTGGCTCCCATGGGTTCCAACGATCGATGAGAGATTTATTATTCTGCCAGAATTCTGTTTCATCATCATCTTCGCGGCCATCTGTGAACACAGGAACGTGCCTTTGCAGTTGATCTCGTACATGCCGTGTAATTCATCAATCCTGGTCATCATCAGGAGATTGTTGCGCATAATCCCTGCATTGTTGACAAGGATATCCAGACGACCAAATTCTGATTTAATCTCCTTAAACATCCTCTTTACTTCGTCTTCCCTGGATACATCGGCCTTAACCTTGATGGCGTTAGACCCTTTTGCTGCGATGAGATCAAGCACTTCATCGGCAGCAGCCTCACTGTTGTTGTAGTTCACAATCACCTGTGCGTGGTTCTCCGCGGCGAGAAGCGCCGTTGCTCTGCCGATACCTCTGCTTGCTCCGGTGACGAGCATAACTTTACCCTGTAACATCTTCTCTACACCTCATGACTCGTTTTTGAGAATTACCCACCTGACAAGGCGATTCAGGGGGAGGATACCATCCCATGGCTGATCATAGTCATGGATCGCGCCAGGGATGACAATGCGGTCAACCCCCCGGTATGTCGCCTCCCGGGCGAATGCCCGCCGCCTCTCTTCGTCGTGAATGCACAACGTGATCGCCTGGATCTTTCGGGTGATCAAATCGAAGACCTCGTCAGTCGACCCGATCTCCTTGATGAAGATACATTTTCCATGAATCGGATCCTCCAGTCTGAGGTTTGAATCCATCAGGATTGTCCAGCTCAGGTCCGCAGGCGTAATGATGTTCTGGTGATCCGAGAGCAGATACCTGGATCTTGCGTTGATGATACTGGCCAGGATCGCCGGATCCGTATCCTGGTGTCGAAGGGCCGGCGGGAGGTGCTCAAAATAGCCTTTCATCTTCAACCCGATCTCCTCAAGCGAGTACCTGCTCTTCTCAAAGAAGAGCACCTGCGGGGAAGAACAGGCCATCTGGTTAAAGATTACAATGTCTTTGACCGAGTCTTCCAGCGCCTTCTCGAAACGTTCGCTCTCGATGTACTCTCTGTCAAAAACACCAAACGAGTACTTCGGGCCAAAGACGATGGTCTCACAATGCTCCTTTTGAGGAAGCGCAAGAATCGAACGTATCGCTGCCGATCCACCATAGACCACTCTACAGTCAGCAGTGAGGGAGAACATCCTGCTGACCTCGGTGTCTCTCCCCTCAAACGAGACAAGAGAGATGGCCCCGACAATATCCTCACCACGGTAGGTTGTACCGTTGCAGGATATCGCTGTGTCACTCAGTTCCTTCAGGATTGCAGTGATGAGCGCACGATTCTCCTCAGGAACCTTTGCGATACTCCCATTCTTTGAGAGAATCGCCTGTGCAAGCGAGAAGAACGCCAGAGTGGGAATGTTTGCAGCGACCCACTGGCAGACGATCCCCCGTGGCTGAGCAGACATCTCAAAGTGGTTATTGACAGGGACAAACGTATCGAGGTACCTGCAATCCCCATAGTTTATCCTGCAGATCTGCTCAAGGTTCTTCCGGCGCAGCCAGATAGAGAGGTAACCGACCCCCGGGAGGCTGTTGAGATCCGGGTTCTGAATGAGTTTCTTCCCCAACCTTGCGAGGAGTTCGATGATGACATCAAGCGGCATCTCCTGGAGATACCGCCTGTTATGGTCGATGACATCGGCAATCGTTGTGAAATCATTGAATTCCCGGTCACCAAATTCCCCGTTTAACAGATGACACCTGATCATAGAACTACTCCCTGAACGTATCCCCGCAGCCCCGGACCTCAACCTTCTCAATTCTCGACTGGAACCTGAAGTAGACCCCCTTTCTACCACAGGGACAGTCATCAACACCGACGCGGTAGCCCATGTCTTCGGTCAGGACGGCCTGACAGTAGTAACTGTCAGAGAGCACGCTCATGACCTCGATCATCCCCACCTCGTTATTGCCGCAGGGCTCGAGGGTGTAGGGGTCGCGGATGATCACCTGGGCAAAGTTCGGGACGTGTTTATGCCCGTACTCGCAGTCCACAAAGATGATGCCGGTCTGCTCGGCCATACCGTAGAAATCGAGAACGTTCTCTCGCGTGGTGCCGAATATTCGGGCAATCTCGTCGGAGAAATACTCCTTTGATACCTGCCCGGTCTTCAACTTCTTCCAGCCACCGCTATGGAAGATTTTCACATCCCTGAAGTTAAACCGGATACCCTTCTCTTTGATCTGGTTGTAGAACGTCGACCAGATGATATAGGTAAAGCCAAAGACATAGACCGCCTCATCCTGATACCGGGAGAGCAACTCTTCAATAACCGGCAAATTAAGTACCAGTTTACCGTCTTCTTCGCGCATCAGGTAGAAGACCTTTTTTGCGTAGATGCTCAGGCCACGGACCCCCGCAGTTCGTGCAGAGAACTCCAGTATGGGATCGTTGATGCCCTCATGGTCAATGACGAGGAATATCCTTCGTTTTTCACCAAGATACTCCTTGAGGATGGCCTTAAGTGCTTTAACCTGGTTCATGGTCGTATTTTTGCTGAGCGGAACTCTGCTTGTAATCCCGGTCGTTGTCCCGCTCGACCGCAGGACCTTCGCAATCTGGTCTTCAGGACATGTTCTCAGGTCAAAATACTTGAACATCTGGACAGGTAGGGGAGGAACATCTTCCAGGCGTCCAATCCCCTCAGGAGAGAGGTGTAATTTAGAGAAGAGGCTGGCCAGATGATGATTATTCTTTATTGCTCCCTCCAGTTGATCCCGTATAATCAGCAGCAGGACCTGCTTTTTCTCATCATCGGGGAGAGCATAGGCAGGCTGTTGCAAAAGGTCGTTGAGACCATCTGTTGGGGTCAGCATCATCCCTGTGGCCCCCTCTCCATAATCATCGCTTTCAGCCGGTTTCGGTCAACCTTATTCGAGGAGTTCAGGGGAAAGTCATCAATAAACTCAATACCCCTGGGGACTTTGTACGATGGAAGAGTGGTGTTGCAGAGAGACATTATCTTCGTGGAGACATCGTCCCTCCCGGCACCTGCAGGTTGCACAACAGCAATGACCGCTTCACCCATCACATCATCAGGCACCCCGACAACAACACATCCCGATACCTCTTTGAGTGAAAGAACGAGATCCTCAATCTCGTTTGGCGAAATCCGGTAACCACCGGATTTAATTATATTTTTCGAGCGGCCGACGACATAGATGTAGCCATCTTCATCAACAGTGGCGAGATCTCCCGTATAATACCTGCCATCCCGTATCGCCACGGCCGTAGCCTCTGGATCGTTGTAATACCCCTTCATAATGTTATCTCCCATGGCAGTGATCTCTCCGACCTCACCAGGTTTAATCGGCATGCCATTCGAACCCAGAACCTCAAGCGTAACGCCAGGAATACCCATACCGATCGACCCCATCTTCTCTCTAACAAGATGAGGAGGAAGGTAAGAGAGTCTTGCCGTCGCCTCCGTGGCACCGTACATCACAAAAAACTCTTTTTGCGGGAATGCGTCGACGATCATCCTGATGTATTTATTCGGCAGCTGGCCTCCCGCCTGCGTGAAGTATCTGAGGCTGGGGAGTTCTTCGGTGAGGAAAGGGGTCCTGTTGACGAGGATCTGGTAGGTACTCGGGACCCCTGCAAATCCGGTGCATTCGTAGTGATTGATATCGTTAATAACAGATCCAAGGAAGATCTTGTTATTCAGCACCATGCTCCCCCCTGCACGAATATGCGTATGGAGCAGCGATGCACCGTAACAGTAGAAGAAGGGGAGTACAACACAGACCCTGTCAGATTCAGTCAGATGGAGATACCCAAGTATCGACTCTGTATTGGCTATAAGATTCTTATGGGTGAGCATCACGCCTTTCTTGGTGCCTGTGCTCCCGGAAGTGAAGATGATAACCGCTACATCCTCCTTCGGGTGGACAGGGGTGGGAAACTCAAAAACCCCCCTCGCTAATGACCCGAGTGATTTTTCGGTGTATGTATCAACCGGACTGCCTTCAAAAAGGTCAAGGAATTTTTCCTGAACAAAGTATGCAACCAGGGGGCAATTCTTGACTATCTCTGCCAGATCCTTCCTGCCAATCCTTGGCTCGACGAGAACAGCGGTGTTCCCGCTTTTGATGATCGCAAGATAACTGGCAACAAAGAAATAGTTGTTCTCGGAGATCAGGAGAATCGGATTTCCTGATCCATACTCTGCAAACAGGGCAGAAGCAACCTCATTTACGGTGTTGTACAATGACGTGTACGTGATTACCCCGTCTGAGCCTATAAGGACCGGTCTGCTGGAGAGCCGGGAATTCTCAAATAAGTAATCAACAAAGTTTGTCATATTATCCACCGTTTATATACCCGGTCACAATCTCCTTTACCAGACCAAAGTTCTCCATGGCGATGATATCGTCCATCTCAAACTCGATATCAAATTCATCTTCGTACATCGAGACGAGTTGAAGATGTTTTAACGAGTCCCAGGGTCTGAATGAGTTATACGACGTAGAATCATCGACTTCAGATTCATCTACACCCAGCACTTCGCAAAAGATTCTTTTAATCACAGCATTCTGATCGTCAGACATGTCAATCGTCTCCAAGAATTACTACAAATGCAATTGCCTTGTCTTCGCAATGAGCAAGACTTATCTCGAACCTCAGGTCTTTATTCATCTCTTTTTTGAGTTCTACGACAGGAACACCATTCTGTTTATTTGAGATTTCAATATCCGTATACCACACATCCTGGATGTTGCGTGAATAGAGGGCCTTTATCGTTGCCTCTTTGCCGGCGAACCTTGCAGCAAGATGAGGTTCGACTGCATCTTTCGAGAAGCAGTAATCCAGTTCAGCCTGTGTGAAGATCTTCCTGAGAGTCGGATGGTTAATGTCATGGGTGAACTCCTGAAATCGACGTATGCCAACAATATCTGTTCCTACCGTCATGCGCATGGGTATCACTCCTCCAGTACCTCCCGGAGCGGCTTCACTGCAACACCCCGATCCCTCAATTCTTTAATAATACGCAGTATTCTCTTCTCCACTACCTCTCCCTTGATCGTCCAGTAAAACGGCCTTTTATTCCCGATGTTCGGGAACTCATCATCGGCAATATCGATACAATGGAAGTAAAAGACAGTGTGCCCGCGCCTGAGGCTCTGTCGCAGCCCCTGCATGATGACATGAGCACCCAGGAACCGCAGCATCGGCCCCCCGCCCGTGGGGATCTTAAGGCCGATGTCATAGTAGGGCCATGGGAACTCCACAATGCCCCGGTAGTCCGTCGGTTCCAGTTCGTTCTGCTCGGGGTAATAAGGAGCAGACGATACCCCCTTCAACGCCGAATCCGACTTATTATAGAAGGAGTTGACGCTGACCGAAGAATCATACCCAAACCCCAGGTCATCCAGGATATCGATCATCCACCCGGCGATGAGTGCGTTCGGAGCGCGGTAGCCGACAACCTTCTCTCCCGAGATCCTCTCGAGGGCTCTCCTGGCCCTTGCCGTCACCCTCCTGAACGCATCGGGACTGATGAGCGGTTCCTTTGTCCGGGAATCGATCACACAGGAATGGTGCAGACCATGGCAGGCGATCTCATGACCGTGATCCACGATCGACTCGACCAGGCCAGGATAATGATCGATGACATCTGCCACGACGAAAAACGTGGCCGGGACCCTGTAGTGGTCGAGGATCTGCAGCACCCTCCCGGTGGTATCGGTGAGGTAGTCATACCGGCCGTCCCATCTCACAAAAAATTCCTCCACATCCTGGAATTCTGAGAAGGTTGACCCGCAGACCGAGGGAATATGGTACCAGTCCTCGAGATCAATTGTCAGTGAAGCAGACCCTCTGGTTGTCATTTAACTCCTCGAAACAATAGACCGCGCGTCGTTCAAGATTCTCCGCCTGCATATCAAAGAGCATTGCAAAGAAGAGGAACTGCATCCCGAAGACAAACATCAGGAGCGAGATCCCCCCGTGCATAAACAGCACCGGCACCCCCAGCACGAACTTCTCCCAGAGGGTGATGAGCCCCCCGATGAACCCGAGCGGCGCAAGCACCGCCCCCGCAAGGTAGAAGAACGTCAGGGGGTGGAAACTCATCTGGATGTACTTCGTCTTCAGCCTGAGGAAGAAGTTCCCGAGGAGGAGGTTTGAGACCCGGGGGATGTAGGTTGAGTATTTGATCCCCGACTTCTCCCGGCCGTAGCGGGCCGGGATCGCGACGTCCTGCACCCGCATCCCGTAGATGTTTAACCAGACCAGGAGGTTGTTGCAGTAGCCATAGCCCTGGTAGACCTCATCGAGCGGGATGACCTTGAGCGCCTTCGTCGAGATCGCCGTGTAGCCGTTCTGGGGGTCCATCATCTGCCAGTAGCCCGAGGCCACCTTGGTGAGGAAGGTGAGGAGGGAGTTTCCGAACCGGCGCCACCGGCTCATCCCCTGCAGGTAGTCTTCGCTGATGAGGCGGTTGCCCTTCGTGTAGTCGGCCCGGCCGTCGACGATCGGGTCGAGCAACGACGGAAGGTAGGCCGGGTCCATCTGGTTGTCCCCGGCCATCACCGCGACGATGTCCATCCCGTCCTCGACCGCACCCTTGTAGCCGGAGGTGATCGCCGCCCCCACCCCCCGATTCGGGTTGTGGTGGATCGGAACGATCCGCGGGTCGAGCCGGGCGTAGTCCTCGATGATCTCACCCGTGCGGTCGGTCGAGCCGTCGTCCACCGCGTAGATCCTCGCGACGTAGTCAGGGATCCCCGCGAGCGTCTCCCCGATCAGGGCCTCCTCGTTGTAGGCCGGGACCACCACGGCGATCCGCTTCCCGCGGTAGCGGGGCTCCCTGGCCGGGGGCACCCCGACGACCGCGAGATCACGGACCTGTTCCAGGATCTCGGTGCCCGCGTTCATCCCGCCGCCGTTGAGCCGGATCACCTCGATCGCCCGCCGCCCATAGGCACCAGAACCGCCCCGGGCATCAGAACCCGCGATCACCACATCGTTCCCCTGCCGGAGTTTGGCAAGCAGGTCCGGGATCTCGGCCGGGTTGTGCCGGTCGATGATGACAAGCTCCCCGGCACCGAGATCCCGCGCCGTCGCAAAGATCGTCTGGAGCGCCCCGCCGTAGCCCCGGCTGGTCTCATGCCTGATGACGATCGCCCCGAGAGCCTCCGCGATCGCGGCCGTCTCGTCGGTTGATCCGTCATCGACGACCAGGACCGCGTCGGCGTGCCGCCGGGCACCAAGAACAGCCTTTGCGATTACCGCCTCCTCGTTGCAGGCAGACATCGCAACAAGGGTCCGGATGGCCCCCCGCGACCTCGCCAGGGTGCCGATGAGGTGGACCACGTCCTCCCCGTGCCCGACGACCGGCTCGGCCATGCTGAGAGAAGAACTGCGTGTGCTCACAACGATCCCCCCCGGGAGACCGCAGCCCCTTCATCATACGCCGGGATGACCGCAGCCAGCCCCGGCTCTGCGAAGGGTGCCGGAGAGGTGCCCTTCCCGGCAAAGGGGAAGTAGAGGTTAACTGATTCTGTCATGAGTATCCCACAGACGCGCTGATCGCCGGAGCGGAGCGGTCCCCGGGAGGAGCAGGTTTACAGGCCCTGCCCATCGGGCCACGGTGCTGCGGCGACATCAAATCCAGCAGATGCGATACTCTACTAACTTATATAAATACTTAACGAAATACCTCCAGAAGGGGTGAAAAGAGTTACCCGGCAAAAGAGTCTTACTGGGAGAAACGGAACCTTATAAGCGCGTGAGATATTCGGGATCTCTCAGCCTCATTCTGAGGTAGTTGTATAAAAAGATTTCTAAACATTCCGGTACAAATAAAGTACCCCTTCCAGATAATCCCAACTTCTTCCCCATTCACCCGGAATCTACCCGGGATTTCCCGATCCAGCGACCGGAGAAGAATAAGAGCGCCAGCCCTCCAGCCGTTTCGCGGTCAGAGGCCAGACAGGCGGTTCATCGAGAAGCCAGCCCTTCTGGATCCAGCAGGGCTGGCCCGGGCCGCAACACCCGGCAAATATGGCGCGGATCCGGGATGTGCACCAGGGATCTCCCGAAGAGAGGCTGAGGACTACCCCCCGCCGCCCGACAAAAATAGAAACCCGTATATAAACGATGAGCCTAAGAAGAGGCACATCCGGAGAATACCATGCAGATAGCTACCCCGTACCTCTCCACTGGAAACGAGACTCCGTGCATAACCATTCCCGGGGTGATCTAGATGGATGTGGGCGTCATCGGCGTCGGGACGGTCGGCAGAAACCACGTCCGCGTCTACTCCGAGCTCAAAGAAGTCGGGACAACCTACATCTACGACATCAACACCGAGGCCGCCGAGAAGGCCGCAGCCGCCACCGGGGCCGAGGTCTGCCGCTCGATGGACGAACTCCTCAGCAGATCAGAATGCGTCTCGATCTCTGTGCCAACACCCCAGCGTTTCAGCATAGCAAAAAAAGCCATCACCGCCGGGGTGCACACCCTCATCGAGAAACCCCCCTGCCTCACCGCGGCCGAATGTGAGCGCCTCCTGAAGGTGATCCCGGACGACCTGGTCGTCGGCGTCGACCATGTCGAGCGTTTCAACCCGGTCGTCACCAGGATCAAAGAGGTCATAAAAGACCCCCTCTACGTCGCCTTCCACCGCCACAACCCGGCATCAACCCGGGTGACCGGAAACTCGGTCGTCGCCGACCTGATGATGCACGACGTCGATATCGTCTCACACGTCCTCTTCCCGGGGAAGACCTGCACCATCCACGCAAGCGGCACCGGGGACGTCGCCGCAGCACTCGCGACCTTCGGAAGAACCCCGGTCTACCTCTCAGCCTCCCGGAAGGCCTCACGGAAGATCCGGCTGGCGTACATCGAGGAAGAGGACCGGACCATCGCAGGCAACCTGATGACCCAGGAGATAACGGTCTACCACAGACCCGCAGCCTACGACCAGAAGAACGGGCTCTACCGTCAGGAGAACGTCATCGAAAACCTCCTGGTGAACAGGGTCGAACCCTTAAAGATCGAGCTTGAGACGTTCCTGCGGGCGGCGCACGAGAAGAAACCCTTCCCGGTGACGCTCGACCAGGGGCTCGAAAACATCCGGGTCTGCGACGCGATCTACCGGGAACTCTCGGCGTGACTGCTCCTCCGATGGGAGGGGGATCAAGAAGACACTCTTTTTCCGCTGCCGGTGGGGGCACGGATACCAGACCGCGATACCCGGACCCACACCTGACCGGGCAGTTCCCGGGGAAGGTCACTGACCCCGTATCTCTTCTGCAAGGCGGAGATACGCTGCCTCGAGCGCCAGGATCTCTTCCCTCGTCGGATCGGCGGCGGCGTAGGCGAGGCGGTCCGCATCCTCAAAGAACCTGGCAAGGGCCTCCCCCTGATCCGGGCAGGCCTCCAGGGCGTCTGCAGTGGAGATGATGCGGGACCCGGTACGCTCTCTGATCAGGGTGATCATCTGCTGCGAGAGGAGCCTGGCCGCTCCCCGCAGATCCCCCTGCTCCAGGGGGACCTTCCAGGGGGTCGGAGGCGGCCTCACGACCTCAACGCGGGGGGCCTCCTCCTCTACCGGCGCCTGCTCCTTTGTTGCAACGGGGAGGAGCTGCCGGCGCTGCATGTACAGATACCCGACACCGAGGACCACCCCACAGACGAGAAGACCGAGGATGAGGAGATACAGGCCGGAGCCCCCCTCAGAGGACTCAGGTGTGGTGGGAACCACGGTCTCCACCGCTCCCGGGGTCTCCACCGCTCCCGGGGTCTCCACCGCTCCCGGGGTCTCCACCGCTCCCGGGGTCTCTACCGCTCCCGGGGTCTCTACCGCTCCCGGGGTTTCCACCACTCCCGGGGTCTCCACCGCTCCCGGGGTTTCCACCGCTCCCGGGGTTTCCACCGCTCCTGGGGTCTCTACCGGTGTTACAATCTCTGTGGGGGTGGGAGCGGTACCCGTGGTCGAGATACCGATCACCCTGCGAAGAGAGGCCGCGGCGCCTGCGTTGCCGTCCGCGGTGAGGGCGACATGGTTGATCCAGCCCTCGACGATGGTGTAGGTATCGAGCAGGTTCCCGGCGCCGTCGAAGAGGTAGGCCTGCTTGTCCATGGAACCGGCGAGGACCCGGGAGCCGTCATTCGAGACAGCGATATCCCGTATCCAGCCGCCGGTCCTGTAGGCCCAGACCTCCTCTCCCTCGCGGTCAAAGCATCTCACCGTGTTGTCCCGCGAGCCGGAAAGGATCCAGGAGCCGTCCTTTGAGAGCGCAAGCGCGGTGACGGGGTGGCGAAACTTCTTCTCCCAGAGAAGATCGCCCTTGCGGTCCAGGAACCTGATGCCGGCATCAGAGGCTGCAGCGATCTCGCTCCCGGTCCCTGAGACGGCGACGGCCGTCCCCCCTTCCAGTGCGCCCTCATGCGCCCAGACCTCCCGGCCGCTGCCCGTATAATAGAAGAGGCCGCAAGTGGAGATGACCGCAACGTAATCGCCGCGATCAGAGATTCCGATGGCGTGGATCTCGGACCGGGTTGCGGGATCCTCTCTGGTATCGGCCGTGGCGCTGAGGATGCCGTCGGCGTCATAGAAGTAGACCCTCCCGAAGCGGTCTCCCACCACGATCCGCTTCCCATCCCGGGAGAAGGCGAGGGCAGCAGCAGGGGAGGGTGTCTCCTGCCTCCAGATCACGGCGCCCTCCCCGGTGTAGAGAGCGAGAGACTGACCATTCGCCCCCACGACCAGGCGCCCGTCAGCAGAGCAGGCAGTCAGTTCAGCACTCCCCTCCTGCCAGAGGGGGGTGCCGTTGCCGGCAAAGAAGCAGATCCTCTCCCCCCCGGTCAGGACGTACGAGCCATCAGGGGTCATGGAGAGACTGGTGATATCAGACGGCGCGGAGAATGTCCAGGCGGGGGTTGCTCCTGCCAGGCCGCCGACCGGCAGGCTGGCAAGGAGGAGGGAAGTCCAGAGAACGACGATTGCGCACCGCATCCTTCTGAAGGTTTCAGGAGTAGCAGTATAAATATTCCGTTTTGTGAAATAGGCTCTCTCCGCCGAAAATGCGGGGGTATCCTCTCTGCCTGTGGAGGACGGTGGTCCCGGTGGAATGGGGCAGGTCCGGGTCGTCACCCGGCCAGACCCGCGACCTCATCGCAGCCCCGGGCCGGGGAGGTGTCCGGCCGGCCCAGCGAACCACCCCCCGCTTGCGCAGGGGGTAGTTCACCTTCATTTGAGGGGCAAGAGGAGGAGGTGCCTCGCACCAAAGCGGGCTATGCTCTCAAAGATAACTCGTTGGAATGCCCCCGGGGGACGCGGTTGTTACTATCATACACCAAGAAGAGATAGCCGTCCAGAGACCGGAGCGGGCTGATAAGCCCCTCAATGCGAATGGTCCCGGTCAGGGTCGTCGGGAGGAGGCCCCTGCTGCGAATGAGATCAAAATCGAGAAGGCACCCAAAGGGAGTCACCGCATCTTTTGGTCGCTGCATGTCACACCCCCCGATCGACCTGCAGACCTGCAGGAGGTTGACCCCCCGGACCGTGTCAGGACAGGCGATTCCGAAGAGATCAAGACAGGCCTGGTTCATGTGGAGCAGCACCCCTCCGGCATCGCAGACCGCGGATCCGATGGGCAACTCCTCAAAGACGCTCCTGAACCGATCCGCGCATCTCTGCGAAACTTCTTCTGCCTGCTTCCATACTGTGATATCGCGGGCGACGCCCATCACATACTGACATGTTCCGTCCTGTGCACTGACCGGGATGAGCCGTGTATCATACCAGGCCTCGCCATCAGGCAACTGCAGCCGACTTACGTTATTTTTGATCGTGCCGGAAGCTGCCGCCGACGCGACGTTTTGGAGATACCTGGCGCCCTGGCCGTCCTGGAAGAGTTCTTGGAGGTTTTTCCCAAGGATCTCCTCCAGAGGACGATGAAGCATCTGTGCACCAAACGCGTTGACGTAGAGTAGATGTCCGCCCGGGTCGAGCAGGAAAGTGACGTCAGGCAACGACTCGGTTAATATCCAGGATTGTTTTTCACTCTCCAGCCAAGCCTCCTCGACCTCTCTCTGTCTGGTTATGTCGCTGAAGATGACGATGACCTGGAATGGGCTCTCTTCGCCGGGCCGAAACCGGGGAACGGTATGGGTATCAATCCAGCGGTAACTGCCTTCCCGGGGGTTGAATATGCCAAGAGTCTTTCTCTCCGGTATGCCGGTTGCCAGGGTCGTCAGATGCGGGAGCAGACCCTTTCCCTTCAGATGCCCGGGACTGCTCTCATCGATAAACCGCCACCGGAGCTCGCTGCAGGTTCTACCCCGCATGTCCGAGAGCGAATACCCGAGTATATGTTCGGCTGCGGGGTTGGCGTCGATGATCCTGCCGTCCGCTCCCAGATAGATGACACCTTCGACCAGTGTCTCCAAGAGGTGCCAGTAACGTGATTCGACCTCTCTGGCGACCCTCGCCTCTTTTTGCCAGGTTACATCACAGAATTGCAGCACGAATCCGGAAGGCGCGTCCCCTTCTTTGGAGTGCATCGGCGATGCCACGCCCTCCAGACAGATCGTCTTCAGGTCGCTCATTGAGCCCCAAATCCGGTCCTGGTGCTCTTTCCGGGAATATGATACGATAAATCTAGCCGTTTTCCTATCCTGCAGGCTGGGCAACACCTTCTCGGGGATCTGCAGATCTGTAAAGGCGTTCTTTTCTCCGATCTCTTCTCGGTCCCGGATGCCTAGCATTGCAAGAAGCGCATGGTTAGCGCGAAGTATGGTGCCGTCCATGGCACAGAACGCTATCCCGACAGGGGATTTCTCGAAGACCAGCCTGAAACGCTCCTCACTCTCCCTGAGTGCAGTCGCGCAGGCGTCTGCCTCCTGCTCAAGGACCTGCTGTTGCCGACGTAGAGACCTCTCGAGCACCCAGAATTCATGGATATCAGAGCAGATGTACTGGTACTCGAGGATCTCCCCTGCAGGGCTGCAGAGCGCCCTGCCCCTCCAGCGGTAGCAACGGGTGCTCCCATCCGGCATGATCATCCTGCAGTCGATCGTCGCCGACCGGTTATCAGGCGTGAGGCTCCGGACAAACTCCTTCCACGCCGTCCTCTCCTCATCGAGAAGCGGTGGGCGGAACTGCCGCCCGACGAGGTCGCCCCGATCCTTCCCGATCACCCGGCAGCAGGGATCGTCGGCCCACCTGATACGCCCGTCCGGCGAGACGCGGACGAGTCCCTCGGTCTGATCTTCCCGGAGCGCCACCTCTCGCAACGCTTTTAGCAGGTGCTCTTCCCCAGGATCACCATCTTCTGGAACCTCTTCCATAATAAGTGAGACCGCAGGTCTGCCGGTCTCGAGCACGGCGGGAATCAGGGTGAACCGGAAGGAGGCAGCACCCCTGCAGGAGCCAGGACTCCACCGGAAGGTTCCCTCTTCTCCCCAGAGTGCCCTCCTGAGCAAGGAGGTTACATCATCAGAGGAAGAGATGTCTGAAAACAGATCCGAGACCGGATGTCCGATGAGAGTCTCCGGTGTAGCCCCGAGAATGGCCGCAAGCGTGTCTGATACCTCCAGGACCTTCAGGTTGTGGTCGACAACGATGAGGTTTGGGGAGCAGAACCTGCGGACGGCCGCTACCGGCAGGCGACGGGTCGGAGAGTAGACTTTCGCCGCGCCGACCTGCCGCATATCAACCGACCCCTGTCGCTGCAAGATCGCGAGGTATTTCGAGACTGAATTTCGGTTCATCGGGAGGAGGGTTGCGATATCACTTATGCTCAGTCCACCCGGGTGCTTATGTAAAATCGCGAGAATCTCTGTAAGATTTTTTTCTGTCTGCTTATCGACCATGGCGGATGACCAAACATATGGTCATGCAATAAATAGTATATAAAGATTATTAGAATGCAGGGCAAATATGCATAGCATAAGAATTCTTTTTAAGTGATAAAGTGGGAATAACCTTACGTTAGCGACGAAAATTAGGGGATCTGACCCGTTGCATAGGGAGGGGCCGCACGACGCCGGCTTTCAGGGCTGGATATGCTCTGCTGCCCCTCGCTGATCCGGCGGAGTTTGCAGAGAGCATGATGTCGCACAGGAGGTAAACCCATGATTACCAGTGAACACGAATCAAGCAGCCCTGTCTCTACCGGTGTGGAGGAGAACCGGTGGATGGCAGAGGCCATCCTGCAGGAGAACCCGATGCCTATCACCATCTGGGACCGGAACCTGCACGTAAAGACGGTGAACAAGGCGTTCCTGCAGCTGACCGGCTACGACAGAAAGAAAGCCGAGTCCATGACGATCAGGGACTTCGGCCACATCGGTGATCGATCCGACCAGGAAGTGATGGAGGCTTTCAGGACGAACCGGACGACATCAAGCGAGATAACGGTCGCTCTCCCTACCGGCACCTTCTCGTTCATCCGCTACAACACCCCGCTCCCCGACAAGTCCGGCAACGTCGAGAGCGTGATGACCGTCTACAAGGACATCACCGACCAGAAGCGACAGATAGAGGAGATGGAGGTGCTTCAGGAACAGACTAACGCGATAATCCAGGAGAACCCGATGCCGTTCATCCTCTGGAAACCGGATATGACCGCTGCTATGGTCAATAAAGCGTTCCGCAAGATGAGCGGGTTCTCAGACGAACTCTGCGCACGCCTCAGCATCCGGGACTTTAAGTACATCAGCCAGACCGGTGAGGGTGTCGCCGATACACTGAAGAGCGGGAAAGCGAGCAAGGGCGAGGCTACTATTGAGTTCCCGGCAGGCGTCCGTATCCTTGAACGCTACAACATCCCGCTCTTTGATAAGGAAGGGCGTGTCACGAGCACTCTCACGGTCTACAACGACATCACGGAGGGACGGACCCTTGAACAAAAACTCCAGAAGAGCATAGAAGAACTCGCTGAGAGTCTCGGTGCGATCGCCGCCGGCGACCTGACCCGGCCAGCGCCCATCTATCCAGGTGACCCGCTGGAAAGGCTCAAGAAAGACGTGAACGAGACGATCAAAGCCCAGAGGAAGTTCTTCCAGCAGACCCTCGAGCTCGCCGATACCCTCGATCATACCGTCACTGATGCCGGGAAGGGCGCCGACGAGATCGCCCAGGCTTCTCAGCAGGTGGCAAACACTGCCCAGAAGACAGCCGACGGCGCGAAAGAGCAGATCCGGCAGCTCGATCGTGTCACCAAAGAGATCGGCGACCTCTCAGCGGCAGTGGAAGAGATCGCAAGCACCGCCCAGGAGGTCAGCGACCTCTCCATGAATGTTGCAAAGGCCGGGGAATCAGCTGTCGGGCTCGGGAACGAGGCGAGCGCGAAGATGCAGGCAGTGCAGCGGATCTCCGAGCAGGCCGTCGCGGAGATCACGAGCCTGAACGCGAAGATGCAGGATATCGGGCATATCGTGAAACTGATCACCGATATCGCGAACCAGACAAACCTTCTCGCGCTCAACGCTGCTATCGAGGCGGCCCGGGCCGGGGAGCACGGGCGCGGGTTCGCGGTCGTCGCAGGCGAGGTCCGGAATCTTGCCGGGGAGTCGAAGAACGCGACCCGGCAGATCGAGGAGGTGATCAGCGGCGTCACCACAAGCAGCGGAAAGACTGCCGAGGCGATGCGGGGAGCCCACACCGAGATCCTGAGCGGGATCGAGAGCGTAAACAAGACCATCCAGGCCCTCAACAAGATGGTCACCGACGTCAACACTGCCGTCGGCGGCATTGCTGATATCTCTCGGGCGACCGAGAACCAGGCCGATGCGGCAAATGCAGTCACAACGAGCGTCGAGGAGGTTTTCTCCCTGATCCAGGAGACCGAGAGGAGCGTGGAGAGCCTCGCTGCGCTTGCTGAAGAGTCATCAGCCTCAACCGAGGAGGTCGCCAGCGCCACAAACGAGATCCAGCGGATGGCTCATCAACTCCGCGAGCGGGTTGCGGCGTTTAGGTTTGAGTGAGGTTAGCATGATCGACGTCGTTGAGTTCGAGCTGGGGCGTGAACTCTACGCGATGGACATCCAGCTCGCCAGGGAGATCGTGGAGATGATGCCGATCACCCGCATCCCGCGGGCGCCGGATTACATCGCCGGGATCATGAACCTCCGGGGTGAGATCACCACCATCATCGACCTGAAACGGTTGATCCAGATCCCCGGAACATCAGGAGATAGCCAGAAGATCATCGTCCTGGTCGCTGAGGCCGCCGGCGGGTCGAACCTCGGCATCATCGTGGATGACGTACACAGCGTTATCCAGGTGTCAGAGAACGATATCGAACTGATGGACGAAGGGATCTCTTCCGGGGTCCATGACTTCGTCAAGGGGATCATCAAACTCGCGAAGGACGATGGTGAACGGAAGCGGGCAGGCGGGGGACAGCAGGAATCCGGACGGCTCGTCCTCTGGATAGATATCAAAAAGATCCTTGATGACTTGGTCCGGGCGGGTCGGGTGTAGTCGCCGTCGCGGCGCGCCTGTGGAACGGGTTATATAACCCCCCTCTTTTACATCACCCCCATATGTCACATCATTTAACCAGAGGTAGTTTGACGGTTTTTGAGCATATCCTGACACCAGAGGAAGAGGAACGGCAGAGATCCCCGGCAGTACCACAGTGAACTACCCCGCACCTGTTGGGCAGGGCTTCCTCGCTCCGCCCCTTCACCCCGCAAGATAAAATCCTCTGCGAGGCTGGAGACAGGGGGAACTGTTCTGCCCCGGCCCTCCGGGGCAGAAAGAAGCGCCGGGGAAAGCGGTGTTTCTCGAGTCGATCGATGGTCAGGGGCCGGAACTGAGATCAGGCATGGTCCGGGGCCAGACCCGGGAAAGGCGCGGTTGCAGGGGCCGCTCCAGGACAGCGAAGCCCGGTGAGATCCCCGCTGCCCCGGCAGTACCACAATAAAAATTCAATACCATTATTTGTAGCAAGACTGAAAAATAGTCAGGATGGCGGGTAGTGCAAAGAAATACTATGCGGCAGCCGTGCTTGCGATCTGGCTCATCATCGTCACCTTCTTCATGATCCTCAGCCGCACCCTCGACCTTGAGGTCTTCTTTGTCCTCTCGCTCATCGGCCTCCTCGTAGTCGCGGTCCTCATCGACGGAGCCTTCTCACGGCCGCGGTACATGCGCTACCTCGGCTACGTCATCGCCGTGGAGGTCGCGCTCTTCGCCTACATCGTCGTAGAGAAAATCCTGGAGATCATTGCCACATGAGACCCCGGGCATCCCATGCCATCCTCGTGACCGCAGCCCTCGTGGCGCTCATCGTCCTCGCAGCCCACGCGACCAACCCGGTCCTCTATGCAGCAGAGAACATATCGACCGCCGCCCACGCCGACCCCTCGACCATCGAGAGGCGCTCCCCGGGTGATGCCGCGGCCGTCATCCCCCTGATGGACGAACTCCTTGGGGGAACCGGAACCCTCGCCCTCACCATCAAGGTCAAAGACTACGAGAGCGCCGAGCGCGACCTCGCCCGGTATTCCGAACTCTCAGGCCAGTTCAGCAACCTCGTCGTCAAACTGGATCTCTCAGAGACCGACATCGGCGAGTTCCAGCGCAAGACCAGGGAGAACCAGGAGATGCTCGCGGCCCTCCTCGATGACAGCCAGCGGTTCGACGAATTACAGAGGCTCGAACTCGAGATTGAGGGCGACGAAGGCCAGCGCATGGCCATCGCCTACGAAGGCGAGGCCCTGCGACAGAAGATGCAGAAGACATTCTCAACCTATGCGAGCCGGGAGGGCGCGGTGAGCGGGATCGCCGAGCGATACAACATCAACGCCACCCCCTACCGTGAGAGCATCGAGAACTTTGCTGAGATCGTGGAGGCAGCAGGAGAGTGGAACGTCGGATATGAAGGCTGGTCACCCCTCTGGATCACAATCGCCCCCGATGAGGGATACTACGGCGACGAAGTCTGGATCGCCGGGAGCTACGCCGACGCAGCCCTGCCGGGAACCCCGGTCGAGATCTACTTTGACAGCAGGCTCGCCGGGGTCACCACCCTCGATGACGAAGGCTGGTACGCCTACCCCTACCAGGTCGGGCAGATCCTCGCCGGGCCGCACCTCGTCTATGCGACCACAGGCGGGATCTTCTCCGAAGTCAGAACCTTCGAGGCCCTGCCGCAGAACACCAGCCTCACCCTCGCCCTTGCTGAGGTAAACCAGACGGCCGTCGCCTGCACCGGGACCCTCAGAACCGAGGGGAGCCGCGCGGTCAGGGACGCCCCGATCATCCTCAGGGTCGATACCACCACCCTCCTCACCACAGCAACCAACGAGACCGGGGTCTACAGAAAAGAGATCACCCTCCCTGCCGGGGAGCACACCATCCAGGCCGAGTTCCATGGCGCAGACTTCCCCTTAAACCCCTCAGAGAGCCGGGTGGAGACCTTCCACATGCAGGACGACCCCCCCTCCCTGCTCGCGTTCATCGCCGGGGCTGCAGCCCTCCTCGGCACCGGGTGGTACCTCAGGCGACGACACCAGAGGAAGGTCCCCCTCCAGAGAGCACCTCCCCGGACGGCACCGCAGAAGAGAATCCAGGAGGAGAAGAAGGAGTTCTCACCGGAGAAGGTCAAGGAAAAAGAACTCCCACCGCAGAAGAACGAGAGAGAGGAGCTCCCACCGCCAGAGATAGAGAGAGAGGAGTTCCCACCGCAGAAGGTCGGGGAAAAGAAGTCCCCACCGAAAAAGATCGAGGAAAAGAAGTTCCCACCGCAGAAGATCGGGGAAAATGGGCTCCCTCCGCTAAAGATCGAGGGACTCCAGCCCCGCGATGCCGCGACCGTCCTCTTCCGGTTCCTCAGGGCCCGGCTCGGCCTTGCCGAGACAAAGACCCCGCGGGACTGCGCCCGGCTCGCCCCGGCCCATGCCAGATTCTTTGAGCGCTACGAGAAGATCAGGTACGCAGGAGAGGTCCCCACAGAAGAAGAACTCAGCTGGATGGAAGAAGTGGCCCGGGGTGATCAGGATGGGGCGTGAAGCCTGGGTGACCTTCATCATCCTCCTCCTTGCCGCCGGAGCGGTCTTTGCCCACGCAACCACCACCATCGAGGACTACAGCCGCCACAACATCGGCTGGAACGGCACATCAAACCTCGCCATCGGGGAGATCCACGATCTCGCAGACCTCACCCCGGGCACGACCCTCCTCATCCTCGCGCCCGAGAGACCCTTCACGGCAGAGGACGTCGCGCACCTCCGGGCGTTCCTCGACGACGGCGGCGAGGTCATCGTCGCCGAGAAAGACGGTGCCGCAAACAGCCTCCTCGCCGCTCTCGGGAGCACAATGCGGGTCTGGCCCGGGAACCTCTCGAGCCTCGACCGGGACCACACCGATCCCCGGATCTTCCGCGTCCAGGTCACCGGGAATGCAAGCATCTTTGCCGGTATCACGACCCTCCTGGTCAACCACCCGGCAGCGGTGACCGGGGGCGAGCCCCTCCTTGAGACCTCGCCCCTCACCTGGGACGACACAAACGGCGACGGCCGGGTGAACGGCCACGAGACCTTCAGGCGAGCGGTCGTCTGTGCACGCGAAGACAACCTCATCGTCCTCGGTGACCCGAGCCTCTTCATCAACGCCATGCTCCCCGAGAACCCGGAGTTCATCAAGAACCTCAGGAACCACCCGGTCCTCATCGACGCCCACCACAGCAGGACCGGCACCAAAAACCCGATCATCAACACCCTGATATGGATCCAGATGACACCACTGGCCAGGGCCGCCATAGCAGCCCTCGCCATCCTGCCCGTGGCCTACTGGTTTGGGAGGAGAAGAGAATGAACAATAACAACCTGACAGAACGCATAGAAGCGATAGCAGACGCCTACGAAGAGATCAGGACGATTGCTCAGCAGATGGTCGTCGGCAACCAGCCCCTCATCGAGCTGATCTTTGTCGGCATGATCAGCGGCGGCCACCTCCTCATCGAGGGGGTCCCGGGGACAGCCAAGACCACCATCTGCAAGACCATCGCACGCCTGGTAGACTACGACTTCAAGCGGGTCCAGGGGGCCGTGGATATCCAGCCGGCAGACATCATCGGCGTCCGGATCTACGACCGGAACAAGGGCGAGTTCGTCCTCCAGAAAGGCCCGATCTTCACGAACTTCCTGATGATCGATGAGATCAACCGCCTCACCCCAAAGACCCAGAGCGCGCTCCTCGAGGCCATGAGCGAAGGCCAGACGACGATCGACGGGATCACCTACCCGCTCGCCGATCTCTACTTCACCATCGCCACCCAGAACCCCTACGACGCCGAGGGGACCTTCCCGCTCATCGACGCCCAGCGCGACCGGTTCATGTTCAGCGCCGTGCTCACCCACCTCGACGCAGAGAACGAGCTTGAGGTCCTGCGACGCGAACGTGCCGGGGAACTGGACTGGAAGATCTACCAGGACCAGATCACCCCGATCCTCGGGCCCGCAGAGGTCAAGGCCATGACCGCAACCGTCCGCGAGGTCAGGGTCGATGAGAAGGTTCTTGAGTACATGCGCGACATCATCCTTGCCACACGCTCCCACAGCGACATCGACCTCGGCGCAAGTTCCCGTGCCTCGATCTCCTTCCTCAGGGGCTCGAGGGCCCGGGCCGCGATCGAGGGGCGGGACTACGCTATCCCTGACGACGTGAGAGAGCTTGCCCTTCCGGTGCTGCGCCACCGCATCCGCCTCACCAGGGAAGCGACGATCACCGGGATCAGGCCAGATACGGTCATCAACGAGATCCTCGAGAGCGTCGGGGTGTCCTAGAGATGATCCGACCGACCCGGACGACCGGAGGGGTCGCGGCCCTCGGCCTCGCCCTGGCCGCCGTCGCCATCATCATCGAGAGCCCCGCCGCGGCCCTTGGAGCAGGCTCCCTTGGCCTCTTCATCCTCTGGCGGGCCGGGCGGTTTGACCGTGACTTCCGCGCCCTTGCCACCTCCCTCACGGTGAACCGCGAGGTCGGCCGGACGATCCTCAGACAGGGAGCTGCCGTGACCGTCAGGGTCAGGGTCGATTGCACCCACCCGCCCGGGATGGAGGTCAGGGTCCGCGACATCCCGCCGGCGGTCGCGACCGGCGAGGCCCCCCTCTGCAGGCCAGGGGAGACCGGGGTCTACACGATCCGGATCATGGCCCCGGGCAGGACGACGTTTGGCGGGGTCACCCTCTCTGCCCGCGACCCCTACTTCTCCCACGACCTCCGCATCCGGCACCTCAACGCACCAGGCCTCCGGGTCTTCCCGGTGGGTTCCGCAATGGCCAGCGGGGGGACAGATTCTGGAATGCGAGACCTCGAGGTGGACAGGAGGGCTGCCCTTGACGGCCCGAGCGTCCGCGGGTTCCGCCTCTACCGGATGGGTGACGACCCCGGCCGGATAGACTGGAAGATATCAGCCAAGCACAACGCCTTCTACGTCCGGGAACTGACTGGACTCCAGGGCGGGACACCCCTCGTCGCGGTCGACCTCCCCACGCGGGAAGAGAACGACTCTGAGGTCTTCACCCGGTACTCGATGGTCGTCACTGACGCGGTCGAAGAGGCGATCGAGTCCCGCGCAGGTTGCTCCCTCCTGGTCATCGCGGGCGGGGAGATCCTGCGGTTCCTCCCCGGGACAGAGGACGTCGGGGAGGCGTTTGCAGCCCTCAGCGGGCTTGCCCCGATCGAGCCCCGGGTCCCCCTCTACCGGGCGCCAGGACCGGCCGTCCTTGCGGCCCGGGCCAGACTGCCCGGGGGAGAAGGTGGTCTGGAGAAGGCCTTCCTCGCGCGGCTCGGCGGGGTGCTCACGGTGTTTGCGCGCGAGAGCAGGTCACCCTTTGCTGACGCGGTGAAAGAGGCGCTTGCCTGGGTGGACGCCACTGAGATCCACATCTACACCCTCGCCCGGGGCGATGTGAGCCACCTCGGCCAGTTGGTCCGCCAGGCAAAGACCCGGGGGATGCGCGTCGTCGTCTTCGCTCCTGCCGGCACCCCCATCCTCCCCGGGGTCGATGCGGTGGAGGTGATCTGATGGAAGCAGACCAACGGTTCCTCATCCTCTGCGGGGGCGAGATCCTGGCTGTCGCCGTGGGCAACCTCGCAGTCGCGCTCATCCTCCAGATCCTCATCCTGGCTGTCTTCCTCGATGACCGGCGCGGCTACCCGGTCTTCATCGCGGCCGCGGCCCTCTATGCCGCGGCAGTCGCGATATCAGGCCACATCCTCCTCCCGCTGCTCGCCCTCGGCGTCGCGCTCGGGTGCGGCTACCTCGCCCTCACCCTCTACGATTACCGGCTCACGCTCTGGGCAGGAGGTGCCACATGACCACAAACGACCCCTACCGGGGAGGTTTCCTCCTCATCATCGCGGCCGCGGTCCTCCTCGTCCTTGCAGCCATAACCGGCCGGGGGGACATCACCACCGCAACCCTCGTCCTCGCGGGCGCAACCTGTTTCATCGCCGGGATCTTCTTCCTCACGCTCTACAAGGGCGAACCCCTCGACCCCGGGCTCTTCGCCCTCCTCCCGGCCCAGGGCACCGTCGCCATCGCGACCCTCTGCGCAGACCTCGGGGTCCAGGGCGACGCACGGTTCGTCCCGCGCGAGGATGGGACCGTCGTCGAGGTCATCCCGGTCGCAGAGACCATTCCTCTGGAGACCGATGGCGACTACTCCTTCATCACCACCGACGCCGGGTGCGCCGTCAGGATCACCCCGACCTGCGCCCCGCTCCTCAAGCGGCTCCAGGAGAAGCACGCCCTTGAGGTCCCGGGCGAGGAGGCAGGGCTCCTTGCCTGTATCACCGAGGTCTGCGACGACCTCCTCGAGGTCGCAGAAACGACCAAAGCCGTACGAGATGGCGAGAACATCGTCGTCACCCTCCACGGCTACCGGCTCATCCCTGGCTGCCGGGCGGTCAGGGCCGCATCACCCAAGTGCTGCACCATGGTCGGCTGCCCGGTCTGCAGCCTCATCGCCGCGATCGTCGCCCTCGGGACCGGTACCCCCACAAAGATCGAGCATGCTACCGTCGACGAAAAAAGAGAGACTCTCCGGGTGATCACGAGGCCGGGGGCCTGACCCTGACCCAGAGGTGCAGGTCCCGGTAACTCGCGTTGATCCGGTCCCTGCCCGTGACCGAAGCGTCCGGCACCGTCTCGTTGAAGAGCAGGAACTCGATCCGGTTGTAGCCGGGCGAGGGGACCGTGAAGTTCCAGACCACCTCCCTGGTCTCGTTGTGGGGGACCGCGAGGGTGAACCGGTCCAGGGGCTCGGCCGCGTGGATCGTCGAGGTGTTCGTCCTGGTATCAAACGTCTGGTTGAGGAGGAGGGCCTCGATGGTGTAGGTGATATCCCGGTACTCATGGTTCCCGACCCCGATGATCAGGGTCTGGCTTCTCCCGGCCGCAAAATCGGTCGGGTAATCGGCGGCCTTGCCGCCTGGCCCCAGGATGTAGAACTCGGTGAAGTGTTCCCCCTCTTTTGGCACCGCGATGACGTAGGCGGTTGTGGCGAGCGCCACAACGATCGATGCCACGAGGAGAACCGAGAGCGCGCGGTCGAGCGGGGAGGCTTCGGGGTCATAGAGTTCGGCCCACGCGGCGGCAAGCATCTCCCGGGCCGGGACCGAGAACCGCTCCTCGGCCGGAAGGAGGAGACGCCGGTACCACGCGACGGCGGCCATCGCGAGGGTGAAGAGGGTGAGGGAGACGAGGATGGGGTCGAGCCGGATCCCCCAGGGGGTGTAGTTGAGCGCAAGCCCGATGAGGGGGGCGACGGCGATCGAGAGCCCGAAGGAGAGCGCGACCCGCTCGATACCGTCAAGGTCGTCCCGCGCCGGAAAGAGCGCGGCGATCAGGGCGTAGCCGGGGATGAAGAGGACCATCGCCACGCCAAAGAGGATTCGAAGAAAACTCTCGTTCAGTACCGGGACGTAGACACAAAGTATGGTCGCGATGGTCGCGACCAGGACCGCGATGAGGTCGCCGGGGCGGTCCCCGGCGGCCTCCGCGATCAGGGGTCGTTGATCGTGGGGATCCATGAGTGATTCTGTCAGGTTCTTCTGCCCCGCACAAACATCAAGATTGCGCAGGCGAGGACCGGGAGGAGGGGGGCTAGGGGGGTGGCTGTGGG
>FZPS01000083.1_pt279 | contig 38199 bp, 30 predicted proteins | sample 1817821 | NCBI WGS metagenome assembly FZPS01 (sample SAMEA104158645, study PRJEB21678) | metagenome | place: Germany | collected 2015-04-21 | reverse complement strand
CTGAAGCCCCTTCCGCATTTGCATTGTCCCGCTCCCATCCGGGCGATATCCCCGGTCCGGTAGCGGATGAAGGGCATTCCCCATGCGTCCAGGTGGGTGACGACGATTTCGCCTTCTTTCCCAGGTTCGGCCGCACTGCCGTCATTTACGATTTCCAGGACGTAGTTCGGGTCCATCACGTGGCGCGTATGCTCGGGGCATTCGTGGCTTATAAAGCCTCCTTCGCGGCTCCCGTAGCCGTCCACCACGGGTATGCCGCCGAAATAATCGCTGATCGATTGCCGCTGATGGTCGTAAAGCACCTCCGCGGTGCTGAAAACCACCTGTATTTCATGATTTTTGAGGTGCAGGCCCTGGTTCAGCGCCATCCGGCAGAAGAGGTCGATGGTGCTCGGGTAACCGAAGATGCACTTCGGATTGAATTTTTTCATCCGGGCGAAGATCGCGGGAACCTGTTGAGGGGAAATCTCAAAAGCGCTGATGAGAACCTGGTTGGTCAGGGTGTCCCGGAGCGTTTTGATCCTGTCCTGCTTTTTCATTTCCAGGGGAGACCCCCACAGGTAGAGTTCCCGGTCCCCGATGTCCACCCCCCACCAGCGATGGGTGAGTGCGCGCGCGGCCGCATCGTACGCCTGGCGTCGGCGGTCAAAATAAAAGATCAGCGGTTCCCCGGTGGAACCGCCGGTGTTGTAACGGAAGAGCCCGCCCGGGCAGGCGTTCCACTTGAGGTCCTCGAGATTCCTGCGGATATCCGCTTTTGTCAGCGGGGGGAGGATCTTGAAGTCATCGATGCTGTGCATATGCTCCGGGTCGAATCCCGCGTCCGCAAACCTCCGGGCATAAAAGGGGACATTCTTCCGGGCATGGACAAGCAGTTTCCTTAATTTCTCAAATCTCAATTGCTCCAGCCTTTCGGGTGATTCCCACTGAAGGGCTTCAAGCTCCTTGAGAAAAGAGAGCGTTTTCCTGCCGATGATTTTTTCGTGAAGAGGGAACAGGATCTGTTTTACGATTGCCTTGTGCATGGTAGGTCCGCCGATCTTGCCGCCCGGGCTTCTTCGCCCGGCATGGCTCCGATTCGGCACATTTGCTCCTTATCTTTATCTTTCGTCCATTCCCGGTTCGGCAAGGGTGGACAGACTGTCAACGGCCATAGCCTTGATCCATGGGAAGGTTTCGGTGACAACCAACTTCTCCAAGTATGGGATCGCCGCCCGGTTTTCCAGTTTACCCATGGCTTCGACTGCGGCCGCCCGCATGTTTTCATCCGGATGTTCGAGGAGGGTGCAAAGCTCAGGGAAGATATCCTGCCTGCCGAGCTTGGCCAACGCTTCGATCGCCCGCATCCTTTGGACGGCATAATCGGAACGCGCGTATATATCTTTGATCGCCGCGGCGGAAGCGTGATCCCGGAGTTCCCCCAAGGCCCAAATCGCGGTGGCTGAAACATCCGCGTTGCGGTTCAGGAACGGCCGGATGGCTGCCGCGCTGGTTTCATCCTTCAGCCGCCCCAGGGCCCGGATGATGCCCGCATGCGGTTCCCACGATTGGTTGTTGTTTGCCAGGATATTGTCGAGGACCGCGCAAAGATGGGGGGCCGCCGCGGGGATATCCGCTTCCGCCATGATCTGGCCGATCAGGGAAGCCACGGTGTACCAGTGCTCCAATTCCACGAATTTGTTGCCGGCATCAGTCTTCCAGCGCACTGCGGGACTTTTTTGCAGTATTTCCATCAGGAAAGGGATGCTCCGCTCCCCTCCAATCCGGTAGAGGGCCTGGATCGCCAGTTCCTTGGTCGGGAACGAGGTTGATTCAAAAGCCAGCCTTTTCACCGAATCCAGGGACGAGGGATCCTTCAGCAGAATCAATCCGTTCAGCGCCCGGTTCTGCTCCGCCGGAACGCCCAGGTCGGCGATGTATTGGGCGGCGGTCTTGAGAGGCGCCGGCACGCGGGATCCCACGATCTTCCGCGTGTCAAATGCCGCTCCGGCGGCCAGCCGGGGAGCCGTTCCGGCATCCCCGCGCTTTGCAATCACGTGAGAACCTTTCCCGATACGGGGGATCGCTTCCAGGGTCAAGCTGGTGGTGATTACATCCTCCCATTTCGTTCCGTCCGCATGAATGCGGTAGGTGAAGGGGGTGGTCTCCGCTATCGCCACTTTTTGGTGATCCCCTGCGCGATCCTTCCAGGCATAGGTGATTCTAAGGCTGGTATCCGCGCCAATTTCGCCGTGGACCGTAATCTGGTTGTTTCCGGGCCAGAGCTGGGGAAGGGCGAAGATATTGTGTTGAGTCACGGTTGTAATTTCAATCTCATGCAAGCCGACAGCGGTGACATCTCCGGAAGCGAAAAACTCGGCCTTCAGCAGGTACCCGTACCGGCCGAAAGGGGATACCAGGCGGGCGGGAACGGCCTTGTAAATATTGAATTTCTCTGCAATGGGGAGCCGATCCAGGACCAGGTCTCCGGTTTGATCCGCCCGCCATACCTCCTTCCAGGATTTTCCCGTGTCGGTGGAAATGGACAGCGTGAGCCTGTCGGAATCATTTCTGCGGCGGAATCGGCCGCTGACCCATGCATCCGAAATAATAAAGGGAGATTCGATTGGGAAGATCACGGAGGAGGTGGATGCGGCGACGGCCGGATGAATGTTAGGGCTTAACCCGTCCTCCTCCCGAACGCGGACATTTTCAGGAGGTATCGGGAGTCCGTTTTTGCAGGCGGCAGAAGCGAGATCCGGGGCATATTGAAGCATGCCGTTGCCGTAGGTCACCGGATAAGGTCCATGTTCAAAGTCTTTTTTCCCTTTTGCGGCGAAGTTGTCCTGGTACGGCAGCCCCAGGTTTCCCCACAGGCGCGTGGATTTTTCGCCGGGCCGCAGGTTCAACTCTCCGGAATGCTTCGGCCAGGCGATATGGGGCGCATGCACCCAATTGTGAATCCCCCAGTAATGGGCTGCGCCGGGAACCGGTCCATTGGAAGGGCGAAAAATGAGAGAATAGTCCGTCGCGATTTCATCCGGGCTTGCTATATGGCGCCCGGTTCTGTCGTAGACATACCACCCTTCGGAAACATCCATCAAGTGCCATCGGGAGATGCCGTCCTCGTCCTCCCAATGAACGTTCGCCTGGGTGTGCCCGCTCCGGTATAGCTTTTCGGCCCTGAACCCCAGAGCGCGCCATGCCACCTCCATGACCCGGGCCAACCCGTCGCACCAGTGTGCGCCGTAGACGGTCAGTACCTTGACGGGGTCGTCGATGTAATTATTTCTTAGTGCCGGTTCGCGGGGATTCCGCCCGTCGGTCCTGGCCGAAAACATGCGGATGAAGCGCCATACCGCCAGGGCCTTTTCCTCGTTGGTCCGCGCCTCCATCAGGCGGATGGCATCCAGGGAAAACCTGTGCAGATTCGAAGGGTCGGGCCAGCGGTCGCAGACCACCCTGACGTGCAAGGCGCCCGAAGGGGGCCGGTCGTCGGCATACGGTTCCAGCGCCAGGGCGAGCCAGCCAAGGACCAGTGCGATGCACGGCACCCATGATTTGCGTCGATTCATTCGGAGCGTCTCCCGTGGAGCCCGCGGAGGTTTGCCGTCATCATCGAGCCTCCGGTTCCAAGCAGAATTTTCGGTGCCATGATTCAAGCATCACGAGCGCCCACAGTTGCGACGCGTTGTCCTGTGCCCCGCTCAGATGGGAATTCCAGAGTTTTTCGATGCAGGCATCGGAAAAATATTCGCGCGACATCCTTCGTGAGGAAAAGAGCGCCTGTTCGGCGAACTCTCTCAGCTCCCCTCGAAGCCAGCCGGCCAGTGGAACCGAAAACCCTTGTTTTCCCCTGGAGAGTATCTTTTGGGGCAGGCGATGCGCCATGCTTTTTTTCAGAATATATTTTGAATCTCCGCCCCGAAGCTTGAGGGAGGAAGGCAGGGTGCCCGCGAATTCGATAAGCCTGTGATCCAGCAGGGGTGATCGAACTTCCAGCGAATGGGCCATGCTCATCCGGTCCACTTTCACCAGAACGTCTCCCGGGAGGAGGGTTTTCATGTCAACGTATTGGACGCGAGTTGTCACATCCGGGTTGCGGTTGGTGTCGAAGTGGTCCTGGAGAAAGCTGAAGGGGGATGGATTTCCGGTTTCGGCGGCATATTCCGGTCGGTATAGCCGGCGTTTCATCTCCGGAGTGAAATAAAAGGACATGTCGTGAAAATAAGCTTCCTCGAGGGTGTGGGAAATATTGCGCAGGAAGGATTTCAACCTCAGCGGGCGTGGGAGCCTGTTCGTTTGCGGATACATGCGGGATATGGATCCCGCCCAGCATCTGAGTCGCTCGGGCAAAATTTTGCGGATGCGGTCCTCGACACGGTTCATGGAGTACCGCTTGATGTAACCGGCGAATACTTCGTCTCCGCCATCTCCGGAAAGAACCACGGTTACCTTTTGCCGCGCCATCTTGGAAACATAATAGGTTGGGATGGCCGAGGAATCGGCAAAGGGCTCATCCAGGTGCCAGACAATGTCCTCCAAAACGGAAACCGCGTTCGGATCAACCACGAATTCGGTGTGGTCGGTCTTGCAGTGGGCCGCCATGGCGCGGGCGAATTCCAGTTCGTTGAATCTTTTGTCGTCAAATCCGATGGCGGTGGTTTTGACCGGCTCCGGGGCCTGCAAGCCGGACATGGCGGCCACAACCAGGCTGGAATCTATGCCGCCGCTGAGAAAGGCGCCCAGCGGGACATCGCCGGCCATTCTGATTTTCACGGCTTCGTCAAAGATCGAGCGCAGCTGGTCGAGAAGATCCTCTTCCTTGCGGGGGGGAGCCTCTTCGTCCATGGGCAAGCGCCAATATTCACGAATGGCAAAGCCCTGCCTGGTGCAGACGGCGCAATGCGCCGGTGGAAGCTTCCTGATCGATTTGAAGATGGACAGGGGAGCGGGGATGTAGCCGAAGCTCATGTAAGCGTCTAACGCCGAGGGGTCGATTTCCCTCGGGATGGCCGGGTCCGCGAGGAAGGCTTTCAATTCCGATGCAAACAGAAGGCGGTTCTTCGTGCGCGAATAATATAGGGGCTTCTTCCCGAGCCTGTCGCGGATCAGCATCAGTTTCTGTTCTCGAGAGTCCCAGAGGGCGATGGCAAACATTCCGCGCAGTTTCTCTGCGAAGCTTTCTCCCCATTCTTCATAGGCATGAAGCAGCGATTCCGTGTCGCTCCGGGTCCTGAACCGATGCCCCTTTTCCTCCAGCGATTTCCTCAGTTCCCTGAAATTGTAGATCGCGCCATCGAATGCCACCTGGATCGATCCGTCTTCATTGCCCATCGGTTGCTTTCCCGAATCCAGGTCGATAACGCTCAGGCGGCGATGGCCAAGGCCGATGCCGGGTGACACAAATATGCCGCAGTCGTCCGGTCCCCGATGCGCCATGATATTGTTCATGCGTTCCAGGAGATTTGCATCCACCGGAGTGCCCTTATAGCTGAAGATTCCGCAAATTCCACTCATTGGTTACACCCCGGATCGTCCGCTTTAGTTTCCACCCGCAATGTCTCGGCCGTTTTCACAAATATTCTCCCGCCCCTAGCATGACAGGCTGCTGAAAAAGTCTGTTCCATCCCAACCGTACAATGCGAATTGTCTCCCCATGCGCATATATGGGGGAAAAGTATGCGGGGAAAGGATGAAAAGCAAGCTTGGATGTTCAGTTACATTACTACGGAAAAGCATGTTTCCAAGGACCATCCTTTGAGAGATATCCGCGCCATGGTGTATGACATTCTTATGGAGAAGTCTCCTGCCTTCGAAACCATGTTATTGCACGAAGACCGGGAATCAGCGGAGCGGCAGCAATCGTCGCATAAGCATGGAAAGGAACGGAGCCAGCTTGCTTTTCTCCATATAGGAAAACTCCAGGCTGTTTTTGAAAAAGGCAGGCAGATGAAGTCTGCGCAGCCGGAAGAAATTTTTGGCCAGGTGCGTGAGATAGCCGAAGTCATCAATCCAGAGAACGTGCTTAAAGGGGCCGGAGCCGGAGAGGATTTCTTCGACCATGGTCCGCTGCCCTGACCTGTAAAAATAATCGAGCAGGCTGATATTGACTCCCAGCCGGGTGGACAGGCGGTGCTGGATCCAGTGCCGGGAGTTGATCTCCAGCGCCGATAATTCGCCGGTGTTCCGGTCGATCACGACTTCGGTTTCAGATACGCCTGGTAGCCCGACCGTCTCTATCGTCCTCCTGCCGAATGTCTCGATATCCGGGCGATCAACTGTGCGGCATAGAAGCGCTGTCCCGAAGTTTTCCGGGTACTGCAATATTTTCTGGGTGACAAAGCCCCAGAGCACCTTGCCTGATTTGTCAGCATAGCAGCAGTATGAATAATGGCCGTCTTCGGAAGCATCGATAATTTCCTGGGCCAGCAGCTCGGAGGAAAACTTGCGGATTGTTGCCTGGAGAGAGGACCACTCCTCGGGTTTCCGGATTACGAAAACCTTTCTTCCCCGAATGGCCCTGGAGGCGACGGTGGTCTTCCACTCATGCGAATGAATGGGCTTGATCAGAATTGGCCAGCGCATATCTGTCGGGAGCACGGCCGAGTTGAGGATATCCAGGAAATGGGAGCGGGGAGAGCGAATCCCGGTTTCGCGCATTTTTGTATAAAAGGCATGCTTATTGTTTGCCAGGCGGGATATCTCGGGGGATGGGAGCGGAAGCGAGACATCAGGTTCCAGGTCTTTACGGTATTTCTCCATGAAGGCGAGTTCGTAATCGCTGGATGCCATGATGATGGGAGTTGCGCCCGACGCGGCATGCGCCTGGAGGAGGTCATGCACGACTGCTTCGGGTTCGTCCTCGATGGACAGCCTGTGAAGGATGATGTCCTTTCCCAGCAGCGGCTCCAAGCCTCCGCCCTTGTGATACAGGTGCAAGGGGAACGGAGTGTCGCGGAGGTTTTTGTAGATCCCATAGGAGGTGGGATTCAGGCTGAGCAGGTATGCGGCCGGTATATTATGCATTATCCTTGAATGGCTCCCGGGAAGCGGCGGTATTTCAAGCCGAAAAGCGTCAGAGCGCGGCAGCGCCCGATGGGTTTATAGCCTGCGCGGGAAAACGCCGTGCGCGAGGCGACGTTCCAATCATGGATCATCGCCCAAACGGAGGAAACGCCCCGGGCCGCAAGTAGGGCGTCCGCTTCGGTCAACAGGCGGGTTGCAAGCCCGTGTCCGCGATGGGCCCTGCTGACGTAGACGTTATAGGCATAAGCGTGGCCTTCACGGAGTTGCACGTGGCATCCCACGTCGGCGCAATGGACCCGATGTGACGCATACCAGGCCCATCCGGCGATTTCGTGACCATGATTTGCGACCAGGAAAAGCTCGCCTCGGGCAATCCTTGTCCGAGCGTCGGCGCAGGTAAAGGGCGCGGCGAAATCGAGAGCATTCAGAGCATCGCGGAGCCGCTTTTCAAATGCGTCGTCCATCGATTCGATTCTATGGATGGATAAGCAATCGGTGTTCGGGGGTTGGGGCCACGTTGGTCGATCCGCCAGCAATTTCAGGTAAATCATGGGCGCTTTGTAGGAAAAGATGAAGTGTCTCAGTCTCCAGAACATGCGGCCTCAACGTTTGCCAGGGAATAGAATGCTTAATAGCTTTCCGTATAATGCCAGTGGGTGGCGTTTGCGGCTGATTCGCAACCCGCCGGGCGCCGTTGATATGAAAACAAAATGAACGCCCATCAGGTATCCATAAAAAATATTGCCGCAGGCTTTGCCGCCTAGTTTGTCGGCGGCTTTCAATGAGCTTCTATTATCGCTGCGGATATAGGAATAGCAGTGACTGTACGATTCCCGGGCGAAGTCCTGAAATGCGCGTTGCTTGATGTGAAAATTGATGTTGCGCCCGCGCAATTTGCTGGCGATAAAAGTATTATAGTTAATCAGGCTGAAACGGGGCGCGGCGAAAACGCACTGGAGATCCGGGGAGTGCACGGTTGCCGGCGAAAACCAGGTAAACCCGACAATGTCGCCATGCCGCCTGGCCAGATAGCAGAGATGTCCCGACTCAAGACGCGATTCCAGCTCCTGCCGGTCAAACAGGTGTCCCCATTCTTTAATGCAGACGCGTTGATGAAAAGCGAGCAAGTCGTCGATGGAAGCGGAATTTAACTTTTTAACCTCGATGTCGTCCCGTTCCGGCGGGGTTGCCGCTGCCGTGGTGCTGTAGTGGAAAATGCACGCCCGGCGGCAGGACACGATATGCATGAGATAATACTTCAGGGTCTGGATCATATGAAATTCGGGAGTCAGCGGAAAAGCCGCTCGAGGATAAGTTCCGCTACCGGGCGACATTGGTCGCGATTCTGCACCTCGTAATGCACCAAAAGGGCCGGAGTCGTATTGATTTCGTTGATGACGTAGTTGCCCGCGTCACAATGTCGTATGTCCTCGGCGATAATGTCCACGCCGGCAAGGCGGATTCCCAGGGCCTTCACCAGTTTTGCTCCGGCGTTTACCAGGTCGGGGCAAATGTCCTCGGTGACGTCCCAATAGCTTCCACCCCAAAGCCAGTGGCAGATTTCCTGCAGTTGCACAACACTCCCCGATGGCGGGACGGAATCGAAATGGAACTTCTGCCTGGCCAGGGCGGCGCGCACTTTTCCGTCTTCAGGAATTTGATACAGGATGGGGCGGGTTTCTGAGGAATACTCCGGGATGTCGCCGATTTGCCGCCGTCCGCGATTCGCGGCGCGGATCAGGCCGCGGACGGATGTTCGTCCGTCCCCCGTGACGGTGGCTGGAAGGCGGGAACTGGCGGCGACAAACTCCCCCTGGCAATAAAGCAGCCGGTAATTGGTGCCGCGGCGGAATTCCTCGACCAGTAGGTCTTTGGAAAAGATAGAGGCAAAAGCGGCGGCGCGGAATATCTCCCATGGAGTGCCGGGCAGGATGCACACTCCGAGCCCGTCGCCGGTATCCCTGGCGGGCTTTATGACAATGCCGCCGGGGCATTCCCGGCTGAAGGCGACGGCTTGAATCCATTCATTTTTCGTGACGATTATGTGGCGGGGAACGGGTAATTGCAGTCGCTGCATGAGCTGATAACAGTAGATTTTGTCCGCCGCGAGCCTCAGGGAAGCGAGGCCGTCGAAGTCGGTATAAGAATTAAGAAAATTGTAATATAGCCCGGTGCGCGGATTTTTGACGCCAATGATGTCGTCCGTGCGGAAGTCCACCTGCAATTGGAGCCGGCGGGCCGCATGCAGCAGGTATGTGAGGTCGGGAGCATGCGACGCCGATGAACGGGCGCGCAGTCGGGATTGCACCCGATGGAGAAGGTGCAATGTCGGAGGCGCCGGAAGCATGGCGAGGGAAGAGGATAGTTGAATCAATCTATTGGTTTTCATGATGAATCCCCTGCAGTATGCGGAAATATTCCTCCTGGTAGCGTGTGGCCATGGATGCGGCGCCATACTTTCGCGCTGTTTCCACTGCGGCTTCTCCGATTCGCTGTCGCAGGGAGGGATCGGCGTAAAGCTTCATTACGATATCCTTGAGAGCATCGAATTGATCCAGGTCAAACAGATAACCGTTTTTCCCGCTGGATATGATATGGACATTCCCCCCGACATTGCTGACGACGGCGGGAAGTCCCGCCTGCATCGCCTCCAGGAGGGCGATGGAGGTGCCTTCGGTATGGGAGGTCATGATAAAGACGTCAAAGGCGGGCAAAACCTCCGGAATATCCGGTCGGAATCCCAGGAGTCGCACGTGACTGCGCAGTTTTTTGGCATCGATAATCGTGTCGATCTCCTGGAAATGTTTGCCCTCAATGGGGGCGGCGACTACATAGACAAGGTTGGGAATGCGGGATCGCAAAGCCTCCACCAGTTCCAGCTGGAGCGGGATGTTTTTCACGGGATAGAAACGGGTCACGGTTCCGAGCACGAATGAATCCGGGTCCAATCCCAAGCGCAGTTTTGCGGCGCCGGGGTGCGGAAGGGTATCCGGGGGAGGCGGCAATCCATTGACGATGACGCCCACCTTGCGGTCCGGGATATGGTATCGGCCGATAAGGTCCGAGGCGATATCCGGGGATACGGCAATCACACGATCGGTGGAAAGAGAGGCGAGCTGAACCAGGGCCATCTGTTTCAACGTGCGGCGGTCAAACGATCCATGCCGGGTAACCAGCAGTTTTGTTTTGGTTCTGCGCGCGACAAATGAAGCATGGAACCAGGACTTCAAGTCGTGGCAGTGGATGATGTCGATATCCGCGCCCGCGACAACGGAGCCAAGATCCCTGACAATGCGCCGGAACCCGTCAGGAGGGGCTTGCAGCTTCCACCAGGGAATGTCCCGGCGATCCAGGTCCTCCAGGAAAGCCCCGGTCCATCGCAGCACGCAGATATGCGGCTTGACGAGCGGGGAAGAGCACAGGGCCAGTGTTTTTATTACCTGCTCCAGCCCGCCCACGCCGAAATTCTCGACAACATGAAGAATGCGGATCGGACGGCCGGCGCTGGACGTGGGAGAGGGCATATCGATCATAAGATACCAGTAATCAGGAAAAGAGCTGCTGAAATAATCTCGCCAGCGTCAGATGCGGGGGCATCGAAAAAAAAGATGGCGGTCCCGGCGGCTGGGTGTTGGGGCCGGGGGGAAGGGCCTGGTGCGCGCCGGACAACGATAGCGGGGAAAAGGAGTCCGGGTGCTCGGCAAGGTATCGGCAGAGATTGGTGAAGCGACGACGAACCACTGTATTGATCCGGCAGTTCCGGTACTGTATGTCCCCGGGTATTAAAAAGCTGAAGGAATGAAGAATGACGGTGACAAAACCAGGCCCTTTCCCCTTGCGGGCGTTTTCCAGCAGCGCGCGGATTTCACCGAAGCTCACGCCGTTCAGATCGAGCGGCCGGAATTTTGGGATTCCGGGCAGGGTTTGGCGGAATGTCGTAATGGGAAGCTCCCAGATGCCTTCGATCCGGGTCACATCGTTCAATTCCTTCGGGCAGATCATGCGGCTTAGATTCGGAAAAGCCAGGTTGTAGGAGGAGTCGATTTTGAGGTTGTTGGTTTTCAGGGCGCGAAGGGTGTTTATATCCGCGGCATAGTTCCCGGCGCGAAAGGCAACGGGGGGGCGGCCGCAATAATCGTTCAGGATTGCAACTCCCTGTTGTATAAGGGCCGTCTGGGCTTCGAGGCTGTAGGCCGACATGCAATCCGAATACGGTTTTGCGCCCGGACGTTTCTCCGAAAAATTGATAAACGTGGGGTGCAAATGCAGTTGCACGTCATGGCCGCGCTCCAGGATGTAGCGGCATACTTCACTGGTGGCGGCCGACCCAAAATAGTGATGGTTCAGCACCTCCACAAAGAAGGTCAGGGGAATGCCGTAGCGGTCGACGATATCCATCATCATGGGAATACCGTATTCTCCGCCATTAACGCGGCCATAGATGCGCTTGGCGTTGCCCACCGGTTTCAGGGTGGAATCGCGGAAGGCTCCGCCGACGCTGTGCTCCGTGTCGATGGTAATAAGGACCGTGATCTTTTTCATTGGCTGTCCATGATCGGGTTACGGGCGCTGTTGACCCTCGCGTCGGCGGTTTGGCGCCATGGAACTGTCAGGCGGAGCGCCTGGAGCGCAGGAGCGGATCCAGCAGTCCCGTGAGTTCCATCCTGATTGACCATACGGGAAAGTGGGAGCGGCAGCCGTCATAATCGGCAATGTTCCTGCGCCTTAACGCGTACGGGTTTGAATCGGGCCCGTTGCTCCCGTAAGCGGTGGAAACCGCGTAGGCATACCCTGCTTCCTTTACCGCTTCCGCCAGATAATCCGAGAAGGCTCCTCGTGGATAACAGAAACCGTTGATGGGATGTCCCAGGCGCGCGGCAAGCTCCGTCCTTGAGTTCACGATTTCCGGAATGGCTTCCTCCCGGCCCAGGTCGGTCAGCGGTTCATGGGAAATGGAGTGAGAACCGATGCTGAATCCGCTGGCGCGGAGTTCCCGGATTTCCTCCCAGTTCATCAACAACCGTGGGCCCCGGTAGGGGCCGAATTCCTTTTCGACCGAAAGAAGAAACCGGTTGCGCTCGGCGCGGGAAGCGCCGTTCAATTGCCGGACAAGTTCGCGGATCCAGCGCGGGAGGGCCGAGGGGAAGGAGGGCGTTGCTTGTGCCTTCAGCGACGGGATGGCCGATGCCAGGGCCGATGGAAACCACTTACGAAACGCCTTGGTGTCCCCGCTTGCGATGGAATAGATGTAATCCCACCAATAGGGTTTGCCGGCGTCAATTTGCAGAATGGGGACAAAGAAAGTGGCCGGGATGCCCTTGGGCAGCAGGAGATCCCGGGCCAGTTGATAATTGTCGATATAACCGTCGTCGAATGTGACGGCAAGGTGGTTGTGACGCGGGTTCATATCCTTCAGGTCGCTTGCGGCTTCCGATAAATCGGTGATACGGAACGCCCTGGCCGAAGAGGTGATCAGTTTTTCGAAGGTGGAAGCTTCCAGGGCCATCGGCGGGATGAAATAGCCATGTCCGTCTTCCAGGACGCGGTGCAGTGTAATGATTTCCAGTCGCGGTGGGCGGAATCGCATAATTACAGGGGTCCTTCATCCTTGAAAGGCATGGAATAAATGTCATCGCAATGATAACGGAGCCCGGGAGTGTCATCTCTCTTCCGCGCATGCGCCAGCATGTTTTGCGCATAGTCCATTCCAATACAACGGTGAAATCCCTCGCTCCGCAGGAGCCTGAGGTATGTGCCGCTGCCGCACCCGAGGTCAAGGATTAAAGACGATTTGTCCATCGGCCTTCAATGCGTTGAGGTACATCCCCTGGCGAACCTCCAGGCCGTCCCGGGACCATCCCGAAATGCAGTGATCCTGGCCGTATTGCAGGGCATAGTCGTTAAAGAGGCGTTGCCAGTAGGATTCTCTGGAGGGGGTTATCCGTCGTGGGTCCATATCACTCATATTAAAATAGAAAATGGGTGGTGCCAGGGCAACCGGGTAGCAATTACAGGTGCGCGGCGCGGTTGAGCGCCTTGAACGGTTCGCTCATATTCCCGAACATGAGCGGGTCCCAGCGCGCGTTTCCTTCAATGACATACGTTCCCGATGCGCAGGCCGCGATATCCCAGCCGATCGTGCGCAGCGGAAGAAACTTCCCGGCTGCCGCTTTCGCCAGGCTGCAGATTTCAATCCACAAGGGCATGGGATTATCCCGGAAGCGGGTTCCGGTGTCTGGATGCCGGTCCAGGCGCTGGACCCCGTTTTCTCCCATAATGTATAGGTCTTCCAGGGTTCCATCCTCCAGCCTGATGGGGCAGAGCAGGTTGCCTGTGGCACCATTATGATGGTTGTCAATCCGATTGTCGCCGGCGATGGGCTTAAAGAAGGCCGCGAGTATGGATACGCTTTGATCTTTATTCACCAAGGTAATTACGCGTACGGTCTGCAATCCTTTTTTGGGGTTCAGCGCCGATATGTCCGGGTGGTTGGCCAGGCATTCCTGAATGACAAAAGAGTCGTATCTGGGGTGGCTGTTCAACAGGCGGAACAAGTTCCGCCCGGAAAACTCCCGATGACTTTTATCTATGAAGAATATTCCGTCTCCATAAACCCCGCGGCTTGGTTTTACCACGAATTCACCCGGGCAGTCTTTTTCAAAAAATTCCGCCCATTGGTCTTCGCCGCTTAACGATCCGCGGCCCGGCTGGAATCCGGAGGATTTGTTGAGAAAAATTCCGAGCAGGCGTGGTATGGGAATTTGTGCAAGGGTGCAATAGAGATAAAACAACGCCTTGTCTTAAGTAATTACCTGCAATGATTCATGATTCAGCGCCTTTTGCAACTGGACCAGGTGGTGCTTGCTGACAAAGCGATTTTCTGAATGGTCTTTGGACTGAAACAGCCCCAGTCTCAGGGCCTCATCCGGAAGGAACCCATGCTTCCGATAGAGGTGGTAGCTCTTGCGCATGCATTCGGCATATACGAGGGGGTTGTAACGGCACGCACTCACGCTGATTTTGTTGGCCGAGGCAAAAAGCCGGAGCCGCCAGTTCAGGGATTTTGTAAATCCAGATACAGGATTTGCCACAGGCATCCTCCCGCTAGTGGAATGGCATAAGAGATCGGTAGAATGCGATGGCCCCGCGCATATCGGAAAACGACAGGATCTCGTCTCCGTAGAAAACGAGGCCATAAATGCTCTTCAGCAGCCTTACCGGCGCAGGCTCCCGCGGATGATCCAGTAACGAAAGCCTGCCGGAGAGGGCAAAACAGCAATACTTCAAGAGAGCGTGTTTCGACGAGACAACACGATCCCTTATGTACAGGGGGGGGGATGGGGCGATCCCGTATGCTTCAAGCGCCAGCATCGGTTCATCGTAGCCGCAAGCCAGCACCTTTGCGGTGGTCCCCCCCAGGCGCGCGTTGATTTCCAGGAAATAGTTGCGGCCGGATGCCTGGTCCAGCAGGAATTCAAAGTGGAAGTTGCCAATCAGTCCCAGGCGGTTGACAAATTCCGCACACATGTCGGCGAGCGCGGGTTCCATGGAATATGGGCGGATCGTCAGGGTGACGCCCTGAAATTTGCGATGAACCGCGAAGGCCTGCAATCCCGAGGTTTTGCCGGAGACGGTGCGGGAACCGTGCACCACGAGGTTCGGTAGATCGGCAAAAGGCTGCGCCATTATCGGCCTGTCGATTCTGTCGCACCGTGCAAGGAATTCGAGGAGTTCCTTCCTGGTATGCACTATCCGGACCTTGAACGCGGGACTCACCGCAATGGGCAGGTCCGGTCTCAGGCATAGCGGGTAACTGTCGCGCGGTATAGAGTTAACGGTTTCATGATCGCGGTCGACCGCATAGGTGGGCAGCAGATCCATCCCCACGCTGCGTGCGGTCTCCACCTGGCGGCTCTTGGGCATCAAGTCACGGGCCACCTGGTTCGGAGGGGCCCATACCTCGGCCGATAGGCCTGAAGCAGCGCGGCAGTCGTTGAGCCAACAAGAAATCTTTTCATCGATTGCCATAATCCCGCTGGCATGGAATTGCCTGAGATAGGCGTCTATACGGCGGGCGCCTTCGTCCGTGAAAAGCTTGTCGGACGGCAACGTGCAATAGGACTGCAAGTACCTGGAGCCAGGCGGAGGTTCCCGCTGCGACCGGATACAAACCATTCCTACGGCGAAACCCTGCCTGCCCCAGCTGCGGATGCAGGCCAGGGCGGGGGGGCTGAAGGCGCCGATGATTACCGGCCGCGGCTTTTGAATGGACATGGTTCCTTACCTAGGGATGCAAACCGGTGAAAACACCGACCTTGTTTGGAGATCGGGGGATTCAGCGGGTTGCCGGGGCATAACAGCGCACGTCAAAATAGTAGGAGGCCGAGGGATGATAATCCACGTATCCGATTTCCCCCTGCGTCCTTCCACGTTTGGCGTTATGTTCACTAATCGCCTTGGAAACATCGATTGTGATCGAATGGGTGCTTCCATCGGCCCGGGGAAGGACATCTCCCCCGTACAGGGTGGCGTAGTACCTCGGCGTATAGTGGTCCGGGTCGTATTGCCAGGACTGGTCCGTTTTGTCGAATCCCAGGCGGTCCACGATCGGCTTGTTGCTGAACTTGATCCGATATTTTTCCGCCCCCGGCGGTGTTGTCCAGGTAAGCGTATAACGATGGTTCCCGTGATCCTGTACCGATGGTTTCACGCGTGACCATACCCGGTCCGGAGGCGTCACCTGGTGCGCATACATCAGAGCCTGAGCCTGCGCTTCGGTCCAGTAGGGATACGATTTTCCCAAGGCGTAAACCTGGTAGGCGACAAAGGCGTCGTAGCCCTTTTTCAAATAGTCCTCGTCGCCCCCGTCATAGACGTAGCCGAAAAGGGCCGCTCGATCGGCCGGATATTGAACCATCTCCCGACCTTCGGGGGACCAGGGACGATCGAGGAAAAAATTATAATCCCAGTATTTTCCCCGCTCGGCGTTTTCGTAAAAATAGTCCTTGAAGAAAAACTGGGCCATTCCGCCCATGCATTCCTCCAGGTCCGCAATCCGTACCTGGGTGGGGTCATGGGTCACCAGGATACGGTGCACCTGATACAGGGCTTCAAACATGATCTGGGTATAAAAAAATGAATGGATGGCGCGGGTATTGGTGCTGTCTCCCACGTAATAGCCCCGGGTGCGGCTCCTCCCCTTGGAGCCGGGCTTGGGCTCATGGACCACCGAGTCGATGAGCCCCGCCGTTGCATTGAGGACATAGGATTTCAATACTTTGTTTTCCATCCCCATCTGGATGGAAAACTCCCACTGTAGCGCCATGTTGCGGATCTTGCGCGACCAGGCCCGGATATAATCTCCATCAAAATACTTGTCCGTTCTGCCGCATGGCCAGATGTTGCGGATATTGTTGCGGATATTCACTTCGGCGTCATCCATAAAGGCATCTTTGGCTTCTTCGTAACCGGTGAGGTAATAGAACATGGGGAGGGAATAAATGTGACGATGTGCTATTTCCGGCGTTGACGGCGGATTGGCGAGAGCGATGCGAACGCACGGCTTGATGTCCCGGTATTTGTCCACCGGGACCACGTCGACGGCCGCATAATCCCAGTCGGTTCTCAGGACTCCGGCATTGATCTGGAAGTGAATCAGATTCTCCGCCCTGAGATAGTATTCGGCGATTCCTGTGCGGAGCCACTCGAACATGGCTCCAAAAAAAGCGTAATCGCCCTGGTTACCCCCCCCGCCCGCTCCCCAGGAATAGTTCCGGTAGTTGATTTTAAAGGGGGGCGTGGACGAAAGAACGTCAAGCTTCTTCCCGAAAGCCGAGAAAAACCGCGTCTGTTGGTCTGCAGCGAGATATTCGCCCTGTCCCCACAGGCACTTCGTGGAAACATACTGGCCCCAGTCCGCCTTTCCGATCAGCGGATGATGCGCAATCGTGTTGAACGCCCGGTTGTCCAGCGGTTGCGCATGAAAATGCCAGAACAACTCCCGCTGATCCTGTGCGAAAAACGGGAACTTCAGGCCGGCGGCCGCGGTATTCGCCCCAGTATGCACAGTATGCAAGGAAGAGTACAAACCGGCGGTGATGACGCCATCGGACGTGACTTCAAAGCCGGCGGGCCAATAAGACCCCATCCACCGGTAGACCGCAGTCACGCCGAGCCGGGCTTTGTCGCGGAGTTCCATCCAGCCGGGGCTCCACTGGTCCGGGTCCCCCAGCGGATGGATGATCTCCTTGTCGGAACGGATTTCCAGGCCCCTGCCGGATTCCACCGGATCATAGCGGCCGCTGGGACTCTTGCATGTTCCCGGGAAAGGCGGATTCCAATGGGTGCAATCCATGTATCCGGCTTTCGGTTTTGAATTGGCATAGCTTTGATACAGGTGGGCGGATTGCGTGAAGGGAACTGCTACCGGTCCGGCGGCGGTTGAGAAATCCACGCTCTTTTCCGCGCCCAGGGTTGCGGGGACGACGGCTTCAAAACTGTTGAACAGTTTCGAACTGGGAGAATCCAGGAAGGTGTTGCGTAGGGTCACGATTGTTTTGACATAGGATTTCCCGGAATAAAAATAGAACCGCACCGTGTAGCCCATGAATGCATGGCCGGAGCGGTCCTTGAATCGGCCGACCGCTTTTACAACGGCTTTAACCGGGCCGTTCTCTTCGACGGTAGCCGTGGATGCGTCGTCGTTGGAGGAAGCGTAGGTTTTGTTGTCGGCGTCGCGGACGCGCAGACAGCCGGGGTTGCCCGGCATCACCAGGACAGATCCCCCAACCGTGACCTGGTCGAAAAAGTTGAAATTCCTCCTTCTGATACGGAATGTCGCGCTGCCGGTGTCAACGGTTATGTAATCGGGATCTTCGACCGCCAGGGAGGCCCCGCCGAAATTTCCGGACCCTCCGTCGCGCAGAACCAGGGAATGGTTGGTTTGGCCGGCATTCAGGCTGGCGAGCGTATCGATGACGACCCAGCGGACATTGCCGTTGGGCCAGGCTCCCAGCGCTTTGAATTGCGCTTTCTTCGCCCCCTCGAGACCAAGCTGGGATGTGCTCCGGATGCCGCTGTTTTCGGCCAGGGGAACGCCGATGGTGACCGGTTCCGCTATACGGTCGGTGCCGGGTGTCCCGGAAGCCAACGCTTCTTTTACCATCAGGGGAATGCGGACCGCGGCCGCGCCCTCGCCACAGAATAGGGCGGCGGCAAAAATGCCATACATGATGCAGCGGGTGAGTGTCATAGTGGGGACTCCGTGTCAATGGGCGCGGGCCGGAGCAGGCGCTCCATTTCCCCGACGGCGCCTTCGGGTGAGAAGCGTTCGCAAGAGCGGCGGGCGTTGGCGGCCAAGCGAAGCGCCAGGGGCGGATCCTCAAGCAGCCGCATCACCGCCTGGGCGAGTGCTGCGGGATTGTCCTTCTCCACAAGGAGCCCGGTGACTCCATTTTCAACCAGGAAGGGAATGCCCCCGGCGCAGGTGGACACCACGGGAAGTCCGGAGGCAAAGGCTTCCAGGATCACTCCCGGCAGGTTGTCTTCATTGGAACTGTTGACTAAGATGTCATAATCCTCGTAAACGCTCTGCATCCTGTTGTGCGGTATTTGTCCCATGAAGGTTACTGACTCCGAGACCCCCAGTTCGTGGCACAGGGATTCCAATTCCCTGCGCGTGGAGCCGTCCCCTGCAAGGCCCAGGACCGCGTCCGGGAAACGTTGCCTTATCGCCGCAAACGCCCTGATGGTACACGATACATTATAAATGGGCTCGAAGTTGCGGGCACACAGAAGCCTGCATTTGACGGGCGATCGTTCCCGGTAACGAAACTGGTCGAGATCTGCGATATTGGGGACAAGGCGGACCGACACCCCGAAGGATTCGTGAAATGCCCGTATCAGGAAGGGGGACGGCGCCGTCACTCCGTCGAGCATCATGATCAAGGGGCGGATGAGCCGGCCGTATTTCTGGAAGTATCGTCCCGCGGCCCCTCCACGTGCGCTGAGGAAGATGCGTTTGCGCCGGGCCTTGGCAAGAAGGATGGCGGGCGCACTGACCCAAAAGAAATAACCGAAAAAGCCGCTCAGCAGGTACACGGTGTCATGATGGCGCAGCGCGCGCTGTAGCGCATTGAGAAACAGCAGCGTGCGCACCACGGTCCGGGCGACGGGGATTCTGTCCACCCATGCCAGCCGGCGGCTGAAGGGTTGGTTTACGGCAACCCTGCATATGCGCCAGCCATGCCGCTCCAATGCGAGCGACAATTTTTCGGCCTGCACCGCCATGCCCCCATAGGGCGGGGGAAACGGCGCCGCGATGCAAATGCCGGGCGTTCCCGCCGGGGAAGCGGGCAAAGGATGCTCGCGGGCGCTCACGCCCGGTTTTTTTTCAACCATGGGGTTATCCGATGGAGATACATCCGGGCGGCCTCGCGCTCTTCCCTGGAAAAAAAGCCGGAGAGCGCCAGGGTTGCGGGCAGGGCCAGGACGACGGCGGCGTGAAACAGCATGGGGAAGATCCCCGGTCCGGAAACGATCCTGGATGCCATGAACAGGATCAGCGAGAGCGAGGCCAGCGTCAACAGGCGGCGGTATTCATAGGGAATGGGGTAGAGACGCTGGGAAATGAAAAAAGTTGCCGCGAGCATGGTGCCGAAACTCAAAAGGGTGGCCATGGCGGCGCCCCGGATGCCGTAGGATGGAATCAGGGCGAAATTGAACAGGGTATTGAGAACTGCCACCGGAATCTGGATGAAGGCCAAAAACTTGGTATTGTTGCTGATCAGGATCCCGAGCGCCGCCGCATTGGTGAGTCCGAGGCATGTATACCCCAGCACGGTCATCGGAACGATCGAGGCGGCGGCCGCATAGTTGGGGGGAGCGACGAGGCCAATGACGTCATCGATAAACACGGAAATGCCCAGGGATGCGAACGCCAGGAGCGAGGCATAGTAGGTGAATACGCGCGCGTACACCAATTTCGCGCCCGGTTGGGGTTCAATTTCAAAACTATGAGTCCCCCACACGCGCTGGAACGGGGTGGTGATGAGCACCGATATGACCATGCCGAACTTGTACCCCAGGGAGTAAACGCCCACGTCATCCAGCGAACAATAGTGCTGCAGAAAAAAGCGGTCGCCGAAATGAAGGAAAAACATGGCCAGGGACGCCGGGATCAATGGGAGCGCATATTGCAGCATGGGGCGGAACTTTTCCCAGGAAAACCTCAATGGGCTCCCGCGCAGGCATATGGGGACCACCGCCAGGTTCACAACTTTAGTGATCAGCATGCTCCAGATAATGGCCCATATCCCCATGTGAAATACGGCGAGGAACAGAATGTTCAGTGAAAGGCTGAGCACCATCAGAAAGATGACCAGGATGGAATAGAAGAGCGATTTCTTCCGGATGATGAGGTCGTTTTCCGCCACGAGATACACATTCTGAATTCCCAGGCATAGGATCATGACCTGGTATTGAGGGGCGAAGTTGGCGCTGCCCAGGGTGACGCGGGCCAGCCAGCCGGCCGCGACCCACAATACCAGCATGGCCGCAATGCTGGATCCTCCCACCGCCGTCAGCGCGGTGGTGAATACCTCCCGCTTGTCTTCATACTTCGGGTACTTGTGGTAATAGCGGGTCTGGGCGGAAGCTATGCGCACGCCCACCAGCATTCCGAGCACCTCGAGGACCAGTGTGAGGACTTCGATTACGCCATAATCCGCGGGGGTCAGGTAATGCGTATAGAGCGGGATCATGACAAATCCGATCCCCTTTTTTAAGATCTCCGCAAACGAATAGATGGCGGAGTGCTTAGCCACCGTCCCCACATTGCTCATAACTTTTTCGGCGCCGGCATTCATGGTCGCGCCCCTTCAGCCGAAAGGGCTAAATTCTCCTCTTGAACGGGTTTGCGGCTGGAGGCATACAGGGCCGACAGCACATCCGGGAGCAGCAGAATCACGTAGAATTCTTCAATATAGGTTGTCGAGATGAACATTCCTGCGACCAGGTAGATGGCCAGTCCCACCCCGATCGTGTAGCTCCAGAGCGCATATTCGTGGTCGCGGGAGGTTGCGGCCAGCTGACGGCGGAGGCGGTGCGATTGCCACAGGGAGTTTCCGATCAAAAGCAGCAGCAGGGCAAAACCCTGGAACCCCAGTTCCGCCAGGCAGCGAAGATAGGTGTTGTGAGTATCCATCCCCGGGATCGAGGGGGCGTAATTTTCCAGCAGGGGTTTGAAGTTGTTATATCCCACCCCGAGAGGGTTATCGGCGGCCATGGAGATTGCGGCCTTCCATGCCAGGATTCTGCCGCCCGACGAGGCGTCCTGCTCCTCTACGTCAAGCCCCGGGTTGATCGTGGCCATGCGATCCATGAAGCCTTTGTCTATGAGAAGGAAACCTCCCAACGCGCCTACCAGCGTTAATGCAAAGATGGCTTTCCGGGTCCGCGACGGGGCAAAAGGCAGGGCAACCAGCACTCCCGCGGCAATCGCCAGGAAAGCACCCCGCGAGCGACATTGAATGATGGCGTCCACTATTACCGCCGATGCCGCCGCGAGGAATATCCTGACAGGCCAACGGGAGCGCAGGAAAAGCATCGCGGCAAAAGGGAGCATCATGGCCAGGTGAGCGGCCAGGAAGTTGCCTTCAAGAAAGTCGCTTCCGCCGGACCCGGCCTGGATCCGGCTGCCGATCCGGTCCGCCATGAGGCGTGTGTCCAGGGCTCCATAGAACGATGCCAGGACCAGCGCCCATATCAGCCAGCGGAATTTGGGAAGATCGGTTACGGATCTTTTCAGGATGAAGATCATCAGCGCGGTTTTCGTGAGCTTTACCGCCTGGTCCTCCCCCCCGGCCAGCGGAGGGGTGAAGAACCCGGCCAGCCAAACGATTCCAACCAGGAGCCACAGGAAGACTTCCTGGCGGGATATGCTTTTTGATGTTTTCTCCCTGGCGGCATAGAGCCCCAACCCCACCGCCGCGATGAAGGCCATGATGAAGCTGTAACGGAATCCCATGGCCGCCAGGGGCTCTCCCCACCATCGCGCCGCCGGGCTTAGGATGTAGGTTATGTAGTAGCCGATGATGCCGTATACGGGGTGCCTGATAATGCACGCAACGGCGAGGGCGACATAGAGCAGCATAAACGCCGCGACGGTCAGTGACATGCGGACTGGTCTCCAAAACCTGAAGAATGATCGTTCATTGGGGCGCGTGTGCCGCCTGGAAATCCCCGGCGCAGATTCTGTCCAGGGCCTTGTGCAAATGCAGCATATATCTCCGGGAGCGGCAATGCAGCGGATTGGGGATCAGGAAGGTCGTTTCCCACAACCGTATGGAATTGGGAACCGGCTGGCGCGCGTAGGCTGCATACTCCGGATAAAGGGCCAGGGGGCGGTAGACGCGCGAGGCATCGATGTTCATCTTCCGCAGAAGGGCCACCGTTTCGGCCGCCTTCAATTCTCCCGTCAGGCGAACGGGGATTTTGGCGAAGGGCGTTCCGTTGGGTGCCGGCATTTCAATGCCGGGCCGTCCCTGGAGACTTCGGATTATGTCATCGGCGCTTTTCCTGCGTGCCGCCACCATGGTTTCCATCCTGGGAAGCATCGTCCGCACAGTAGCGGCCTCCAGGGGGTTCAGGCCGGAAATGGCGTCTTCGGGATATCCCGGGTTCGAGGCCTGCAAGCCGGCGGCAGAAGCGCGGCGTTGGTGTTTTTGCGCGGCAATGACGGTTTTCAGACGGAGAATGCTTCGGCGAAAATGGCGTTTCAGCATCCCGCCCACTATCCGGCGAACGGCATCGCGGCTGCTTTCTGTGCCGTGCAGGAGGGTCCTGGCGGCATTGATGGTTTCGATGTTGGAGCTGAGCAAAACCCCTCCACGGGTGCAGGCGATGTTTTTCTGAGGGCCGAAGCTCAGGATCCCGATGTCCCCGAATGTCCCGAGCGGCTTGCGGCCAAGGCGAACACCGGCCGCTTGCGCGGCATCGTCTATCAGGCGGAGATTGTGCTCGGACGCCCAGCGAGTCAGCGGGATTATGGGCGCCGACATGCCGTACAGGTGCGGCACCACGATGGCGCCGGCTCCCGCGAGGCTTTCCGGTGCGATGGTTTCGGGTGCGATATGAAGATCGTCGGCCGTATCCACGATAATGGGCGTGTGACCGGAGCGCAGGATCGCCTGAATCACCGTTGCGCACACGATGGCCGGAATCAAAACGCCGCTTTCTTTTGGTGTCCCCAGCGCCCTCAGCCCAAGGATCAACGCGGTCCTTCCCAGGTTGGTTGTCAGGGCCGGGGTCTGTTCCATGGCGAGAAAAATCGCACGTTCCAGTTCTTCAACCGCGTTCCCGCGGGCATGCCGCGGCAGGGATCGGACCAGGTCCACAACGGTCCAATCGACAAAGGAATTGGAGAAATCATTCAAGAGCGCTTGTTCCCGTATGGATGTTCAGGCAGCCGGACTTGTCTGGATGTTCCTTGCGGTGGCATCGCGGAAGGCAATCCACAACGCCGACTCCGATGCCGTCAAGGAGATTTGCCGCCGGTAGGACAGAAACTGAAGCCCTGGTCGCGCAGCGCCTGCGATCCCAGGCGGATGGCCCGCACCTTCGTGTATCCGTTATAAATGAACCACTGCGCCACCCGGGCGCTGTCTTCTTCGGCCGGTCAAGGACAATAGCATAGAACCCACCAATCCTTGGGGATCATGGACAGGTTCACCCGGGCGCCGTTCGCATTGGGCGGCACCAGGGTATAGGGTATTGTCAGCGAGCCGCAGACTATTTCCGGAACGCGATAGCCGCTATAGACCAGGACAATTTTTTCTCCGCTCAGCATGAGGGCTTTTGTCTGGGCAGCTGAAATTTTTGGGACGTTGGGGAAATTGTCCCATTTTTGCCACCATTCTTTTTCAGCCCCCGCCAATACCTGTGACACGGACATCAGCAATAATATGATTATGGCCTTTTTAATCATAGGGCGCTCCCCATTTCGACATGAACCATTATGCAATGAGCAGCCGGTCATGTGAAGACTCTAACTAGGTTACCACAGTCCCTGTAGATATGCCCGCAATGCGCCGATCTCGTCGCGTCCCGTCGGCTTCCCGGGAATTTTTGGGGTTGTGGCGGAGAATTCAGCCGACTGCTTCATATTTTTCCTGGAGAAATCGATGGATCACGCCGCCTATGGCGAGCGTCGCCGCGCGGCAGGCATCATCCTCTGCATCGCTATGGGGAAGGGAATGTGCCCCCAGATACAGATTGGTCGCGAACCTGGCTTTGTCGTACACGCGTCCGAACGGCAGGGTGTCGGCAACGGGGATTGGCGAGACATCCTTGCGCGCCCCCATGTAATGTGCGCCGTCAGGCGCAATGAGCAGGTAGGCGCGAAACAGGTACACAAAGCGTTTCAGTTCTCCGTCAATGGATTCTTCATGATAGTCCGGAGGGATGAATTCATAGGACACATGGTGTGGGGTTCGGGCCTGGAGTGGAAGCGTGCGTGTCTTGAAAAGATATATCCCTGCCCCCCGATCCCGCCGAACATCCTTGATGATCAGGTTGGGGAGTGCGGGGTTAAGGTCCGGGTCCGGCAAATCGGTATCGGAATGGACCTTTCCGGGGAACCATATGCGTTTTTCTTCGGCCGCCGATGTATTGTGATTCAGGAATGCATCTTCAAGCACCCCCTTGCCGGCGATCAGGGTGGTGATGGGGCCGGAGATATACCTGCCGTTTACCAAAACCCTGCAGCGCTCCAGTTCACGCTGAAGGCCCCGTATTCGCGCCTGGGGCGACCCAAAGTACGGGTCGTCGATAATCTTGATGGCAATACCCGCGCTTCGTGCCATCTCCTGCCAAGACCTTTCCAGGTCTTCCGGAAACTGGGTTTTCAAATTGCTCGGGTAGAAGTGCATGGCTGGATACCCGCGGGACTTTGCCCAGTCAAGGAGGTGCCGGCAAACCGTATCTCCGGCCGGGCTGAGGCGGGCCCTTTCCATGTAATGCCCTGCATTGAAATTGCCTTCCATAAAATAGAGTTTGCCGCGGGAAGGAAGCAGGTCTATTCCGACAAATGCCGCGCCCACAGCGGCGCCATTCCGTTTCATGAATACCGGGTGGATGGCGGAGGACATCGGGATGCCGCAAATATAATCCTGGATCAGGTCCCATGGGTTCAATCCTATGCGCTTCCAGAGGAAATGAAGGAATGGCCCCCGGTATAGCGGCGTAAAGCGGAAAACCTTGAGATAGGCTTTGGCCGATAGCCTCCCTGTTTTGATCAGCCCCCGCCCGATTCCTATAACGGCCCGGCCGGGATGCCGGGCGATATTCCTATGGACGATCCAGCCCCAATGGACCAGCAGGGAACCCAAGTGCACCACCGGCCCCTGTCCCAGGAGCCTCGGGATGCGTGCCGTCGCAAAATGCGATTCATGCATGTGAAAGTCGGCCGCATCGGACAAGGCGTCCCGCAAACGGCCCGGCAGGGATGAAAAGGGCCCGAAGTTCTCCCCGGGCTCCTGCCATGCACGCCGGAGCGCAGCCGCATCCCATTGCAGTTGACGCAAGCAGTGCGCTATTTGCCTGCGCGCGCTGAATCCATTCAGCCTGCGTTTGCCATTCGGCGTCATCGCTTCAATGAGGGCGTGCCCCGGTTGGCTTTTGCTCCCGCTATTCGTCGGCGCATGGGTCATGAGGGATTCTCCCGCGTTACAAGCCGGCTTTTGCCTGCTGGCGGACAATATATTGGGAAAAATGATCCTTCCCCTGGTTGCGATTCAATATCTTGCGCAGAGTCTCCAGCCGGAAGGGCGAATAAAGATGGATCACTCGGGCGCGATGATTGTACAGATCGATGTCAAACGCTTTGGGATACCTGCATACTTTGCCCGTTTGGGTAAGCAACTTTACGGCTTCCGCGACAATCATGGCCCCGGCGATGTTGGTGACAAAGCCCAGGGACGGCATGGTGGGATGCATCACTTTCCGGTCATATTCATCCAGCTCATCGCGAGTCATTTCCGTCACTTGCTTCCCCCCCATGCGCTTGATCCGGTCTCGATATTGCTCCAGGCGATAGGCCCAGTTATCCACCCGGTAATCATAGGTCTGGATTCTGCAACCGATGATGGTGCTGTATCCGTTCACCACCGGGACGCGATAGTGTTTTGCAGTGCGGTAAAAGAGTTGGCACGAGGGACTGTCGGCGGTCTGGATGACGATTCCGGCGCCCTTTGTGAACGTATGAACATTCTGGTTGTCGACCCGGTCCTTGATGGCAACCTCTATTTCGGCTTCCGGGTTGATTTCCCGGATGCGTTCCGACGAGACATCCACTTTATACCGGCCAAGGGTCTTTGATGTCGCGAACAATTGCCGGTTCAGGTTGGATGCATCATAACGGTCTTTGTCGAGGAGCCGAAATTTCCTGACGCCGCACCGTGCAAGAAGCTCCACGGTGATGGCGCCGACCCCCCCCAGGCCGGAAATCGCAACAACGGTATCTCGGACCCGCTCCAGCATTTCCTTCGGGTAGAACAGGGCCGTGCGGTCAAGCATTCCTTCAATGTACCGGTCTTGATCCATTCGATGCGTGCTCCTTTTATTTGCCGGGTTCGGCAATGGACAGACGGTCGCCGGGCCCTGGTCGGTCGGGAGGCTCCAGCCGCAAGGATATTTCGATTTCCACGGTGCCGCTGATTCCCGGTGGTTTCAAGTGCTTTGGCGTTGCCGCTGACCGTTGCGGGCAATGCGGGTCTTGATGTTTTAAGCCTGCGTTGCCCGGAGTATTAATCCGGATTAAGGTCCGGTTTTTTTATTGGAAAGCGGAGCCGATATGATCTCATCGAGCGCAGCGAGATTGGAATGCCAACTGTAATGATTGGAAAGATAATCACGCGCGGTTTGGATGGCGTCCGATGAGAGCGGAGCCTTGTGAATGTAGTCAAGAACATGCTTTGCGAATAACTTGGGTGAACTGGCCAAAGTGACGGGCAGCTCAGGATTGTTTCCCAGGGATCCCGCGGCGATGGGGGTTGTTACCACCGGAAGTCCCGAAGCCAACGCCTCCAGGATTTTGTTTTGAATCCCCTGGGCAATTCTCAGCGGGACAACGGCAACGCGGCATTGGGATAAAAAGGGACGTACGTCGTCAACGGTGCCCGTGACGGTGATCCCTGGTATGGAGGCAAGCTTCCGAATCGAATTCACGGGACGGCTTCCGATTATGAAGAACTGCGCGTCTGCGCATTGCTTTTGAATTTCCGGGAATATTTCATTCGCAAAATAGAGGACGCCGTCGATGTTGGGATAGTAATCCATTGCCCCTGTGAAGGCTATTCCGGGGCCGGGGCTGGGGCCGGCGCCACCGCCTGGCTTGAAGAAGTCCAGGTTGATTCCGTTCTGAATGAAAGATACTTTGTCTTGCGACGTCTTTAGTTCATGCCCGGATAATTCCCTCGATGATACAAAGATGGAGTGATCGAAGGTTTGAATCAAGTGGTGCTCGTATTGAAGAAGCTTTCGTGCCTCGTAAGCGTAAAGCCAGGCCGAAGGGGCGCTTCTTTTTTCGGAATATTGCCTCCATTTCAAAGCGTCGGAATCGACAAAGTCGAGTATCTTGGGAATACCTTTGATATCCTCGACATACCCGGCCATCGAGGAGCAATATACAAAGATGCGGTCGATCGATTCTTTCCGCATCAAATCCTGCAGTGCAGTGTACATGCGGGGGCTGTTGAAGTATCCCAGCGACCAGGGCCGGCCGCGGAGCATGGCGGTTGCCGCCCGAAGGTATTGAACGTGCCGGTTCAGGGGTATCAGCGTAACGGTGCGGCAATATTTTTGCAGTTCCCGGGCGTGACCAAGTTCATCCGGCTGATCGCAGAAAGCCAGGAGATGAATCTGGTGATTCCTTGAAAGATGCCGGAGCTCATTGAATGAGCGGATCTTTTCCCCCTTGTTGGGAGGGAACGGGACCCTGTGGGATAGAAATAGAATGTTCAGCGGTTTTGCCATAACTACGCAGGAAGCCTTTTGCCCCTCTCCGTTTGAAAATTAAATCAGGTGGTTTGCGACTATGGGCCCGACGGTGTTTGCTATCGGCATGGGAAGCTTGCGCCAGAGGCGGACCCCCAGGGAGAACTTGGGGTTTAGCGGCGAGGTGTCGGGCAGAGATTGTTTTTCCACCAAATGGTACTGGTAGGGGAGGTCGCTCATGACCATGCCCCAGCGTTTTTTGAAGTCGAAGGATCCGGTCCCCTTCTTGCTCCGGCCGAAGTCGTAGGTGTCGTAGCCGTTTTCGCATCCGTATTTTATCAGCATCCAATACATGAAGTTGTTGACGGCCAGGCGGTTGTATTCGCGCAGCGACCCGCCGTAGTAGGGGATGACCTCGTTTTTGTAAAAGAGGGTCCAGACCGCCGCCACGGGCTTCCCTTCGTGATGAACGGAGAAGATCCTGCAGTTCTCCTTGAATATGCGGGGCCCGTTGGCGAACAGTTTCCTGGAAAAGACCGGGGTTCCCAGGTCGCGTACGTTTCTTGAATAGATGCTGTAAAACTCTTCAATTCCGATTGCATCCACACCGAATTCCAGGCCGTTACGAATCCCCTCGCGGCATTCGGCGCGGGTTTTTCGCGGAATCTTCAGAAAGTTCTTTTCAGGGTCGTCGGAAAGTTCCTGCCGGAATGTGACGTACAGGTCCTTGGTCGGAAGGGAATTGTCGACCTGCGCCGGCTGGAAATTTCTCAGTTCCAGGAACTGCACTCTTTCCTTGCGGGCAATTTCCCGAGCCTTTTCGTGGAGCGCGGCGTTGATTGCGGGGGTGTCGGCCAGGACCCCTCCATAGGCCGCCTGGGGGGTCGAGATCAACATTCGACCGAAGATCCGGCTTCGAACCAGGAAGAGCGGCAATATCCCGCCCAGGGCGCCGTTCTCCTTTTCGAATGCGATATGAAAAGGTTGGTGCGCGAAAGATGCCCCAATCAGTTTCTGCCAACTGCTATGGTGGAAAACCGTTCCCTGGGGGTGGTTGTCTACGAACTTATCCCACCTGGAAAGATTGTCCTGCGAATCCTCCAAACGATACAGCTTCGCCCCTTCAGTTACACTGAATGAATTCATTAAATTATTGATACTCCAGCAATTATCTCGATTATGGGCCGCCTGTTCCATCACGAACAGGTCATGGCCCGTCGCTCGCCCATCTTATCGGCGCAGGGATGGTGAAACAATATTTATTCTGTTAATTCACTGTTCATGACTGACTAAACCACCGTTTTCTTTGCGCAAGTAAAACTTTTCAATTACCCGTTTTTCACTGATTTTGGTGAATACTGCGCTGACCGATGGCAGGCCTGGGTTGGGACAAAGGCCGGCTGCCCTGGTGCGGGGCTATTCCATCCATGATGGAGGAGGTTGCGTTATCTCCCAAGGAGCACGCGTGTATATATGGATATTCCGGGTGCTTTGTCATCAAATGTATAATTGCATCGTTGCAGGGTTCGCTGGGCGAGCCCCTTCGTTTTTGGCATAATGGTCGTACTCGTGACGGGGCATGAAAGACTTTTTTCCTTGTTCCGTTTTTCATGCGCCGCCCCGCATGGATTATGCCCTTGAATGGGCCGGGGTTGGCTTCTTAGGTAGCGTCGGTTGATGCGCTGGTTAAACATGCTCTGGAATTCCCCGCGTTTGTTCCGATAATGTTTTCTAAGAAAAGTCATTATTTGGCCCGTGTGGCCGATAGATACCTTGACGAGGTGCGAATATGAAATCTGTGATTATGGCTTTCTGGCTGATGGCGACACTCTTACTGGCGCTCCCGGCCGTCGGGGCGCAGCTTGCGGACCAGACCGCCGCCGAGCTTCCCGAGAACTACGTCATAGGGCTCGAGGATATTCTTTCCATCAATGTATGGAAGGAACCGGAACTGTCGGTCAAGGAGGTGGTGGTCCGGCCCGACGGCAAGATCAGCGTGCCCCTTATCGGCGATATCCAGGCCAGCGACCTGACCCCCATGCAGTTGCAGGAGCGGATCACCGATCGGATGAAGGAGTATGTCGCCGCTCCCAGCGTGACGGTCGTGGTGCTGCGGATCGGCAGCCGGTCGGTTTCGATCGTGGGCCAGGTGGCCAAGCCGGGGATCTATTACCTGGGGTCCCCCATGACGGTGCTGGAACTCCTCGCCCGGGCGGGCGGCATCGGCCCCGACGCCAAGGAGAAGAAGATCGCCATCGTCCGGAACGAAGGGGGAAAGAGCGTAAGCTACCGTTTCAACTACAAAGAGGTGTCCAAGGGACGGAAGCTGGAGCAGAACATCGAACTTAAAAATGGAGATACCGTCATTGTTCCCTAGCCACGTATTGAGACTGCGGACAATCGGCCCGATCCCGGGCCTGGTGTTGCTCTGCCTGCTGGCGGGTGCAACCTTTTGCATGGCGCAGGACCCGGTCTCCGGGGAGCCGGCAGGGGAGGCGGACGGCGGGATCATGGAAACCCCGGCCGGCGAGCCTTCGAGCCCCGAGGAGGGGCGCTACCGGACACTGGATATCCTGTATCCCGAACCGGATCAGGCCCCCAGGCGGGCCGACGGGGAGGAGCAGATGCCCATCCCCGTTCCGATCCAGCCCGCCGATGAATACGAATCGATCGGGGGGCGGTCGTTTGTGGACGACGTCCTGCGCAGCCCCCGGAACACCTGGGGGTTCACCCTGGCTGCCTACCAGGCTTACACCAATGATATCTCCGAGGCCGACCGCCCCCGGCAGTCCTCGGGCATCACTTCCTTCGCGCCCCGGGTGTTTTTCAACTTCGGCAAGCGCAAGTCCCGGTTCCATTTTGACGCCGGGGCCAGCTACCGGATCTATAACCAGTTCGAAGGACGGGATACCTGGGATTACAGCGGCAACGCGAGCTATTCGAGGGAGATTTCGAAGGACACGAGGTTTCAGCTTTCCAACCAGTTCACCTCTTCCTACAACGACGCCTGGTCCTTTCTGTCACTCCATACTCCTCTCGAATACGACTGGCTGTCGTCGAACGAGGTGCTGTTCAACCGGCAGCGCATAAACCGCAACTCCCTGCGGGCCAACTTGAATCACCGGATCTCGCGCAAGGCCGATTTCGGCCTGTTCGGAGGCCACCGCTGGTATGATTACCCCCGGGAAGGCCTCCGGGATTCACAAGCCCTGGAAGCGGGGGCCAGTTTTCGGTATCAACTGGCCGACTGGGTCTACGTGGCCAGCAGGGTCAGCACCTATTTCGACCTGACCGACACCGGCAGCGACTACGCCCGCATCTATCATCTCCAGTTCGGCGGGCTGGAATTCCGGCTGAGCGATTCCTGGCGCACCTGGGCCGGCGGCGGCATCGATATTTACGATCGTAGCGGCCCCAACCGGATGAAGGAACATATCAACGCCGGGATCGGGTACAATTCACTGCTGAATTCGTTCGACGTGACCTACCAGAGGGGCTTCTCCTCCGCCATCGGCCTTTCCCGGGTCCTGGTCACCGACGTGATCAACGCCCAATTCGGGCGGAGGATCACCGGCTGGATGAGCGGTAACCTGAACGCCTATTATTACCGGAGCAAGGATCCGGAGTTGATAGGGGTGCTCGAGACTTTTTCGGGTGGCGGCGGCCTCGGTTTCGCTCTCAGGCGTGACCTGTCTTTATCTTTGAACGCCGCCTACCAGAACCAGAAACCGCGGGATTTCCCCGTTTCCGGGCTCCAGTTGAGCCGGTTGACCGGTTATGCCGGGATCCACTACGTCTGGCCTGCCCGGGAACGATGATTATAGACTTCAGATCCGGCCCGCTTCGGCCATGAGGATGCTATGAAGGACCTCACAAGACTGCACCCGATCGATTACCTGAAAATCCTTTACCGCCGGCGCTGGTACGCGGTGGCGGTGTTTCTCCTCGTTGGCATCGGAGCGGTGGTCTATGCCTGGCGCAAACCCGATGTCTACCGCTCGGAGTCGCGCATCCAGGTGGAAGCCGCTCCCGTGCCCCAGGATTACGTGCGCCCCTCGGTCCGGTCGACCCCGGAAGAGCAGATCGCCGCGATCCGCAGCGCCGTCAAGAGCCGGAGCCTGCTCGAGCGGATGATCCAGGATTTCCAGCTTTTCGGCTACGGCATGGATGATGATTTCTCCATGGAAGCGGCCGTGCGGGGGGTGAGCAAGAACATCGAAATCACCACCTCTTCGAAGAACACGTTCAACGTGGCCTTTCATGCCAACAACCCCCAGCTGGCGCAGTCCTTCACCCGGCGCATGGTGGAGACCCTGATCCAGTCCCGCACCTCGGACCGAAGGTCCAAGGCGGTGGAGACGGACCAGTTCCTGGAAGAACAGCTGAGGCAGACGGCGGAAAAGCTCGCGGCCCAGGAGGAGAAGATCAAGGAGTTCAAGGTCGCCCATTTCGGCCGGCTGCCCGACCAGTTCGATTCCAATATGCGGACGCTGAACCAGCTTGACGCGCAACTCGCCTCGGTTGAAAACGCCATCGGGCAGTTGCGCGACCGCCAGAAGATGTCGGAGACCATGGCGCGCAACCAGCAGCAGATGTTGCTGATGACGCAGCAGCTCATGACTTCTTCCCCGGTTCTGCCCGACCCCGTGATCGACGATCCCCCGGGCGATCCCGCGCTGGCGGCCAAGGAAAGGGAACTGGAGGCGCTGCTGCTGAAATACACGCCCCAGTACCCCGATGTCGTGCGGCTGAGGAGGGAGATCGATTACCTGAAGCAGAAAGCGGCCCGGGAGGCGGAGGCGGCCTCGGCCTTGGCGGCGGAAAGCTCCGGGGACGAGGCGCTGCCGATTTCCGGAGGGGACGATCTTGCCGCCCTGGCGCTGCCCGAGGCGGCCAACCCGGAAATCGAAGCGCTTGAGAACGACATCCGGCGGCGGGAAAAGGAGAAAGCCAGCATCCAGCGGCAGATCCAAGTCGTGCAGGCGCGGCTCAACCTGGCGCCGGCGCTCGAGCAGGAGTTGACGGCGCTGAACCGGGAATACGGCACCCTGAAAGCCCAGCATGACAATCTTCAGGCAAAGAAGTTCCAGTCGCAGATGACCACGGATCTCGAGACCAACCGCACGAACGACACCTACCGGGTGATCGACGAGGCCAGCCTGCCGGAAAAGCCGATCTTTCCCAACCGCATCCAGATCGTCGGCCTGGGCCTCATCGCCGGACTGGTTGCAGGGATCGGGGCCGCCATCGGGAGGGAACTGTTCGATACCACGCTTGCCAATGAGGAGGAGGTCACGGCGCTGCTGAAACTGCCGGTGCTGGCCACCATTTCCGAGGTTCCCGGCAAGGGGGCGAAAAAACCGGGCCGCAGCGCGAGGTTGATGAAAAGCGCCTGAAATTGCGTAAGCGTTTCACGAGCCGATGCCGATAGCGTACTTGAAGCGGCAGGGCGAATGCTAATCGTTACTGTATGGAGCGGTAGGGAGCCGCGGCACTCTCAATGAGCGAAATATTCGATTTTCTGAAAAAGACCGAAAAGGAACGCAGGCAGGTGATCCTTCCCCCTGAACCGGAAGCCGAAAGGCCCGATTTCGGGGTGAGGCCGGAGCTGGTGGAATCCTCCCTGGCTCCCGCGCCGGGGAGCGAACCGGTTTCCCGGGATGTCGAGCTGTGCCAGGACGAGCGCTTCGATCTCACCGACGCCACCCCGCAGGTCAAGACCGTCATGGATCCCCTGACCCTGATCGGGGAGCAGTTCCGGCTCCTCCGGTCACGCCTGGGGCTGATGCAGAAGCAGCGGGGGATCAAGACGATCCTGGTTACGAGCACCGTGCCCGAGGAGGGGAAGACCTTTACCGCATCGGGCCTGATCGGGGTGCTGGCGCAGGAGCCGGGCAAACGCGTGCTCCTCATCGACGCCGACATGCGCAAGCCGCGCTCGGGGATCAATTTTGGGCTCAACGGCGCCACCTCCGCCATGGGTCTCTCCGAGGTGCTGCGGGGGGCCGTGTCGTTCGAAAACGCTCTCTTTACCTGCACGAACCCGGAGTTTTCGTTCCTGCCGTCCGGACCGCTTCCCCCCAACCCCTCGGAACTGCTCAGTTCACCCCTGCTTGAGCAGACGCTCAAGACGGCTGCCGCCCATTTCGACTGGGTCATCGTCGATTCGCCGCCGGTGCTTTCGCTTTCGGATACGGTGCTGCTGGCGCCCCTGTGCGATGCGGTGGTGCTGGTCGTGAGGGCCAATTCCACCTCGGCGCGGCTCGTGGAGGACGCGGTCGCCAGGATCGGGAAGGAACGGATCTGCGGCGTCATTTTAAACCGGCAGAAACACCTGGCGTCATCGAAGTACTATTACAAGTACTACTACAAAAAGGTAAAATCATAATCAGGCCACACCAACCGGCCCGGGCGAAGAAACCGGAGGACGGCCGCATGCTCAACGCCTTCAGCGTGGACGTGGAGGACTATTTCCACGTGGAAGCCTTCGCCTCCTGCGTTTCCCCTTCCGACTGGGACACCTATCCCTGCCGCGTTGAACGGAACATCGATTGTATCCTGGAGATGCTCGAGCGGCACCGCACGAGGGCGACGTTCTTTGTCCTTGGCTGGGTGGCCGAACGCCATCCGCGCCTGGTGAGGCAGATCGCCGCGGCCGGGCACGAGATCGGCTGCCACGGCTACGCCCACCAGCGCATCCACCGGCAGGACCCCGGCGGTTTCCGCGACGATGTCCGCCGCGCGCGCCTCTGCCTGATGGACTAGGCGCAGGCGCCGGTCGAATGCTACCGGGCGCCCAGCTTTTCGATCACCCGGTCCACCCTGTGGGCCCTTGACGTGCTGGTCGAGGAGGGCTTCCGGATCGATTCGTCCATCTTCCCCGTCCGGCACGACCTATACGGCATTCCCGACGCCGAGCGGTTCCCCCACGTGAGAAACGGGATCGTGGAGTTTCCCCCCACGACCGTGCGCATAGCCGGGGGCAACCTGCCGGCCGCCGGGGGCGGGTACCTGCGGATCTTTCCCCTGGCGGTGACCCGGTGGGCGATCCGGCGGGTGAACAGGGTCGAACAGCGCCCGGCCATGGTCTACTTCCACCCCTGGGAACTGGATCCCGGGCAACCCCGGATCCGGGCGCCCCTGCGTTCCCGCTTCCGCCATTACACCCGGCTTGGGGGGATGCAGGAGAAGGTAGACCGGCTGTTGGGGGAATTCCGGTTTTCGACCGTTTCGGACGTCTGCCGGGAGCTGGCCCTGGTCCCCTGATTCCCCCCCCGCCAATGCCTATTGACGCCCGCCGTGAACGATTCCATAATTAAAGTCCCTCATCAACAATCTGGAGTGTGCCATGAAGATCCAGGAACCCCCCAAAACCTGCGGGAAACGTTTCCAGAGGAAGGAGGCGGAAAGCATTTTATAGTTTTCATTGAACCCTTTTTGGTTTCGGACCGATCAGTTCATTGACGGTTGTTCCAACGATGAGAACGGAAAGGCTATGTGGCGTTACCTGGCGTTGAGGAAGTTTGGAATCGTTTTCGCGGAGACCCTGTTCCTGACGGGCTGGATCCTCGTGGGCCATCTGATCTACTTCGGGCAGATATGGCCTCCGGCGCCCAACTATTCCGCCATCCTGGTCAAGGCTTTCCTCATTGCCATTATCTTTCAGCTGGTGATGCACCTGAACGACATCTACGGCTTCCAGGGGTCGCGCCTCTCCCGGACCTTCGTCATCCGTATATTCCAGTCCCTCGTCATCGCCTGGTGCATCCTGGCGGTGCTCTTCAAGGTTGTGCCCCATGGCGACCTGAGCAGGACGGGGCTGATATACGGCATGATTCTCTGCTCCGTCTTCCTGATGCTCTGGCACACCATGTTGCGGCTCTACATGCGGGTGCGGACCCCGCACACCAACCTCCTGGTGCTGGGGACGGGCAACCTCGCGCGCGAGGCGGTGAGCGAAATCCTGCGCCACCCCGAGCTCGGTATCAAGGTGGTGGGTTTCGTTGACGACAACCCCGGCCTGGTCGGGGTGTCGATCGTGAACCCGCGCGTCATCGGCGGCTACCAGGACCTGGCCAGGCTGGTCAGGGTCCACCGGGTGGACTGGATCGTGGTCGGGCTGCAGGACCGCCGGGGCAAGCTCCCGATCAAGGAGCTGCTCGATTTCAAGACCCGCGGGATCACCATCGAGGACGCCACGACCTTCTACGAGCGCGTGGCGGGCAAGATCCCCATTGAAAACCTCAAGCCCAGCTGGCTCGTCTTCAACAGCGGCTTCGCCGTTTCCAAGAGCATGCTGGCCAAGAAGCGGATCTTTTCGATCGCATTCTCCTTTTTCCTCCTCCTCGCGCTGTCGCCGCTCCTGCTCCTGGTGATGATCGCCATCAAGCTCGATTCCCGGGGGCCCATCTTCTACCGGCAGGAACGGGTGGGGCAGGACGGGCGGAGGTTCTTGCTCTGCAAGTTCCGCTCGATGCGCCAGGACGCCGAAAAGGACACCGGTCCCGTCTGGGCCCGGGAGGGGGACGACCGGGTCACGCGGGTGGGGCGCATCCTCCGGCGGACGCGGATCGACGAGCTGCCGCAGTTCTACAACGTGCTCCGGGGGGACATGAGCCTGGTCGGCCCGCGGCCGGAGCGGCCGATGTTTGTCGAGCAGCTGTCGGAAGAGATCCCCTACTACCCCCTGCGGCACGTGATCAAGCCCGGGATCACCGGGTGGGCGCAGATCAACTACGGCTACGCGAACACCCTGGAACACACGGTCGAAAAGCTGCAGTACGATCTTTTCTACATCAAGAACATATCCTGGATCCTGGATCTCCTGATCGTGTTCGAGACGGTCAAGACCGTCATGGTCAAGAGCGGCTCGTAGCCCACCCCCGCGCCCGGGCATGCTTCCCGCTTCACCTCCCGAATCAGGGTACAGTACGGCTCTTCGAGTGTTGCATGGGGAAGATGAAAGTCCTGTTTGCCGCGTACATCGCCTTCGTGATCTACGGCACCCTGGTCCCCTTTCACGTCGTGGATTCGTTCCCGGCGCTGCTTTGCAACGTCGAGAGCATCCGGTGGCTCCCCTTCTGGGACCTCCACCGCGGACGGATCGCCTCGATCCCCGACATGGTCCAGAACATCCTCCTGTTCCTTCCCATTGGAATCCTGGGGGCCCACTGCTTCGGACGCAGGCCGGGCCCCACCCTCGCGACGGGATTCGGTCTCAGCCTGCTGGTTGAGACCCTGCAGTTGCTGACCTCCAACCGCGTGTCTTCGGTCAACGACCTGGTCTTCAACACCCTGGGGACCCTGGCCGGATTTCTCCTCTATTTGCGGCTGGCGCCCGCCTGGTCGCGGCTGATCCATCACCCGGTCATGCGCGACTTCGCCCGGGTCCCCGGCGCGCTTCCCCTGCTGCTGATGATGATCTACAGCTGGGTCTACGCCCTGGAGCCGTTCAATTTCACCCTCGACGTGGGGGCGGTGTGGTGGAACGTGCGGATGTTTTTCGGGCAACTGGCCCACCCGCGCCTGGTGCTGCGGGACGAATTCATCCTGGCCTCGCAATTCGCCCTGGTCGGCTTCCTGGCGGCGGGCCTGTTGCACAGGCTTGGGGCGCGCGCGGCGTACCCGCTCTCCCTGCTCCTGGTCGTGCTTTGGGCCACGGTCACCGAAATGAGCCAGTTGATCGTGGCTTCCCGGGTGGCCAGCGCACTCACCCTCGCTTTTTCCTGGATCGGCGCCGGTATCGGGGTGGCCGCCCGCGGCTGGTACGCCCTTTCTCCCCGGCCCGGCAGGTTCTTTGCGGGTTACGCGCTCTTCGTCCTCGGCGCCTTCGCCGTCGACTCCCTGAGCCCCTTCGTCTTGCGGGAATCGTACCTCCGCCCCGCGCTCCTTCCGTTCCGGCTGTACCAGTCGGCATACTTCGTCAGCGCCCTGAGCAACGTCTTTCATGCGCTCCTGGTCTTCATGCCCCTGGGCTACCTGGCTTCCCGCATCCGGTTAAACCGGGCACGGGGACTCCTGTTCTGGACGGTGCTGTTGATTGCTTCCGTGGCGATCGAACTCGGGCAGGGGTTCATTGCCGGTCGCTACCCGGACGTGACCGACTGTTTCCTCCCCTTTGCAGGGGCCGTGATAGGATGGTGGTTGGCGGGCAGGGTGCGGCGGCATGGAGTTGTGATACGGGAATCGGCTGCTTGAAGG
>FZPS01000068.1_pt61 | contig 38331 bp, 37 predicted proteins | sample 1817821 | NCBI WGS metagenome assembly FZPS01 (sample SAMEA104158645, study PRJEB21678) | metagenome | place: Germany | collected 2015-04-21 | reverse complement strand
TATTATCATAATTTGCCTTATCCTATTATAATAGGGCGTATTTTTTATATTTTTGGAGTAAAAAATCCTTTCATTGTGGTATAATAATAATTCCTAAGTGGTAAAAAGATAATTTAGGGACAATAAGCTTAACCTGCTTGCTGTAAAAGGCGGTAAAATTATTTAAAAAAACCATTACAAATAATTGACAAGCTAAAACTTTAATGTTATTATATACAAGCATTCTAGAAGGTTAAAAACTTCTTTATGGGGATATAGCTCAGTTGGGAGAGCACCTGCCTTGCAAGCAGGGGGTCAACGGTTCGAACCCGTTTATCTCCACCATTTCCTTTTAGAATGCTAAAATGGACGCAGGCTGGTAGCTCAGCAGGTTAGAGCGCATGCCTGATAAGCATGAGGTCGGTGGTTCGAGCCCACTTCAGCCTACCAAACTCAACTTTTGTTGAGACATTTTGCACCTTGACAACTGCATAATATTTTTTTCATGGAAATGAAGAGAAGACAAAGAAAAATATCTAGTAAAAAATTGAAAGAGTAATACACAACTTCAAGAAATTAGTACAATTAAAATGGTACAATTCACAAGATATTTTGCTGAGGACATTAAACCAAATTAACAAAGATTTATTAAAAGTTCGTAAAATTAAACTGAATGATTAACGACGAAGATTAAGCTAATAAGAGCGTAGGGTGGATGCCTTGGCACTAGGCGCCGATGAAGGACGTGACAAGCTGCGAAAAGCTACGGGGAGCTGCAAATAAGCGTTGAGCCGTAGATATCCGAATGAGGAAACTCACTGTTGGTAATGCGACAGTATCTATGCATGAATTCATAGTGTATAGAGGGGAACCCGGAGAACTGAAACATCTAAGTACCCGGAGGAAGAGAAAGTAAACAAACGATTTCCTAAGTAGTGGTGAGCGAAAGGGAAAGAGCCCAAACCGACGCATAGCGATATGCGAAGGGGTAGCGGACTGCATAAATGCACTATAACAAGATAGATGAAGGAACTGGAAAGTTCTGCCAAAGAGGGTGACAGCCCCGTAGTTGAAATTTTGTTTAGGCATGCAGTATCCAGAGTACCACAGGACACGAGAAATCCGGTGGGAATACAGGAGGACCATCTCCTAAGGCTAAATACGACCTAGTGACCGATAGAGTATAGTACCGTGAGGGAAAGGTGAAAAGAACCCCGGGAGGGGAGTGAAAGAGAACCTGAAACCCTATGCTTACAAACAGACATAGCACTACTAAATAGTGTGGTGTCGTACTTTTTGTAGAACGGGCCGGCGAGTTACGTTGTGTAGCGAGGTTAAGGCATTAAGTGCTGGAGCCGAAGCGAAAGCGAGTCTGAACAGGGCGACATTAGTTGCATGGCGTAGACCCGAAACCGGATGACCTAACCATGAACAGGTTGAAGCAGTGGTAAGACATTGTGGAGGACCGAACCCACGCTCGTTGAAACGATCGGGGATGATTTGTGGTTAGCGGAGAAATTCCAATCGAATCCGGAGATAGCTGGTTCTCCTCGAAATAGCTTTAGGGCTAGCCTCTGTTTAGAGTACTGAAGGTAGATCACTGATTGGGCTAGGGGGCTTCACAGCTTACTGAACCCTATTAAAATCCAAATGACAGATACTTGATGACAGGGAGTCAGACGATGGGAGATAAGTTTCATTGTCAAAAGGAAAACAGTCCAGACCTACAACTAAGGTCCCCAAGTAATAGTTAAGTGGTAAAGGATGTGTCACCGCTAAAACAACCAGGATGTTGGCTTAGAAGCAGCCACTCATTTAAAGAGTGCGTAATAGCTCACTGGTCGAGTGGTGGTGCGCCGAAAATTATCGGGGCTAAAACTATACACCGAAGTTTAGGAATACAGAATTACTGTATTGGTAGAGGAGCAATGTATGGAGGCAGAAGCGTAAGCGGAAGCGTGCGTGGACGACATACAAGAGAGAATGCCGGCATGAGTAGCGAGAATGCAGTGAGAAACTGCATCGTCGAATGTCTAAGGTTTCCTGGGGAAGGTTCGTCCGCCCAGGGTTAGTCGGGAACTAAGGCGAGGCCGAAAGGCGTAGTCGATGACCAACTGGTAGATATTCCAGTACCACCGAAATACGACAAAGAAATGAAGCAATGACACAGAAGGATAGTCTAAGCGCGATGATGGACATTTGCGCCCAAATCATGAGGCTGGTGTGTAGTGAAGTACGCACACTGTTAAGGCTAGGTGATGACGGGGAGTGAAAATTAGTAACGAAGTAGATGAATTCACGCTGGCGAGAAAAGTTGCTAAATAGTATTTTAGGTGCCCGTACCGCAAACCGACACAGGTAGACGGCAAGAAAATTGTAAGACGGACGGGATAACTCTTGTTAAGGAACTCTGCAAAATTGCCCCGTAACTTCGGAAGAAGGGGTGCCACAGCGATGTGGCCGCAGTGAAGAGGCCCGAGCGACTGTTTACCAAAAACACAGGTTTCTGCGAATTCGAAAGAAGACGTATAGGAGCTGACGCCTGCCCAGTGCTGGAAGGTTAAGGGGACATGTTAGCGCAAGCAAAGCATAGAACTTAAGCCCCAGTGAACGGCGGCCGTAACTATAACGGTCCTAAGGTAGCGAAATTCCTTGTCAGGTAAGTTCTGACCCGCACGAATGGCGTAACGACTTGGGCGCTGTCTCAACAAGAGGCCCGGCGAAATTGTAGTATACGTGAAGATGCGTATTACCCGCGACTGGACGGAAAGACCCCGTAGAGCTTTACTGTAGCTTGATATTGGGATCCGGTAATTCATGTACAGGATAGGTGGGAGACTTGGAAGCAGGGGCGTCAGCTTCTGTGGAGTCACCCTTGGGATACCACCCTTGAATTATTGGGTTTCTAACGCTGTGCCATAGACCTGGGCAGCGGACAGTGTCAGGTGGGCAGTTTGACTGGGGCGGTCGCCTCCTAAAGAGTAACGGAGGCGTTCAAAGGTTCCCTCAGAATGGTTGGAAACCATTCGCAGAGCGTAAAGGCATAAGGGAGCTTAACTGCGAGATAGACATATCGGGCAGGTACGAAAGTAGGACTTAGTGATCCGGCGGTAGTTCATGGAAATGCCGTCGCTTAACGGATAAAAGTTACCTCGGGGATAACAGGCTTATCTCCCCCAAGAGTTCACATCGACGGGGAGGTTTGGCACCTCGATGTCGGCTCGTCACATCCTGGGGCTGAAGTAGGTCCCAAGGGTTCGGCTGTTCGCCGATTAAAGTGGCACGCGAGCTGGGTTCAGAACGTCGTGAGACAGTTCGGTCCCTATCCATCGTGGGCGTAGGATATTTGAAAGGAGCTGTCCCTAGTACGAGAGGACCGGGATGGACGTACCTATGGTGAATCAGTTGTCGTGCCAACGGCATAGCTGGGTAGCGAAGTACGGAAGGGATAAACGCTGAAGGCATCTAAGCGTGAAGCCCCCCTTAAGATTAGATATCCAAGATAGCAATATCGAGAGACCCCTTTTAGACTAAAAGGTTGATAGGTCGGGTGTGGAAGTGCAGCAATGTATGAAGCTGACCGATACTAATGGTCAAAAGCTTAATCACAATATTGACGAATTTTTTATCGTGAGTGATAAGTTTGATAATGCGAACAAGAAAGAATCTTTAAGTAGACCACAGTAAGTCTTAACTTCGTATAGTGAAAAGATAGTATGCAGTTGTGAATGTGTAAGATTAAAACATATTCAACAAATTTCGGTGACGATAGCGAAGGGGGTACCACCTGTTCCCATACCGAACACAGCAGTTAAGCCCTTCAGCGCCAATAGTACTTGGATGGACACGTCCTGGGAGGGTAGGTCGTTGCCGAATTTTTTTACCAAAAACAGCAAAGTAAATACAATTTACTGCTGTTTATATAGATATTTATGGCAAAAAGCGCCATAAAATTAGTCCTCCTTAGCTCAGCAGGTTAGAGCGAGCGGCTGTTAACCGCTAGGTCGTCTGTTCAAATCAGACAGGGGGAGCCAACATAAAAACACACCTAAAACTAGGTGTGTTTTTATTATAAAATTGAGAAAAAATAAAAGCTGTACCAAGCTTTATGGCACAGCTTTATTTATATGCTTTTTAGATTAGTCAAAAAGCACAACAGGTTTGATTAGGTCTGCTGGCTTTTTAACCATTAGGTCAAAGGCTTCTTCAATAGCGTCTAGTCCTCTAAACTTATGAGTTACCATAAGTGATGGGTCTAATCGCCCGTATTCAATCATGGAAATAAGTCTTTCCATTCTCTTCCTTCCGCCTGGGCATAGTCCGCCTTTTATAGTTTTGTGCGCTAAAAATCCTGCTATGTAAGCATTGTTTAGCACCATATTTGCTTCCCCTGTAATAACTTCAAGCATGGCTATTTTGCCAGTGCCGAACTTTGCTACTGCAACGGCGTTATTTAGAGCTTCCATTCCGCCTCCTGCAACTATGCAAGCGTCTGCGCCTTTGCCATTTGTAAGCTCCATAATTTGTTGCACAAGGTCGCCTTCTTTGTAGCTAAGCACTTCATTTGCGCCATATTCTTTTGCAAGTTTTACACAGTTTGGTCTAGTCCCGGTGGCAATAATGCGGGAAGCGCCGCGTAAGCGTGAGCCAACTACTGACATAAGTCCAACAGGGCCTATGCCAAATACAACTACGGTATCGCCAAACTTAACTTCTGCAAGCTCTGGGCCATAAAAACCTGTTGTCATCATGTCAACTGCCATAATAGCTTGCTCTAGAGAAACACTCTTTGGAAGATGAGCTAAGTTCATGTCAGCAGACCTTACTTTTATTTGTTCTGCAAATGTGCCGTCTTCATAAGATGAAAAATTAATGCCTGTAAATAGTCCGCCTGCGTCTTGGTGCGTTCCGTCTTGAATGTCAGGGTGCGTCCAAGTGGGCGTTGTACAAGGGATAACTACGGCGTCGCCAATCTTAAAGTCTTTTACGCTTGAGCCAACTTCAATAATTTCGCCAATAGCCTCATGGCCAAGTATTCTGTTTTTTAGGTGCGGTCCTTCCATCTCCATTGCTGAATGAACATCAGATGAGCATGGAGCTAACGCTAGCGGACGGCAAATAACATCAGTTGGGCCGCATATATAATCTGGTTTTTCTATCCAGCCTACCTTACCTTTTTCAATTACACCAAATCCTCTCATATTTTTATCTCCTTTAATATAGATTTCACTAATATATTACCATATTTTAAAATTCTGACAAGCATATATACTGCTATTTGTTAAAATAAATGTAGAAATTGTATCAATATGGTATACTATTTTTGGTATATTTAATTTAGGAGATTTATTAATGGAATTTTGCTGGAGCACTTTAAGAGTTAAGGATATGGAGCAATCGCTTAAGTTTTATCAAGAAATTGTAGGACTTAATTTAGTTAGCAAATTTAATGCAGAAAATGGCATAGAAATTGCTTTTTTAGGCAAGAGACGAACAAAAATTGAATTAATTTGTAATGGAAATTCAAATATAAACATTGGAAAGGATATATCGTGGGGATTTAAAACTAAGTCCTTACAGCAAAAGCTTGACTATGTTGTAAGTAAAGGCATAACAGCAGACGGTCCTTATAGTCCAAACGCCAATACTAGCTTTTTCTTTATAACAGACCCAAATGGCATGAAAATTCAATTTGTGGAGACAAAATAGAGCAAAGATAATAAAAAATTTTGATAAACTAGCAGGTTTTTGCAAAAGCTAAAAATGACATAAAATAATATTTAGGCGGTATTTATGCTAGAGAAAAACAAAAAAACCATATATCTTGCGGGCGGATGTTTTTGGGGAACGGAAAAATTTTTGTCGCTAATTAATGGAGTTGTGGACACAGAAGTTGGTTACGCAAACGGCAAAACAAAAAATCCAACCTATGAAGATGTATGTAGGCGAAACACAGGCCATGCTGAAGCAGTAAAAGTCACTTATGATACAGAAAAAGTGAGTTTAAAAGAGATACTTTGGCTATTTTTTGAAACCATAGACCCAACTAGCAAAAACCGCCAGGGAAACGATGTTGGCGCACAGTACAGAACGGGAATATATTATCAAGACGAAGATTACAGACAAGTTATACTTGACCAAGTAAAAGAGCTGTCACATTTATATTCAAAACTGCTTGAGATAGAAGTTATGCCGTTAATTAATTATTATAGAGCAGAAGAATATCATCAAAAGTATTTAGATAAAAACCCTAATGGGTACTGCCATATTACTGCTGATATGTTTAACAAAGCTAAAAACTTTATACCGTCTTAAATTTGTTTCACATTTGTTATGCTTAGGTTCCTTAAGGCAAAACCTTTACATCAAGGTCTAAAAATGCTACAATTTAATATATTATTATTTAAGGCAGGCTGTACTTGAAAAACAAATACTGGGACTTGTTTTCTACATTTTTTTTACTGGGGCTTTTGACCTTTGGCGGCGGTTACGCTATGATTTCTTTAATTAAAGAAAAAGTTGCCGATAAAAAAGGCTGGATGACGGAAGAAGAGATCAATGACATCATAGTAATAGCTGAGTCTACCCCAGGTCCAATTGCAATAAATTTGGCAACATATTGCGGATATAAAATAAAAGGCGTGTTTGGAAGTGTGCTTGCAACGCTGGGCGTTGTCTTGCCATCGCTTATTATTATTTTTTCAATAAGCTTATTTTTTGACAAATTTATTCAAAACAAAGTAGTGGCTGCAATCTTTATGGGCATAAAATGTGCTGTTGTGTACCTTATAACGACAGCTGGCATTAGAATGTTTAGAAAAATGAAAAAAACTTGGTACAGCGTGACAGCAACTATACTTATTATCCTTATAATGGCAGTGCTAAGCATATTTTCAAAGAGTTTTTCCACCATTTATTTTATTTTAATAGGCGGGTTTTTAGGGCTAATCATCTTTGGCTTCTTGGCAAAAAAGGAGCCTAAAAAATGATATACTTAGTTTTGTTTTGGGAGTTTTTTAAGATAGGTTTGTTTTCTTTTGGCGGCGGTTATGCAATGATACCTATAATTAAAGAAGTTTGCATAAACCACAACTGGATAAGCGAAGATATGCTATTAAATTATATTGGCATCAGCGAATCTACGCCTGGGCCTATCGCCATAAATATGGCAACATTTGTAGGCTCTTCACAAGGGGGTATCCTTGGCGCAATTATTGCAACTTTGGGTGTGGTTCTACCTTCATTTATAATAATACTAATCATTGCAATAGCCCTTAAAAACTTTATTAAAAATAGGTATGTTCAAGCAACGCTAAAAGGTATGCGCCCTGTTGTGGTAGGGCTAATTATTTTTACAGGCCTTTCTCTTCTTCTTTCCGTAATTAAGGTTTATCCTGTAAAAGAAGAGATATCCTACCTTAGCATAATTATAATTGCAATCTTATTTGTCCTTAGCTTTATTTATAAAAAGATAAGAAAGAAAAATATTCCAACTATACTTATAATTTTATTATCGGGCTGCCTTGGCTTGCTGTTTTTAATATAATTAAGGGTTTTATTAAATTTTTGCTCCTTTTACACAGAAAACTATATTTTAATACAAAAATTTCATAAAGAATTTAATATTCCCTAACTTTTATATCACTTGTTTAATTATTCGCCAAAAAGCGACAAAACTAGTTATATTAAGCTACAAGCGCAGCGTAAATTTGATAGATAATATAATTAAAATCAATTAAACTTATCTTGGGTAGTTTGGTGTAAAAGGAGGTCCATATGGAAAAGAGTCTGATATATCTTATTGGCGAAACGCTCCTGTTAGAGTTGGAAAACGCAGTGGACATTACATACCCAACTGGTGTCGATGCCCCTAAAGAATTGACACTTACTACAGATGACGGCATATATGAATTGACCTTAAGAAAAGTAAGCTAGCCTTGTTTTTATTAAGCTCTATTGGAAGTATATATTATAGGAAATGAATAGAAATTTAAAAAAATCACTATATCAAACTACCCTTCTTAAATCATATATTATATAACTTTTAAGGGGGGAGAGAATGGAAAAAATAAAACCCGATATCAAAATTACCAGAATTGGTTGCAATTTTTCTTCCTCTCCCCACCATAGCATTGACTATGATACTATAAGAAAGTGTATTTCTATAACCACGCTAGATAAACCTGTAAAATTAAAAGACAGATGCATAACTATCACTATATCTTTACGCTTAAAGCTTGAATAAGTAAAACGCTTTTTATAATCTCTCTTTCAAATTTAAATAAAACAAAATTCTTTATAGCGCTATTCCTTGCATAATAAAAAAGTTTGACATGGCAATACAATTATAGTATAATTTGCACATTAACAAATGAAAACAGTGTGATATTGTTGATTTTCTGATGCTTTTACATGGTAGTTTGTCCACCTTTCGCTTTTTATAAAGCGTGACTTATTATATTCCAAGTAAAATAAACCTATGAAAAAAGAAGCACTTTTTAACAGAAAAGCAACATTCAAAATGAAAAAAATAAGGAGGCTATATGAAAAGAAATAGTTCAAGAATAACAGAAGAAATATTAGAACTTGCCAACAAGCATATACTTAGCCAAAATATACCGACGGAATTGTTTATAGAAAACAAAGTAAATCGCGGATTGAGAGACCTAAACGGAAAAGGCGTTTTGACAGGCCTTACAAAAATTTCTGAAATAAGCGCAAAAAAACATGTGGGCGACAAGGCTATACCCAGCCATGGAAAACTTTACTATCGCGGATACGATGTGGAAGATTTGGTTGAAGGGTTTATGGCAGATGATAGATTCGGATTTGAAGAAATCACCTATTTGCTTTTATTTGGAAAGTTGCCAACGCGCCAAGAGCTTGCAAACTTTGAAAAACTTTTAGCCGATTATCGCACACTGCCCAACACTTTTGTAAGAGATATCATTATGAAAGCGCCAAGCGCCGATATGATGAACTCCCTTGCAAGAAGCGTGCTTATGCTTTATTCTTACGACAAAAAAGCAAACAATATAGATATTCCAAATGTCTTGCGTCAATCATTGCAGCTTATAGCGGTATTTCCTTTGCTAGCTGTATATGGCTACTTAGCGTATGACTATTATATAAGAGAAAAGCACAGCTTTTTTATACATGAGCCAAGACCAGAGCTTTCCACTGCGGAAAATATTTTGCATATGCTGAGATTAAACTCTAAATATACAAGCTTAGAAGCTAAAGTGCTTGATATGGCGCTAGTGTTACACGCAGAGCATGGTGGCGGCAACAACTCAACTTTTACCACAAGAGTAGTAACTTCATCAGGCACAGACACTTATTCGGCAATAGCGGCGGCGCTTGGTTCTCTAAAAGGGCCAAAGCATGGCGGCGCTAACATAAAAGTTACGCAAATGTTTAAAGACATTAAAGCCAATGTAAAAGATTGGAATGATGAAGATGAAATTACTCACTATTTAAATAAAATACTTAGAAAAGAAGCCTTTGACAACTCTGGGCTAATTTATGGCATAGGCCATGCTGTTTACCCTCTATCCGACCCTAGAGCAGAAATTTTTAAGTCATCAGTAGAAAAACTATCTAAGGAAAAGGGACTTACTAAAGAGTTTAAGTTGTACAGAAATGTAGAAAAGATAGCAATTGACCTCATTACGCATCAAAGGAAGATATATAAAGGCGTAAGCGCAAATGTAGACTTTTATAGCGGATTTGTATATCAAATGCTAAAACTTCCTGAAGAGTTGTTTACGCCAATTTTTGCAATTGCAAGAATATCAGGCTGGAGCGCGCACAGGCTGGAGGAGCTAGCTACATCAAGCAAAATAATTCGTCCGTCATACAAGAGCGTGCAACAAAATAGAGAATACACGCCCATGGATAAGCGCAAAAATTAAGGCATTAACAAAAACTTATAACATATGGTATATTATAATTAGGAGGGGAGTATGACTAATTATAATATTACCATAAGCCGTGAGTTTGGTTCGGGCGGAGCGGAAATAGGGAAAAGGGTGGCAAAAAAGCTCAATATTCCTTATTATGACAAAAATGTAAATGAGTTTACCGCCGTAAAAACCGGTTTTTCCAAGCAAACTATTGAAAGTTCTCAAGACAAAACACCAAGCGCATTTACATATGGTATGTTATCTTATGTAAAGCTGCCGCCGCTGCATGATGAAATTTTCTTTGCACAGGCAGAGGTTATAAAGAGTTTAGCTGCAAAAGGCCCATGCGTAATTGTGGGAAGGTGCGCTGACTATGTGTTAAATGATAAAAATAATGTCATTAATGTCTTTATCTATGCACCTTTAGAACAGAGGATAAAAAGAATATCTAAGTTGCATAGCATACCTTATGAGCAAGCGCGCAAAATGATAAAATATAATGATAGAAAAAGAAAAAGGTATCATGAGCATTATTCTCACGGCGCGTGGGGCAATGCAAGAAATTATCATATAACTTTATCTAGCTGTGTAGGTTTGGAGCGCGCAGCGCAAGCAATTGTAAGCTTGGCAACTAATTATTCTACAAAATAAAACATATTACTTTACATTTTTACCTTACAATGCTATACTTTATTAAATAAAAATAATAAAGTTGTTACTGCCGCGCTTTTAGGTAAAAGGTAAATACACCCTTTAAGAGCTTTAAGCAAAGCAGTTCAGGGTGTTTTTTTATGAAAAGCAAAAGTTAAATAAATAAAAACAAAAAAGACAGACGAAATTAGGCATCGTCTTTTTTTTCGGCAAAAAATACAAATAGCATAATTTAGGTATTAAAAAGCAAGTGTAAAAAAATCAAAAGGAGAGTAAAAAATGACTGAACAGAAAAAAATTAATGCAGAACAAATCAAAAAATGGTTTAAAAAAGAGTTCAGCAACGACCACGCATCAGGATATCTTCCTGAAGAGCGCCCACCTGTTTGGAAATTATTCCTATACGCTGTACAGCAAGTTATAGTAATGTTTCCAGCAACGGTGCTTGTTGCTTTAATTACTGGATTCCAAGTTTCCACAACGGTATTTGCAAGCGGTCTTGCAACAGTGTGCTTTATCTTTATCACTGGTAAAAAAGTACCGCTATATTATGGCTCTAGTTTTGCCTACCTTACGGCAGTAGCTAGCTTAATGTCCACTGAAGCTATAATGGCAAAGCTAAGTCCAGCAGCTCTTGCTCAGCTAGAGTTATGGCAAAGCGGCGCAATAAGTGTGTTGCCGCCTGAAGCTATTTCCTATGCTCAGTTTGGTATCATAATGTCAGGTTTTGTGTCCATTGCGGCAGGTTTATTAATTAAATTCTTTGGCGTAAAGGCTGTAGAAAAAATACTTCCCCCATCAATTACTGGCTCTATTGCTATGATTATTGGACTTACTCTTGCAGGCAACGCATTAAGCGACGCAGCGCCAAATATGGCGCAAATGCAAGCAGGAACGGGCTGGGCTGTATGGGTTGTATCACTAGCAACTTTACTTTCCACTGTGTTATTTTCAAGGTATCTAAAAGGTATTTGGGGACAACTTCCTTTGCTTCTTGGCGCGGCAGTAGGCTGTGTGCTTGCTGGCATTATATTAGGAATAGGCGGAGAAGAATATAGCTTATTCCGCACAATAGATAAGTCACTACTACTTTCAGCATCCCCTGCTCATACCGCAAATGGAATAATAGCTGTGCCTGCTTTTACTTTCCCAAAAGCTTCGGCAGCGGCAGTAGTTGCAATAATGCCAATTGCCATAGCTACCATCCCTGAGTCAACGGCGCATATGTATCAACTTGATATCTATGTAAAAGATGTCGCTGATAAAAAAGGCAAAAAAATGAAGTATAACATGATAAATAAGCTTTGGATAAACCTAGTTGGCGACGGCGTATGCGATATGATTTCTGGCGTTGTTGGCGGACCTGCTGGCACAAACTATGGCGAAAACATAAGCACAATGGCAATTACTAAAGTTTTTTCAACTTCAGTACTGCTTCTAGCTGGTATTTTGGCTATGGTAATATCTTTCTTTACTCCCCTCATTCAAGGCATATATGCAATTCCACTAGCTGTTATAGGCGGACTTGAAATCTATCTGTTTGGCGCAATTGCCGCTCAAGGTATAGCCATTATGATAGACAAAAAAGTTGATATGTTTAGCGCTAAAAATATAGCAGTAATTGCTTCTATAATGGTGATAGGAATAGGCGGCAACTACGCTTTTGGCGGTAACATACCTTTCTTTGGACTAGATGTTCCTTGCATAGCTGGAGCAGCAATTTTTGGAATATTCTTAAACCTTATTCTCTCCATTGGTGACAAATCAAGAAAGGCAAAAAAAGAAAAGGCAGTAGAAGCGTAAAGCAAGTACACTCTTAAATAATAAACTTTTACTTTAAAAACAGTTTGTTCTAAGTTTAGGGCAAGCTGTTTTTTAAGGTATAGTTCATTGATTTTTATTAAAAATTAAGGTAAAATTATGTCACTAAAAGGCTAAGGAAAGTTTAATTTATGCGAATGAGAAGAAAAAGGAATTTAGATGAAAGATTGCTAAGGTGTAAAGATTATCTTATTGAAGTATCTTTATCTAACCTAAATGCTAAAGAAGCTGTAAAACAAAGCCAATACTTAGATTTTGTTAAAATTTTTGGCAATGATAACAAGGTGGAAATGGAAATTGGGTGCGGTAAAGGCAAATTTATTTGTGAAAAGGCTATAAAAAACCCTGATATAAACTTTATTGGCATAGAAAAGATTACAAATGTAGTAATCTCTGGCTATGGAGCAAGCTAGCGTTCTTGGCTTAAAAAATGTAAAATTCTTAAATATAAATGCAGTTTACTTGCCAAAATACATAAAGCCAAATGCTATTACTCAAATTTATCTTAACTTTTCTAATCCTTTGCCTCAAAATAGAACGGAAAACACACGGCTTACCAGTCCAAGATATATCAAAATGTATAAAGAGTTTTTAGCAAAATGCGGTAAAGTATACCAAAAGACAGATGATGCAGGTTTTTTTGAATATAGCTTAGAGCAATTTTCAAAGCATGGATTTATACTGGAAAAAATATCACTTAACTTGCATAGCAGCAATGAACAAGATAATATTTTAACTGAGCATGAAGATAAATTTAGCAAAAAGGGTTTGCCTATTTATAAGCTAGAAGCAATTATTAAAGGATAAAAAACATGGTAGATTTGGAAAGAATAAATTTTCTTAGCAGAAAAAGCAGAACGGAAGGGCTTACAGATAAGGAAAAAGAAGAGCAAAAGCTGTTGCGTCAGCAGTATATTGACAGCGTCGTGGGCAGTTTAAGGTGTCAGCTTGAAAACACCTACATTGTAGACGAAAAGGGCAATAAAAAGAAAGTTCAAAGAAAAACTGACAAAAACTAGTGTTTTATGGGATTTTTTGAAAGCGTTTATGAAAAAGTAAAACAAATACCTTATGGCAAAGTGGCAAGCTATGGCCAGGTTGCAAGAAGTTTAGGCTCTCCTAAAATGGCAAGGCAAGTTGGCTGGGCGCTTCATGTAAATCCATACTTTGGCAAAGTACCTTGTCATAGAGTAGTTACAAAAGATGGGCGCGTTGCCAACAACTTTGCTTTTGGCGGCGGCAAATGTCAAATAAGCATGCTAAAATCAGAAGGGATAGAGTTTGATGATACACTTTGCGTTTTGCCAAAGTTTTTTGTAGATAAACTTTAATCTTTTAATAACGGCCTAGCGAAAGTACAGCATTTATCAAATAGGTAAGCAATAATGGCTCTTGACATTGGCACAAAGTAGGTAATATAATTGGTAGTAATGAGCATATGGCTCGCTTTGGGAGGAAGTATGGAAGACAAAAAAGGAATTTTGCAAAAAAAGTGTAGTTTGCCCATTGTTGTTTCTTTAGCAATAATCTTAGCGTCACTAATTGCCTACCTTACAGTAAGTTTTGTAAAAGACGCTTGGAGCACTTCATGGCTTATATGGATAGGATGCGCCGTAGCTATTTTAATTGCGCTAACTGTTTTTGCTATGATTTACTGCATAAAGAAAGGTAAGGTTGTTATTCCGCGAATAAGTCTTGCCGTTAGCATAGCGATGGTATTTACTTTAGCTTATCTATGCCTTATCACTTTAATGGAAATTGATAAAGTGTGGATAATGTATTTAATTATGCCAATAGCAATAACGGGCGCAGATACTGTGTTATCTTATTGGATATACGCAAAACATCGCATTGTGAGCTTAATTGCTTTTATTTTGGTAGCCACTGCTTTAGAGTATGTTATCTTATCGCTAGTTGAGCTAATTACTTGGCATCCTTATTGGTTAATACCGCTAGGAGGAGTAATTATCTCTGCGCTAATCGTTGTGTTAAAACTTAGAGAAGCAAAAAAAGCAAAAGAAGGTAAAGCTCAAGACACAGAAGCTGAAGTTGAAATTCAAGAAACAGAAGAAGCTGAAGATGAAGTTCAAGAAGCAAAAGAAGCTGAAGTTTTACAAGCTGACGCTAAAGAACAAGAGTAAAGAGTTTTAGATACTTTGATGTGGAGAAAACATTTTGAGTAAGTTTTTTGGAGATTATCATACACATACCTATTATAGCGATGGCTTAAATTCGCCCAAAAGTTTGCTGGAGATGGCAAAAGAACAAGGGTATAAAGAAATTGCCATAACAGACCATGGGCTTGCCAATAAGATTATGGGCTTAACGCGGGCAAAAATCGATAAACTTAGCTGTGATATAGAGAGTTTAAGGCAAGAATATCCTGATATAACCATTTATCAAGGGTATGAGGGTGACTTGATAAGCTTTGATGGCTCTACTGACATTTATGATGACATTATGGAAAAAATGGATATCATCATACTTGGATTTCACCGCTATATAAAGCCAAAGTATTTTAAAGAGGTCTTTACTTTTGTATTTAGAAACGGCTTTTTGGCAAAATGGTTTGGTTCTTCTAAAAAATTAATTGAAAAAAACACAAATGCGCTGCTTACCGCGCTTAAATCAAGGCGGGTAAATATTTTGGCGCACATTAATCACAATATGAAAGTTGACTGTAAAAAGGTAGCAACTTTTTGCGCAGAGCAAGGCATTTATGTTGAGATTAATATAAAGCATTTAAATATTATGGAAAAGGTAATAGGCGAAATACTTGCTACAGGGTGCTTGTTCATTGCAAACACAGACACTCATAATGTCAAAAGGTCAAATAATCTAAATAAAATTTATGACTTTATAACAAAGCACAATATCCCTCATGATAGAGTGGTAAACCTTGGCAAAGCGCCAAATTTTGCTGAGCAATTTACTAAAAAAATTTAAATTAAAAATTTATTATTTTTTACGAATAATTTTTTATAACCTGCTCAAGCTAAAGTTGTTAGTAATCGTAGTGGCATTAGAGTGTATAGTAAAATTAAATTTGTAAATTATTAACTAACAGCTTTAATGCAAACGAAAATTATGATTAACAAAAAAGATGCCAAATTTGGCATCTTTTTTTGTATTAATCTTGCTTGCTTGGCAGACATTCAAGCAGAACACAATTTGTGTCGCTAGTTATGCTAAATTTGTTTTCCGCAACATAGGGCAAGTAAAAATAGTCGCCTTTAGCAATGTCTTTTTGATAGTTTTCTCCTATAATCTTTGCTTGACCTTGTAAGCATATCCATACAGAAACGCCATAGTCCATGGTAAATAGGCCACCAGAATTTATAGTATAGCGGTTTTGCGCAAAGCAAGGAGTATGTTCATAAGAAATAAGTATCTCTTTTTTAACCCCGGCACTATCATAGCAAACTTTGGGCGTAATTTTAGCCGACTTTATTGCTTTATCGCCATACAAATCAAAATCAAAGCAATCAAGCGCGGTATTTTTATCTAGCCCTATATAGCGTTCTTGGTAGCTTATGTAGTAATCGCCGCACCACCTTTCTGGCTGTATGGTAAAATCGGTAGGTTCTTGCACTTCAATAATGGTGCAACCTGCTCCGATTGCATGAATTAGTCCTGCGTTTATGATATACATATCGCCAACTTTAGCGTCCACTGCGCCAAGTATAGTTGACATAACATCTTTTTCTTTTTCACTTCTTTCTTCTAGCTTAGATAGCTGCTCTTTTGTTATCTTATCCTTAAATCCAAAGTATATTTTGGCGTTTGGTCTAGTTGCAACGACAAGCCACGCTTCAGTTTTGCCATAATTTGAATTAAAGTGTTTTCTTGAAAATTCTTTAGTTGGGTGAACTTGTACAGGCAAGCGTATTGCGCTATCTAAAAATTTTACTAAGCAATCATATTTTCTAGGCCCTAAAAGCTCTTTGCTATGCTCATTTAATAAGTCGTCAAAAAAGATATCAGTGCCTTTTATTTTGGATACACCATCTCTTTGGCCAAAATATTTTGGATTAATTGCCTTAACTTTGCTTGCCACCCATTCTTCTGGGAACATATTGTCGCCTGTGTTATCGTTCCAAAATGCGTCAAACCCCTTTCCGCCTAAATAAACTCTAAATACTCTATTTCTTTCAAAAAAAACAGGTTGTTTTACTAGTGTAGCTTTATCCATATATATATCTCCGTAAATGTTATTTTTATTAATGATATATCACAATGATTGCAAAGTCAAGGTTGACAAAAAATAGGCGGTAAAGTATCATTAATTAATAAATGGCGGAGGTATTTATGATACTTAGCATTGGCGAAATCCTTGTAGATATGATAGGAGATAACAATAATGCCTATCAAATGTTTATAGGCGGAGCACCCTTTAATGTTGCGGTAAACGCAAAACAGTGTGGCGCAAAAGTTGCATTTATTGGCAGAGTGGGCAATGATGTCGCTGGAAGGTTTATTGAAAAATCCATTGATAAATTTAATTTAGATTATGCTATTTTGCAAAAAGACAGCATTCGCAATACAACACTTGCATTTGTTGCACTAGATGAATTTGGCGAAAGGGATTTTACCTTTTTTAGACACGATACAGCTGATTTTAATATTGATATAGATGAGATAGACTTTAATTCCTTTGATAATCTAAGCATAGTGCATATAGGTTCACTTATGCTAAATGAAAAAAAAGGAGTCGACTTTGCTAGAGCAATGGTAAAAAAGATAAGAAAAAATGGACTGCTCTTTAGCTTTGATGTAAACTTTAGATATGACCTTTATGACACTAAAGAGCAAGCATTTAGGGTGTATAGAGAGTTTATTGAAAGCGCTGATATATTAAAATTTTCCATTGATGAAATACTTGATTATACTGGCGAAGTTACTTTAGATGAAGCAATAAAAAAAGTAAAATGCAAAGGACTACTGCTTATAACGCTTGGAGCAAGCGGCAGTATGTTTTATTTTAACGGACAAAGTAAAACGGTAGAAAGCATCAAAGTAAAACCAATAGACACCACAGGCGCAGGCGACGCATTTTATGGCGCGGTTTTAGCTGAAATTGATAAAATAGCCTATGACAATTTAAATAATGAAAATTTAAGTATTGCGCTTAAGGCGGCAAACCAAAAGGGCGCAAACGCAACATTACATAAAGGTGCTGTTAGCATCGAAGGATAAGATGAAATTATGTTAGAAAGATTATTATGTCACCCCATTCACATTAAGAGATTGTTACAAATTAAAGGTAAAGTCTATAAAGAAGTAGCAAAGTTGTCTGTCAAAGGCTATATGTCCAAAGAGCCAATTAAGTACGACGATGTAAATAAGCTTGACTTTAAGCCTATGAAAAAAGGCGACCTATGGGGCGGCAGGTTTGACTGCTGCTGGTTTAGAGTGCAAGGTCAAGTGCCAAAAGAATGTCAAGGCAAGCATATAGTTGCCATACTTAACTTTAATGGCGAAGGAGCTATATACGATAAGCAAGGCACAGTGCTTCAAGGACTTACGCAAATTTTATCTTTTATTGAGGCGGGGCAGCCAAGAGTAGGAAAACAAATTGCTGAAATTGCTAAAAGTGCAAAAGGCGGAGAAATTATTGATTATCTTATTGACTGTGGAAATAATGGCATAAATGGAAATTTTGTAACAAGAGCAAAAATTAAAAATACCGTGCTTGCTGAAGTTAATGACTTAGCTTTACGGTACTTTTATGACTACTTAACTGTATTTCTCTTAATGTTAACTCATGGGCATAATGATTTGCTCACTAAAGAAAGAAAAGAAGAGCTAGAAAAATTGCTAAATAAAAGCTTTGGCTATTTTGCGGCTAAAGATTATAAAAAAGCAGTAAGCGTAATAAAAATTGCTTATGAAAAAGATAAAGATTATGACTCTGTGGTGTATACTGCAATAGGTCACGCGCACCTTGACTTAGCTTGGCTGTGGCCTGTAAGAGAGACAAGGAGAAAGGCGGTAAGAACGCTAGCTACCGCAATAACCAATTTTGAAAAATATCCAGATTATATCTTTGGCGCGTCGCAAGCGCAAATGTTTGACTGGGTAAAAAAAGACCAGCCAGAGTTGTATGAAAGAGTTAAAAGGTATGTAGCAAACGGACGCATTGAAATTCAAGGCAATATGTGGACAGAATGTGACTGCAATGTGCCAAGCGGAGAGTCACTGATTAGGCAGTTTTTGTATGGCGACAAGTTTTTTGTCAGTGAAATGGGCGTGCGTTCGCGTACGGTGTGGCTGCCCGATGTGTTTGGTTTTCCTGCTACCTTGCCCCAAATTATGAAAGGGTGCGGAAAAGATTATTTTATGACAATTAAGCTTAGCTGGAATACATATAATAAGTTTCCATTGCAAAGCTTTGTGTGGCAAGGCGCAGATGGCAGTGAGATAGTATCGCACATTGCGCCTGAAGGCAATTATAACTCTGACGCAACGCCTTTTAATATTACTAAAGCAAACAAGCTTAATGTAAATAAAGAAACAGGCAAAGCTTTATTAATATATGGCGCAGGCGATGGCGCAGGTGGACCTGGCGAAGGGCATTTAGAAGTTTTAGAGAGAGTTAAAAAACTAAATGGCATAAATGTAGTTAAGCAAGATTTTGCGCAAAACTTCTTTGAAGAGCTTGAAAAATGCTCCCTTAAAAAATATCAAGGGGAATTATATTTGGAAAAGCATCAAGGAACGCTTACTAGTCAAGCTAAAAATAAACTTTATAATAGGTTGATAGAAAACGCTCTTCACAATGTGGAATGGTTGCAAGCAGTTACAGGAAATAGAGAAAGCCTAGATGAAATTTGGAAAGAGATGCTGCTTTATCAATTCCACGACATAATACCTGGCTCATCAATAAATAGAGTGCATACCGAAAGCGTGGAAGGCTATGAAAAAATGTACCATAAGCTTATGGCTATGGAAAAAAGCTTGCTAGAGGGCATGGAGGGTAAAAAAGGCTTAACTGCAATTAATGCAACATCATTTGAAAGAGATGACTTTGTAAAATATAATGATAATTGGTATAGAGCTAATGTAAAACCATACTCTTCAGGTCCGCTCAATTTTGTGGTTGAGGACGGCAAAGCAAAGTGCGGAAAGACTTTTATTGAAAATAATCACCTAAAAGTTATCTTTAATAAGCGGGGTTCTATTGTATCTGTGTTTGACAAAGTTAAAAACATAGAGTATTGCAAGGGCGAGCTTAATAAGCTTGTAGTTTATAAAGACCCAAAGATGCATTATAATGCGTGGGATATTAAAGGAAATTATATGAAAAAACGCACAAGGCGGGCAACATTGGTGTCTACAAATAGCTATATAGATGGACTTAGCGTAGTTATGGAAAACAATTATGTATACAATAAATCTACCATAAGCCAAAAGGTAATTTTGCTAGGCGATATGATAAACTTTGACACCAAAGCTAACTGGCATGAAAAGCATAAAATGCTAAGGGCAGAGTTTGAGCCAACTATTTTTAGCGACAAGGTAAATTGCGATATACAATTTGGCTCTATTGACCGCTCAACCAAAACCCAAACCTCAATTGAAAAAGCGCAATACGAAGTTTGCGCGCATAAATACATTGCGCTAGGCGACACAGAGAGTTATTTTGCGCTCTTTAATGACTGCAAATATGGGCATAGAGTAAAAGATGGGGTAATTAGCCTTAATTTACTCCGCTCGCCAAAGTATCCCGACCCTGAGTGCGATATGGGCGCGCATAGTTTTGGATATGCTATAAAGGTATGTAAAGATATACAAGAAGTTGTAAAAACAGGCTATGTGTACAACAATCCGCTAATCATTGTGGAAAAAGATATAAAAATTGAGCCGCTAATTAGCATAGATAATCAAAATGTCATTGTGGAAACTATTAAGAATTCTGAAGATGGCAAAGGCATAGTAGTACGCTTATATGAAAGATATGGCAATACTGAAAAGGTAATGCTTGAGCCTAAGTTTAGCTACAAGAAAATATTTGAGTGCAACCTAGTGGAAGAAAACTTAAACGAAATAGGTAAAGAGATTACACTTACTCCATATCAAATAAAAACAGTTTATATTGAAAAGGCATAAAAGAAGCATGGATAGAAAACAAAGGGCATTTGATTTATTTTTTGCAGGATATAACTGCGCCCAAGCTGTTGTGGGTGCATTTTCAGATGCCATCAATCTAGAGATAGATTGCGCTCTTAATCTAGCCATTGCATTCGGGGCGGTTTTGCAGGGTCAAAAGAAACTTGCGGCGCAGTGGCTGCAATGGGTATTGTGGTGGGCTTAGCCAGAGCAAATCAAGATAAAGACCCCTAGAGAAATGTCAAGTTTATGAAGATATGCAAAAGCTTGTTATAGAGTTTACAGAAAAAAACCAAACAAGCAATTGCAAGCAGCTTTTAGATAGCATAGATGATTTAATTGATGGGTATAAGCCCCAAGTTAATGACAGCTCTTACTTTATCACAAGACCATGTATAAAATTTGTGCTAGACGCTGTTGAAATACTAGAAAAACATATAACAAACCAAGGTTTGTCTGTATAGTTAGTTTGGAGTTTTATGAAAGAATTAAAATGTTTGCCAATTGATTATAAAAAGCTTGCACTTCGCAGTTTATTAGATTTTTTAATAATAGCTGTGCTGCTTTTTCTTATAGCGTTTATGGAAAGTTTTATTAAAGACTTTACCAATTCTTTCTCTTATATCTTTAGAGAAAAATTGCCGCTGTTTTTTGTTATGATGGCGCTAAGCGTTATTTTAGCGTTATTAATTAGCGTTATGGAAGTGCGCTCCCATTGCAAAATAGTAAAATTTGATGATCAAAAGATAGCTTTTGTAAAAAGTAAAAAAGAAGAGAGCATGGAGCTAAATGCTAACCTATTTGTACAAATAGATGCTAAAAATGATAAAATAAGATTTTCTTTTAGACAAAATAAGCGTGTTGTAAATGCATTTCTTTTAAAAAGTGAGGGCAGTGAATTAATGGAATTTTTACGCCAAAAAGAGATAAAAACAAATGGTTATTATTTAAATGACAAAAAAGAAAATTTGCCTGAAGATTAGAGAAGTAATTTAGCTAAAACAAATATTATTTTAAGCCTTTTTGCGTTACCTTAGAGTTATTAAAAAAATAGCAGAAATCAAAGCTCAGCTAAGTAGCTAAAACACTGCTATTTTGGCAGTAGAAAGTTGAAAATGGCTATTGACACAGGTAAGTTTATAAGCTATAATTTTTATGCATGTATTACCTATGCAGAAAACATAATTTTTATGGAGGTATTATGAATATTAAAAAATGGATAAGAGTGCTACTGGCCGTTATGCTAGTCGCTCTGATGGTGACAATGGTTGCATGCGGTCCCAAAAAGCCACCAGAAACACCCCGAACCGAAGACCCAGAAGAAGAAGTAGCTTTAACAGATGAGTTAGTTACTATTATCAGGTCACTAAGCCCACTTGTTACTACAATAAACGGCGTAAAAAGAGATTCTACACTTAGCGTAGACGCTGCCATTGGCGTAGACTATACCTTTGGCGCAGGCGGAGAGTATGCTATTGGGCTTAAAGGTAATGTTAGCAAAGACAATCCCCAAGTTGAGTTAACTGTTCAAGATAGAAAAAACACCAGCGACCCCAACTGGATTTTGCTGGCATTACTTAACAACAAACTCTATCTAAAACAACCGCTTACCACTGTAAACACAGAAAGCGCGCTTAACACAACAAAGGTAGACTTAGACGCATTTAGAGATGAGCTTAAACTTGTTGCCGATGTTTTGATGTTTAACCTAGCTAAAGTTAATCTAGCGCTTGATTTTGATGAGATTGCAGAAGCTTTAGATGAATTGCTTACCCAAGTTCCACTTGACTTAAGCGAACTTATTACGGTAACTAAAAATTCATCAACAGGTAAGACAACATTGACAATTAACTCAGAAGCTGCAAAGACTATAGTAGGTCTTGTACATTCATTACTAATATCTGGCAGCGACTTTGAAGGTCTTGTTGATAGCGCAATAAACGCCCTTATTGAAGAAGCTAATGGCAAAGGCTTTAGCTACATTAATAGCGACTCATTCGTCTTCCCAACAATTGCTCTTGAAGTAGGTACTACAGGCGATGCGCTTAGCGGAGTAAGCGTTGGCGTTGACTACAAGGGCGTGGAAAACGCAGGAGCAAATGCTAATAAATATGCCAAATTAGTTATAGACCTTAAAAACCTTTCCATAAGCAAAACCACACAAATAACAGCTCCAAGTTACAAGATAAACAGCCTAAATCTAGACCTTGGCGTATTTGCGCCCCAAAAAGATGTTAGCGCAGAGCTTGATTTTTATGTGACTGGCGATATGTCAAAGGAAACCAATATTTTAGGAAATGGGGAATTAACTATAACCAATGGCTCAATAGCCAAAATAGCTAAAGGCTATTATAATGGCAAGAGCGCATTCTTTGATATAGGCGGCGCATTTGAAGCAGTAGAGAAAACAGCTACAAAGAGTGTTTATAAAGCTGCTGCAGATATGTACAAGGCAGTTAAAGACGGCATTGAAAAATGGCATGCTGACGCTACAGCTGATAAGCCTGAACCCAGTGAGCCTGAAGAAGATTTAGGCGACGGCAAATCACTAATGCAAAGTATTTATTCTTGGCTTGGTGGAACGGCTAATCTAGGAAAAGAAGACCCCACTCCAAAGCAAATGCTAGAAGCAGTTGATGGTTTAATTGGCGACTATATTAGATTTGATATTAAAAAGAATAGTTACCAAGACGCAGTAAGCGCTATTACTGATGCGTGGAATGATAACAAAGAAGATGTTAAGAAAATAATTGATGAAGATAAAGCTTGGGGCGAACTTCAAAAAGGAGACACTTGGGTTGGCAGCCTATTCTTAACTAAAGCTGGCGACAAAAATGACTTACTTGATGCAGTTAACCTATTCTTGTGCAACGGCAAAGATGAAGATGGCAAGCCAATTGATATTGATGTTGATTTCTTAACCAATATTGCAAACAAATATCTTGCTCTTATTGCTAGGTCAAACAGTGACTTACTAGACGAAGATGCTAAGCTATATAAAGGTGCAGTAGAAATTCTTGACAATAAACTTTTATATGCAAAGAATGTTTACTTAGCAGCAATCAATAAAGCAGGCGCAACAGAAGCGCAAATAAAAGAAGCAGAAGATGCTTATAAGGAAGCTAAAGACGCTCACTATGAAGCATTAAAGTTTGCTGATGGCTTAAATGGAGATCCAGACTTAACAGCTGAGCATTTCGCAGCTATGGTGCTAGAGCAATTCTTTGGATACCAAGGAGGCACTTTGAAAGACTTTATAGAAGGCGGAATCACCGTTAAGGTTACTTGCGAAAAAGGTGAAGGATTAAATGGCGGAATAGCTATTTTTGGCGACACTAATACTGAAGAAAAAGAGTATGTAAGAATTTCTGGAAGCATGGAAATTGTAGAGCAAGAGACCACTAAAGGCACAGAATTTGATGTAGAAGAAGCTCTAGAGCTAACAGATAGCCAAGAGACAGAAGACGAAGTTATTGACAAATGGTCTGATGGAACAAAGAAGATTGACTTAGATGGTAGTTTAGAAAACGGAACTGTTATAATCTATGAAACAATAGAAGGCGAATTCAAAAAACAATACCCCAATCTTGAAATCTTACAAGGCGACCTATGGGATTTATTAGAGTACTACAAAGAAATTCCAGCGGCGTAAAAAAGCAAAAATTTATTTGCTAAGTAAAAATTAAAAGACAGGCTAAATGCCTGTCTTTTTTAAGTATGCAAAAAGCTTTTTAGCATGTCTTTTGCCCCTTGTACAACTATGTTTATTATGGTATAATATTTCTGTATAAAATTATGGGGTACTATGTCTAGATCAAAGTATAAAAGCTTAATAATATTACTTTTTTTAGCAATATTCATTTGCGCTCTTTTGCTTGCGGTAAAATATAGTGAGCCTATTGGTAAAAATAATTCTAGTTTTAAGCTTTCTCCTTTACCGTCGTCAGAGTTTTTAGATGAATATTATCAAAATCTAGATGGTATTGCTTGCCCGCTTGGGATAGGAGCGTGGGATATATATTCAGCTTTTCCTGAAAGTTATAGCGTGACGGAACAAGAAGACGGTACGCTATATTTTGGGCGATATGACGATGATGATAGATATTCTGCTAGCGCTACTATAACTACACCTTATCTTACTCTTAATAGCAACCACCAAGTGTACAAACTGTCATTTGAGTACTTTTCACCAAGAACAATAGAGCTTGCAAACAATATACTTGTTTTTGCAAGTCAAAACGGGCAAGACTTTGACAAGGTTGGTGAAATTCAAAAAGTTTATAACAGCAATGAAAATAATTTTATTGAAGCTAGCTTTGATGTACAGAGCAGTGTAAAATTTTTGCGTTTTGAGCTAAAAATATTTAAATCCACCAATTTAAGCCATGGAATTTATCTTAAAAACTTTAGCTTGACGCCCAAAAACCCCAGTCAAGAAATAACGCCGCAATTTAATGTTGAGTTTGGCAGCCTTAGCTTAATGTATACAGGATATGCAAAAGTGCCTGAGTATATAATTTCTTGCACAGATTCTGACTATGACTATATAAAAAGAGAGATTGTGCTAGATGACTCTTATAAATTAGCTAAAAGCATAGATATTGGCTTATATAAATTAATTGTCATTATTTATAATGATAACAATGAGATTGCGTACATAGCAGAAGATAGCTTTGAAATAACAAAAGGTAGAATTGAAAGAGCAGAAATAGATTATTTTGCCAGCAGCGATGGCGTTATAATAAACCATGTCAATTTATACACTAGCGACGGCATTGTGACAGAAAATCTAGGCGCTATATCATATTTTTCGCCAAACAACTATAAAACTAGCATAACAATGCAAGAAAGCAGTCATTTTGAAGCATTTGATTCAGGGGGAATAACGCTGGATATTAATTCTGAATATTTGCTTTACACATCAAACCCAATAAAGACATTTACCTATGATGGACATCAAAAAGAAGTTACTTTTGACAACCTTACAGGAAAAGAAAGCATAGTAAAATATTATACTGCTAGCGGCGTCTATCTTGAAAGTGCGCCAAAAGATGCAGGAGAATATAGAGCGGAAATTTATATAGAAGATAGCCTTGTAAAAACGCTTCTAGTAATAATTTATCCGCAAAGAATAACGGCAATCTACCAAAACAAACCAATGTTTAACAGGCTTTATGACGGCACAATAAATGTTTATGACGCAAAAGCTACTGACTTTATTTTTGAAAGTCAACTAGGCATAATTGACGATAGCTCACTTTTAGTTGAAAATGTGCATTTTGCTGCAAACATAGGGCAAAGCTATTTAGTCTTTGATAAGGCAACCTTTGGCGGTAACTATGTATTAGCTGAAAACGCGAACATTGAAAAGATAAGCGCCAATGTTGAAAAGGTAGATATAATTCTTAAAAGCAATTTTGATGGCGAAAGTTGCATTATTACTGTGCTTGATAAGCAGTATGACGGCAACACAAATGCCATCATTGATATAAGCGCAATTGTATCTAAGTATGGCGCAATAGAAAACGCGCCACTTACCTTTTTGGGCGTGCCTAGCTATGAAAGCTTTTATGTTGACGCACTTCAAGCTTCTTTTGAAAGTTCATACGCTCAAGAAAATATTCCCATTAATTTAACGATAGTAGACCAAACCTATTTAGATAGATTTAATCCAAACATTTACGCAAAAGGGCTAATTTTTGGCAAAATTTACGCCAAGAAAGTTAATATTTTGCCATCGTCAGATATTGAAGTTGTGACAAAGACATATGACGCTACCTTAAGGGCAGATGTTGTTATTAATAGCGTTACCTTTGGCTCTGATATTCTTGCTCAGGACCAAGAAATAATGGCAAATAATCAAAATTTTGAGCTTTCTTATACTTTTGCTAACTTTGCAAATGCCAATGTTGGCATAAAAGAAGTTAGCGTAGGCGGATTTGTTTTGCGCAGCAAAAACCCCAAAGCTACAAAAGTTGTAAATAGCTATGAAGTAAATGACATAACGCTAAGCGGAGAAATTACGCCAAAAACTCTTAGCGTCAAAGACCAGTATATCCATATAATCGCTGGACAAAGTGTGCCCAAAATTACTATAAATGAAGTAGATGTTGACCTTTATTTATCCTATTATCATACACAAACTGATGCAGAAAACAGCATAGGGCAAATAGGGGACTTTGATACAAGCATTCAAGGCAACTATTATATTAGGGTAGAAGTGTCATTTAATGAGCAAAACTATGAAATTGAAGGTGGGTATAAAGTAATTCCGCTAGAAATTACCTCTCAAAAGAAAGCGCAAATGCTTACATTTAACTTAGATGAATTTAGCTATGAAAATCAAGAGTACGGCGTTTATTATAAAATGGCGATAGGCGGTAAATTTATACCAAACGCAGTTTCTATAAGCAGTTATCTTGGCGAAAGCTACTTAACGGGAATGCCTATTACATATGATGGAAATACAGGCGCAAAGCTTACCTATTCTCAAGGCGTATACACGGCAAGAGAACAAGGACTGGTCACTATAACAGCTAGGCAAGAAGGAAATGAAAATTACCTTGCTGCCCAGCCTGTTACTATAAAAATTCTTATAGTTGATGAAAAAATTACAGCAAATGACGATATTTCCTTCTTAGGTCAACTATATTATGGCGACTATGTTCCAAATATTACAGGCACAGCTTTATTTGGTGGACAAGAAGTTGGCGGTCAGTACATAAGAAAAGAACAAACAATGCAAGCTGGCAACAATGACTATTTTTATGATTTTGTTCCAAGTCAAAAGTATCTAGGTCAATATAGCGATATAAAAATTAATCTATACGCGCAAAAAGCAACGCTTAGACTTAACATAGCTAACTTAGTAAAAGATTATTACTCTGACATAAACTTGCTTCATTTTGCAACAATTAGGCTTATTAAAGGGGATAGAGAATATGAGCTAACACAAGATGTTTTCCCAAGCCTTAACTTAGAATTTGCCTTTTCTCACGACATAAAACTATTAGAACATTCTGAAAGCAGCTATACAATTGGTTTTAATAACAGCTACACTTATTATTTTACAGTGCTAGAAAACCAAAATTACAATGTAGAAATTGAAAATGCCACAACTAGCCTTGCAGTAAATTTAAGAGAGATAATTGTTAAGGTTATTGATTTTTCCAAAGAATATGGCGACTTTGGCTACAGTATTTTAGTTGACATAGAAAACTTAGACAATGAAGATGTTTCTCTTATAAAAGACAGTGTAATAATTACAGAGCAAGCAAAGCTAGATTCAAGCGTTGGGCGATATGTAATTATAGCAAAAGCTGATGGTGAAGCATTTGCAAACAAGTATGCCATAAGGACAATAAACGGCTTTATGGACATAACTAAAGCAAATATAGAATTTAGAGCAGATAATTTATCAAGTGTATATCTTGGTGAGCTATCAAGCCCTACCTTTACAGTGACAGGATTTTATTTAGAAAAAGATAAAGAATATTATTCTCAGTTTGTTGAGATTACGCATTCAGTTACTGCTAGCAGTAGTGTAGGTACATATCCTATAAAAATATCTTGTTCAACATCAAGTAAAAATTATGAGTTTTCCTTTGTATATGGCACTTATACCATAACGCCTGCCACTTTAACTGGCATTACTTTTTATGACCAAAACTTTGTCTATGACGGACAAACTCACTCATTAAGCATTGAGTACGACAAAGAAGTTTGGGGAGAATTAGAAGTTACTTACAGCGATTATGATATTTTGGAAATTGGCAGATACCCAATAACTGCTGTTGTTTCAAAAGAAAATTATAACAATCTTGTGCTTAACGCAATACTTACCATTTCGCCTCTTAGTTTGTCCACTTCCAGCAGTAAAACAACAGCAACTGTTACTATGCTAGGCAAAGATTTAACGGGCTTTGACCCAAGAGCAACTTTAATGCTTGTGCAAGACTTTAGTCAAAAAACGGTTGATGAATACTCGAAACACCTTGTCTCTCAAGACGATGTAGTAGAAAATGTACTAGGCGTTTATAATATGTTTTTAACAATAGATGGCGTAAAGAGGAGCCTTTACGGCCGCAATCAAATAAAAATAAAACTAGATGGCATAGGTTCTACATCGAAAGTAAGAGTTTTGGCAAATGTAGATGGAAATATTACAGAGATTAAGCATACATATCAAAATGGATATATTGTCTTTGAAACAGAAGCAATGGAATTTGCTCTATTAAAATCTGCGTCTGCATACACCAAAGACGGAGTTTCCCTTATCATTGGAATAGGTGTAGGAGTAGCAATACTTGTTATCTTTAATATTACATTTTTAGGGTATAGAAGCCAAACAAAACGCCAAAGAAAAAGACTAATACGCAAACATAAAAGGTGGGCGTAAATTAAATAAATAGCATACAAAAGGAGAATTATGACAGCACTTTTACACAAAATTTTCGGTACTGACCCAAATGATACCGAAGGAATGCAACCTAAGGAAGCACTTTCTTACAGCTTAGCTGGACTGGGACAAAATCTAATTTGCGGTTTGGTTGGCTCTTACATCAGTTATTATTTTACCAATGGTTTGTTGATTGCGCCATATACAGTAGGAATAATAATGCTAATAGTCCGTATTTTTGATGCGGCAAACGACCCTATTATGGGAAGCATAATAGATAGGACACGCTCTAAGCATGGCAAATGCCGTCCTTATTTGCTTTGGATGCCTATCCCTATTGCAATATCAACCGTTACGCTGTTTTTGCCCTTGTCGCCAAGCGCAACATCGACAGTGTGGACAATGTCTATTTTATACCTATTTTGGAGCGTATTATATACCATAGTGGATGTGCCGTATTGGGGGCTTGCGTCAGCAATGACAAGCGATACCAACAAAAGAGGCACAATGCTTACAGTAGCTAGGCTATTTTGTACAGTAGGCGGCGGAATTATATCTATACTAGTTCCCAATATATCAGGTTTTTGGATAAGAAATTATACAGATGCGTCAGGGGCTATCATTAAGGGTATGGAGGCAGACGCCGCTGCGGCGCTTAGAGCTAATTATTGGTGGCTAGCTATTATAATTGTTATAATTGCTACGCCTACCTTTTTTATTGGTTTTAAGTACACCAAAGAAAGATACTACAACGAAGGAGATGTTCGCTCTCTTGGGCAAAATTTGAAGCTAGTATTTAAAAACAAGCCGCTAATGCTCATTGTGCTATCTGGTATTTTAGGCAGTGGCAGAATGCTATATATGTATTCAGGAATTTATTTTGCACAATACAATCTAACAGCAATGAATGTAAGCTTTTTAGGTTGGCAGGGTACTGGATTGTTTACCATAATTACTTTATCCCTTGTGCCAGGCGGATTGATTGCGTCATTGCTTGTGCCGTGGTGCACAAAAAAATGGGGCAAGAGAAACACATTTGTGTGGTCACATATATTTGGCGCAGTTGTTATGTTTATAATGTACTTCGTGGGCTGGAGAAGCTCAGCGGGACTTATTATTAACCTAGCTGGACTAGTTCTGCTTGGCATACCGCAAGGCTTTGGAAATATTATATCTTATGCAATGATAGCAGATAGCGTAGATTACTTAGAGTGGAAAGAAGGAGAGCGCGCTGAAGGCATATGCTTTGCTATGCAAACCTTTATAAATAAAATAGGTATGGCAATAGGCGCAACAATTTCTTGTTTTGGACTGGGCTGGGCAGGCATAAACGCAGTCGACGCAAACACATTTACTTTAGGTGGTAATGAAAGGGGACTAAACATAATATTTATTGTGTCTGTGCTTATTCCTGCTATTAGTATGCTACTTGCAGCAGTTCCGCTATTTTTCTATGACTTTGATGAAAAGAAACAAGCGCTTGCAGTGGCAGAAATTGCAAAGAGAAAGGAGCTTCAAGCTTAAAAAAACAAGGCTTTTAAAGAGCAAAAAGGCGGTCAAAAATGCGTTGTCCGCCTTTTTTTATTATACTTTGATATAATTGCCAAATACTAAACTTTGTGATAAACTAACTCTATGGAAAAAATCATTGAAATAAAAAATGTCAGTTATGGCTACAAAACAGAAGATGGAGCAACTGAAGCTATTAGCGGAGTAACCCTTGATATTAAAAAGGGTTCTTTTGTAGTTTTTTTAGGGCATAACGGCAGCGGCAAGTCCACGCTTGCAAAGCTTTGCAATGGTTTTTTATTGCCTGACAGCGGCGATGTGTTGGTAAATGGCATAAATACAAAAGAAGAAAAGCATATATATCAAATAAGAAGCACAGTGGGGCTTGTTTTTCAAAATCCCGACAACCAGATGGTAGCATCAATAATAGAAGACGATATTGCCTTTGGGCCAGAAAATTTAGGTGTGCCAAGGCAAGAGATTATTGAAAGAGTGGATTGGGCATTAGATGTTGTAGGAATGAGTTCTTACCGCACGCATACCCCTTTTAAGTTAAGCGGCGGGCAAAAACAGCGTATAGCGATAGCTGGCATTTTGGCAATGCACCCTAGCGTGCTTATACTAGATGAAAGCACAGCAATGTTAGATCCTAAGGGCAGAAAGGAAGTGCTAGAAACTATTAAAAGGCTTAATAAAGAGCAAAAAATAACCGTTATATTAATCACTCATTATATGGATGAAGCGCTGGACGCTGATAAAGTAGTTGTGCTAAACGAAGGCAAGGTACTGCTTTCGGGTACGCCAAGAGAAATTTTTAGTAAAAAAGAAATAATAAAAAAGACAAAGCTTGAGTTGCCTATTGCAACATATGTATCAAGCAAACTTGTAGGAAACGGGTTAAATGTGCCGCTTAGCCTAACAGATAATGAGCTTGTGGAGGGGATATGTCAATTAAGGTAAACTCCCTTTCATATACTTATAGCAAAAAAACACCCTATCAAAAGCAAGCGCTTGACAATGTATCCTTTGTAATAAACGAAGGGGAATTTGTGGGTATAGTTGGCGCAACTGGTAGCGGAAAATCAACTCTTATACAGCACTTTAACGGATTAATTAGATTGCAAAGCGGTGAGCTTAAAGTGCTAGATATTGATTTAACTGCAAAAAAACCTGACCTAAAACGCTTGCGCAGCGGTATAGGAATGCTTTTTCAGTACCCAGAATATCAGCTGTTTGCCGATACCGTTTTGGACGATGTAATGTTTGGCCCGCTTAACTTTGGCATATCAAAAGAGCAGGCGTTAAAGCAGGCAAAAGACGCAATTGAAATGGTGGGGCTTGATTTTGAAGAGATAAAGGACCGTTCGCCACTAGAAATTAGCGGGGGGCAAAAGCGAAGAGTTGCAATAGCAGGTGTGCTTGCTTACAAACCAAAAATTCTAGTGCTTGACGAACCTACCGCAGGGCTTGACCCAACAGGTAAAAGAGAGATGCTAAACCTTATATCTAGTTTAAGGAAGGACGGCAAGACAGTTATTATGGTAAGTCATAATATGGATGAGATAGCAAAGTATGCTAAAAGAGTAATTGTGCTTTATAATTCCCGTCTATTATATGACACAACGCCAGCTAAGCTTTTTTACTCTTATGATATAGAGTCGCTAGGCCTTGACTTGCCCCATGTTGTAAAAATTGTAAAAGGCCTTAGTGAAAAAGGCATAGAGCTTGGCAAAGAAATAGTAACTGAAGAAGAGCTAGTTGCAAAGCTTTTGGAGTATTTTAGGTAAAATATGAGAGATATAACATTTGGCCAGTATTATCCTAAAGATTCTTTTGTTCATAGGCTTGACCCTAGAACAAAGCTTATAATAAGCATTATTTATATTGTGGCTATATTTTTATGCAAATCATACCTTGCCTTTTTGGTGTGCTTCTTGTTTTTATCAACTTGCATTTTGGCGTCCCAAATACCCGTTTTTAGCATCCTAAAGACAGTAAAAACAGTGCTTTTTATACTTATCATTACTGTCATTATTAACTTGTTTTTTTATACAGACGGCAAAGTTTTGGTGTCATTTTGGAAAATAAAAATAACAGTTGACGGCGCTATTTTTGCCTCATTTATGGCAATGCGTCTAATCTTTTTGGTGGTGGGAACAAGTCTTATTTCTCTAACCACAACGCCTATGAATTTAACCGATGGCATGGAAAGTTTGATGAAACCACTTAAAGCAATAAGGTTTCCTGTGCATGATGTCGCTATAATAATGAGTATTGCGCTAAGGTTTATCCCTACTCTTATGGAAGAGATAAACAAAATAATAATGGCGCAAAAAGCGCGCGGCGCAAGCTTTGATAACGGCAGTTTATTAAAAAGAGCAAAAGCGCTGTTGCCTGTTTTAATTCCTTTATTTGTTTCAACTTTTCGCATTGCGGACGAACTAGCATTAGCGCTTGATGCAAGGTGTTATAACGCAACGCCAAACCGCACTAAAATGAAACAGCTTCATTTTAAATGGCAAGACCTATTTGCTTTTTTATTTACCCTAGCATTTTTAGCTGTAATCATACTAATTAAAATAGGAGTGGTAGCTTGGTAAATTGCTCATTGCGTAAAATTCTTTTAACGGTGGAGTACTTTGGAAAAAACTATGCAGGCTGGCAATGCCAAAAAGGGCAGCAAAGCGTGCAGGGCGTGCTAGAAGAAAAACTTTCTAAAGCGCTTAATCAGCAGATAAAAGTTTATGGCAGCGGCAGAACGGACGCTAAAGCGCACGCGCTTGGGCAAAGAGCGCACTTTTTTTATGCTGGCAATATGCCGTGTGAAAAAATAGCGTCTGCTGTCAATTGCCATTTGCCCGACGACATTCGCATAACGGAGTCAGTAGAAATTTTTGATAGTGATTTTCACGCTCAATACTCAGCAAAAAGTAAGACTTATATGTATAAATTTTATATCTCAAGAACGCTTAGTCCTATCCGCAATTTAACGGCGGCTCAAATTCCTTGCCATGAAAGCAAAGTAGATTTTGAAAAAATGCAAAGAGCAGTAAAAAACCTAATAGGCACGCACGATTTTAAGGGGTTTTCATCTGTGGGGAGCGGCATTAAAAACACAGTTAGAACTATTTTTGACGCATCTCTTACAAAAAAAGATAATGAAATAACCTTAGTTATAAAGGGCAATGGATTTTTGTACAATATGGTAAGAATAATAGCTGGCACTTTGGTATGGATAGGTATAGGGCGATTAGGTGAAGACGCAATAGAAAAAACATTGCAATCAGGTCTTAGAAAAAACGCAGGAAAGACCTTTCCTGCTCATGGACTTACTTTGCTAAGTGTAGAGTATTAAAACCCTTATTTTTCTTCTTCTAGCTTTAAATCTTCTTCGCTAATTTCTTCCGCGCTTTGCTTAACTTTAGCGTTTATACTTTCTAGCGGATATTTTTTTATCTCCACTTCGCCGTCAGGCATAGTAAAGCGAAGAGTAACTTCCCGCCTTAAAATATCGTTGTTTATAACAACTCCTTCGCCGTCTGGCGTCGTTGCAACAGAATTTACTTTTGGCATCTTTTTATACATATCTTGATAATAGCTGTTTTCAAATTTTAAGCAGCACATTAACTTGCCGCAGCAGCCGCTAAGTTTTTGGGGATTAAGGCTAAGACCTTGAATTTTTGCCATTTTGATAGATACTTTTTCAAAGTCTTGTAAAAAGGTAGCGCAGCAGCAAGGACGACCGCAAGCGGCCAGCGCTCCGCGCATTTTTATATCATCTCTTTCATAAATTTGTCTAAGCTCTATTCGAATGTGAAATACGCTTGCAAGGTCTTTTACAAGCTCTCTAAAGTCTACCCTGCTTTCAGCTGTGAAGTAAATAATAACTTTTTGCCTATCAAAAGTGTATTCAGCGTCAACAACTTTCATATTTAGTTTGTGAGCATTGCTTTTTTCTATGGCAATTTTCATAAGATAATTGCGCTTTGATAAATTTTCTTCATGCCTTTTTATATCTTCAGGTGTTGCCTTTCTAATTACTTCTTTAAGCGGCGCTACTATTTCAGACTCTGGCACTTCTCTGTTTGCCATAGCAACTTTTCCAAACTCAACACCCCTTACTGTTTCTGTTATTACTCCGTCATTTTCTTCAAAGATTATGTCCTTTGGGGAAAAATAATACAGTTTGCCTGTGCTTTTAAATTGCACTCCTATTACTATTGCCATTTATATCTTGCCTCCAATAAATCAAACATTACTTTTTCTGCTACGCTTGTTGAGCTGACATTAAATTTTAGGCGTTCTCTTGCGTCGTTTATAGCGTTAAGCGCCATAGAAGCTCCAGCAAGAGTAAAGCTTTTTGCCAATAGATTTAAATCATAATCTCTATTAAGCGTCAAAAGGTCTATATTGCTTTTTGCAATTATTTTCATTATGTCACTTAAAAAAATCTCCAAAAACTCCAAGGAGAGCAAAATATTTTCTTTGCTAAAGATATCCTTGTATAGATGGTCTATGATTTGAGAAGAATTTTTTAAGCTAATAAGTGTATTAAAAGTTTCTTCATATACATATTTATAATTTTGGTCACCAACAAACAGCATAGCTTTTTCCAAGCTTCCCATAGCATAGCTTGCTGCTTCTTGACTGACAATCTCATCATATCCTAATTCAACTAGTTCATTATATATAGCGCGCGATGTGAGCGGCTCAAGAAAAATATGCTTGCCCCTTGATTTTATAGTGCTAAGCAGTCCAGCTTCATTAGACACACCTAAAAATATTGTGACATATTTTGGCGGTTCTTCATAGGTTTTTAACAGCTTATTTTGCGCTCTTGGGTCTAGTAAGTTGGCGTTATCTATAAAATAAAACTTTCTATCGCCCTCAATGGGCAAAATGTGTGTATCTTCAGCAAGCTCATTTATGTCGCTTACTCTTATTTTGTTTTTCCCGTCCAATACCTTTACGCTAATGTGATTGTTGGACGCAATTTTTTTGCACGCTGTGCAAGTTTGGCAGCTAGATGGGCAAAAATAAGATGTAATAAACTTTGTGAAGGCGGTTTTGCGCAAGTTTTCATCTAAGCTTACAATAAGATATGCATGGTTTATTAAGCCGCTTTTTAAGTCAGCTAATAAGTTTTGATAGCCTAAATTTGAATCAAGTAAACTTAAGTTCAAGTTATTATGCCCCTTTTGCGCAGCTCATCTATTATGCTTTGCGATGTTAATAGTTTGTCTTTTTGGGGAATTATGTTTATATACCTTGAGCTATATTTTTTGCTAAGGTCTAAAAAGCCTTTGTAAACTGCTTGGTGAAAAGCGTTATCTTCCTTTTCCATGCGGTCATTCAAAATAACTTTACCTTTTTGTTTGCGCCAAGAGTGTTCAGGGTTCATATCTAAAAAGACAGTAGCTTGAGGCATACAGTTTTCCACAGCATATTTATTTATGTTTAGCACTGTTTCTTGTCCAAGCTGCCTTGCATATCCTTGATAGGCAAGAGAACTATCTAAATATCTGTCGCATATAACAAGCTTTCCCCTTTGCACAGCAGGCAAAATGACCTTATTTATATGGTCGCTCCTTGCCGCGGCAAAAAGGTTGGCTTCACAGTATATATCCATTTCGTTAGTCAAGATAAGCTCTCTTATCTTTTCAGCTAGCGGCGTGCCCCCTGGCTCTCTTGTAAGAATAAAATCTTGATTGGTACTAGTTAGGTATTCAGTAAGCATTCTTACTTGCGTTGATTTGCCCACGCCTTCGCAACCTTCAAAAGTTATAAAGCCTTTTATTATTTTCATACATTCCTCTTAAATTACCTTAGAGTATTATTTTACCACATAAAAGCCACTATTTACAAGAATTTAAAATAAATAGCACTCATAAAAAAAGCTTCCATAATTATGGAAGCTGTAAGTTAGCATTTTTAGTTGTTTGTTTTTGGCTTCATGGTAGGGAATAACAATACATCGCGTATGCTATAGCTGTCTGTTAGCAGCATAACAAGCCTGTCTATGCCTATTCCTAATCCGCCTGTTGGCGGCATGCCATACTCTAGAGCCGTTACAAAGTCATCGTCTGTCATTTGCGCTTCGTCGTCGCCTTTTGCTCTTTCTAAAGCTTGCTGTTCAAACCTGCTCTTTTGATCAATAGGGTCGTTAAGTTCGCTAAAGGCGTTACCCATCTCCCTTGCCATTATGAAAAACTCAAATCTCTCTGTAAGTTTTGGGTCGCTTGGCATACGCTTTGCAAGCGGACTTACTTCAACAGGGTAATTTATAATAAAAGTAGGTTGAATTAAATGCTGTTCTATCTTGCTGTCAAAGACTTCATAAAGGGCGTTGCCCCAAGAGATGTCTTTATCTAGCTCTATGCCAATTTCTTTTGCTTTTTCAATGATAGTTGGTATATCAAGAGTGTCAAAATCAATGCCAGTGTATTGTTTTACGGCGTCAACCATAGTAATTCTAGGCCATTTGCCGCCAAAATCAATCTCTGTGCCTTGGTAGGTAAATTTTGTTGAGCCAAACACTTGCAAAGCGCACTCTTTAAGCAATTCTTCAGTGATATCCATCATATCGTTATAGTCAGCATACGCTTGATAAAGCTCAATTGTGGTAAACTCTGGGTTGTGCTTCATGCTCATGCCTTCATTGCGGAAAAGCCTGCCTATTTCATAAACTTTATCAAATCCACCTACAATTAGGCGCTTTAGATAAAGCTCTGGCGCAATGCGCAGATACATATCTAAATCAAGGGTATTGTGGTGAGTGATAAAAGGCCTTGCGTTTGCGCCGCCTGGAATGGTGTTTAGAATAGGTGTTTCTACTTCTATAAAGCCTTTTTTGTCTAAGAAATTGCGAATGGTGGATATTATTAGGCTGCGCTTTTTAAATGTATCCATAACTTCGGGATTTGCTATAAGGTCAACATAGCGTTGACGATAGCGAAGCTCAGTATCGGTAAGACCGTGGAATTTTTCAGGCAGTGGAAGAAGCGCCTTGCTTAGCAAACTAACCTTTGTTGCCTTTATGGAAATTTCTCCCATATTAGTGGTAAAAACTTCTCCCTCTACACCTAAAATATCGCCAATATCCCATTTTTTAAATTGGTTATATTCATTTTCGCCAAGGCCGTCGCGTCTAAAATAAACTTGAATTTTTGTACCTGAGTCCAATAAATGACCAAAACTTGCTTTGCCCATTATGCGACGGGAAACAAGTCTGCCTGCTATCTTTACTATTTTGCCTTGATAAAAATCATAGTTAGAAAGAATGTCTTTTGCGTATACATTTTTGTCAAACTTAGTAATTGCATAGGGGTCAAAACCGCTCTCTCTCATTTCAGCTAGCTTATTGCGTCTAACCACAGCTTCATTTAAGTCGGTTTTTTTAGTCGAATTTTGTTCGTTAGTGTTCATTTTACTCCTTATAGGTCGCTGCACATTTCTATGGACTTAATAGTTACCGAATACTTGCCGCCAGGCGTTTTAACTTCTACTGTTTCACCTATTTTTCGTCCTTCTATAGCGCTGCCTAGAGGGCTTTTAATGCTTATTATGTTGCGTCTGCTGTCAGCTTCTAGTGAGCTTAGCACAGTGTAGGTGTCTATATCGCCGTCTTCGTCTTCTACGGTAACGACTGTGCCAATTCCTACCCTATCAGTATTAACTTGCGCTGCAGTAAGTATGTTTAAGTTTTTAAGCAGTTCGCTTAATTTAGCAATTTCTTCTTCGTTGGCAACTTGAGCGTCCTTAGCAGCGCTATATTCTGCGTTTTCGCTTAAATCTCCAAACTCTTTTGCTCTTTTTATAGCTTCGCTTATCTCTTCGCGCTTAGTTCTTTCTAGGTAGTTTAGCCTGTCCTCTATCTCCTGGAATTTTATCCTTCTAACCAGCTCAACAGCCATATTTCCTCCAAATTATATAAATATAAAGTTTTAGATAGTATAGTAC